>TARA_R110002072_G_scaffold114428_2_pt1 | contig 98456 bp, 92 predicted proteins | sample TARA_R110002072 | Tara Oceans TARA_R110002072 (sample SAMEA4397118) | marine metagenome | biome: Polar Biome; feature: [SRF] surface water layer (ENVO:00010504); material: water (ENVO:00002006), including particulate matter (ENVO:01000060) such as... | depth 5 m
ATAATTTTCAATCCTTACACACCAAACATTATTCTGTAAAATTTCTCAGATCATTTCCTCAGTTTGTCTGCCCTGATTACCTTTGCGCATGGCAGAACAAATCTTGATCCTCGATTTCGGTTCTCAGTACACACAACTCATCGCCCGACGAGTTAGAGAACTGAACGTTTATTGCGAAATCCACCCTTATAACAAAGTTCCAGAAATCACCTCTGATATTAAAGGAGTGATACTTTCAGGCTCTCCATGCTCGGTAAGAGATGCGGGTTCTCCTGATTTGGACTTAGATAGTTTGAGAGGCAAACTCCCTCTTTTGGGCGTATGTTACGGTTCTCAACTTTTGGCTCAGAAATATGGCGGAGAAGTACTTCCATCTGAGATCAGAGAATATGGCCGAGCAAACTTGAGCCACATCGATACGCATTACGACCTGCTCAAGGAAATGAGCCATGGTTCGCAAGTGTGGATGTCTCATGGGGATACGATCAAGAATTTGCCGGACAACTTTGAAGTAATAGCTAGCACGGATTCAGTTCGTGTGGCTGCATTCAAAATAAAAGAAGAAGAAACTTACGGAATTCAATTCCACCCAGAGGTAACTCACTCTTCGGAGGGGAAAAATCTTCTTAGAAATTTCGTGGTTGGAATCTGTGGATGTTCTCAGGATTGGACTTCTGATGTTTTCATCGATGCAAGTATTGCTGACCTGAAGGCTAAAATCGGTTCTGATAAAGTCGTAATGGGTTTATCTGGAGGAGTTGATTCTTCTGTGGCCGCTACACTAATTCACCGTGCAATTGGAGAGAATTTGATCTGCGTGTTTGTAGATAATGGATTGCTTCGCAAAAATGAATTCGAAGAAGTGTTGGATTCGTACAAGCACATGGGTTTGAATGTGATTGGCGTAGATGCTAAGCAGAAGTTCTATGATGCACTTGCAGGCGTGACTGATCCAGAAGCGAAGAGAAAAGCGATCGGAAATGCATTTATTGAGGTTTTCGACGAAGAATCAAATAAACTTGAAGGCGTGAAATGGCTTGGACAAGGAACGATCTATCCAGATGTGATTGAGTCGATTTCTGTAAAAGGCCCTTCTGCTACGATCAAATCTCACCACAATGTGGGTGGTTTACCTGACTTCATGAAGCTTTCTGTGGTAGAACCATTGAATACACTCTTCAAAGATGAGGTAAGAGAAGTAGGTAGAGCGCTGGAGATTGTAGAGAAAATCATCGGGCGTCATCCTTTCCCAGGTCCGGGGCTTGGAATACGTATTTTGGGAGATGTCACTGCCGAGAAGGTGAAGACACTTCAGGAAGTAGATTATATTTTTATAAAAGGCTTGAAAGATTCTGGACTTTACGATCAGGTTTGGCAAGCAGGAGCGATGCTTCTTCCTATCCAGTCTGTAGGCGTGATGGGAGATGAGCGTACGTATGAGAAAGTAGTTGCACTAAGAGCCGTAGGTTCTGTAGATGGCATGACTGCTGACTGGATTCACCTTCCTTATGAGTTCCTAGGTAAGATTTCCAATGAAATTATCAATAAAGTAAAAGGTGTAAACAGAGTTGTCTATGATATCTCTTCCAAGCCACCTGCTACTATCGAGTGGGAATAACCTCCTTTGAGGTTTTCAAAACCTCGAAGGTGTTGTAAACCTTTCACCGGTAAATATTCAAAAACCCGAAGATTATTCTTCGGGTTTTGCTTTTTATAGAGCAGCATTCATCTTAATAATTAGTGCAAATAAAGCACTGAGGCTACTTCGGTCTCCCGTCTTCCGTCTAAGAAAACAAGGAAAATGAGGATATTGACATCTATTAAGATAATCTTATTCGCTCCAAACCCTTTTCGGCCTGAACTTTGGGTTTGAAAATATTGGGTTAAATTTGTACTCCCTGTTTGTTGTTTGATTCACCTCGATATAATGAAAAAATTTCTTTTAATAATTCCGGTATTTTTCATCTTGAGCTTAGCTATAGCTCAAATCCCCACACCGGATGCTTATCGCAAGGCTCAGTCCGAACTGGCTGCCAAAAATTACTGGGAAGCGATCCCACTTTTCAAGCAGTTTACGGACCCGAAAGAGTACGGTAATCTGGCTAACTACGCATCATTCCATCTGGGAGAGGCATTGCTTGGAGCTAATCAACCTGCGCAAGCAGTGGATGCTTTGGAACCTGTAGCTACTGGCAGCTGGGCGAAATCTGACGATGCTAAATACCTACTAGGAATAGCCTATTTCAAAAACCAACAAAACGTAGAAGCACTTCAAATCATCAAAAGAATCAAAGATGATAAGATTATGGAGATGGCTGAAAACGCTACTTACGATAATTTGAAGCAAGTGAGCGTCAGCTTTATGATTGCTAATCTCCAGGAATTCAAAGGAAACAAAGGTTTCGGAGAAGCATTGAAGCGCGTTTTGGAGTCTCAGACCATTCTTTCGGCTACGGAGCGTGATGCTTATTATGAGTTGCAAGGCAAAGCAAACGAAAACAGAAATGTAGTGAAGGATCAGGTGTTGGATATTGTGGTGATTTTACCTTTTACCAACTCTTCCCGCACGAATTTGTCTAGTATTCCACAAAGTGATTTTGTGTTCGAACTTTACCAAGGTTTGCAATACGGAGTAGAGCAATTGAAGAAAAGTGGAGTGAAAGTCAATATGTTGACTTTTGACTCGAAAAGAGATGTAGCACATCTGAAAAACTTACTAGCAGATCCCGCTATTGGTTCTGCGGATATTATTATTGGCCCGATTTACCAGGAAGAAACAGACTTGGTGAGCAGTTTTGCCGAAACGTCCAAAATACCGTTTGTGCATCCACTCTCTAATTTGGGGGATAGATTTGAAGAATTGAAATATAGCTACCTATTTAGGCCTACGGTAAGTTCTATTGCGGATGGAGTTGTAGAAGGCTTAAAAAAGCAGAATTGGGGTAAAAGAGTTGCGATAGGATACAGCGCGAGTTCCCGTGATGAGATGCTGGCGAAAATGCTACAAAATCAATTGGGAAGAGAAGGTTTTCAATTGGTAAAGTTTGAGCAGATTACTGCTAGCAACGCCAGTTCATTTTTACAAGGTGTAGGAATTCGCCAAGGTCAGTCTCGTATGGGAGTAGATCAGATAATCTTGCTTACGGATGATCCTACCATTGCTCAGCCAGCTTTTTCTCTGATGGAATCTATTACCGCTTCCATTCCTACTCTAGTAATGGATTCTTGGTTGGGTTTCAACTTCGCCAATTACGAAATGCTTGAGTTCCCGAACTTCTATTTCATAGGCAATAATACCTTGAATTTCTATGGTGAGCCTATGCAGCAGTTCCGGAACAGATTCTATAGTAAATACCTGACCTTCCCAAGTATGAACTCTGCCTTAGGCGTGGAGATGATCAACTGGGTTGCATCCAATATGTCGGATAGCAAAGGCTTTGATTTGAGAAGAAATCTTGATCAGAAAGCATTTCAAGCAGGTCAACTGACTTGGGGATTCAACTTCCAAGGCACACACAATAATCAATATGTACCTCTGTTTACATTAGAAGCGGGGGAATTGAAACCTTTAGATTAACCAATGAATATTTCTAAGAGTAAAGAGCTTTTTGCAAAAGCCCAAAATTTCATCCCTGGCGGAGTGAATTCGCCTGTTCGTGCATTTAGAGCTGTTGGCGGAGAGCCACTTTTTATCAAAAAAGCAGATGGCGCCTATCTATACGATGAGGATGGAAATCAATTCATCGAACTAATCAATAGCTGGGGGCCCATGCTCCTTGGTCACAACCATCCTAAGGTAAAGGATGCAGTAGTCAAAGCGATGGAAGATGGTACTTCTTTCGGAGCTCCAACTGCTCGTGAAGTGGAAATAGCTGAGTTGATCGTAAGCATGGTTCCTTCTATCGAGAAAGTCCGTATGGTGAATTCAGGTACCGAAGCGACAATGTCTGCGATACGCGTTGCCAGAGGCTTTACAGGCCGAGATAAGTTTATCAAAATGGAAGGGCATTACCATGGACATGGTGACTCCTTTTTGATCGCTGCAGGTTCTGGTGCGATGACGATGGGTGATCCTGATTCTCCAGGGGTGACCAAAGGAACAGCCAAGGATACCTTGATTGCTCCGTATAATAATCTTGAAGCGATTGAAGAGTTGGTGGCTGCAAATTCAGGTGAAATTGCGGCTCTGATACTGGAGCCCGTTCCGGGAAATATGGGATTATGTCTTCCGAAGGAAGGCTACCTACAAGGATTGCGCGATATCTGTACTAGAGAGGGGATTCTCCTGATTTTCGATGAAGTGATGACAGGTTTCCGCTTGGCGAAAGGCGGAGCTCAGGAAGTATTTGGAGTGACTCCAGATATGACAACTTTGGGTAAAATCATCGGTGGAGGTATGCCAGTGGGAGCGTATGGAGGAAAGAGAGAGATCATGGACTTTGTTTCTCCAGCAGGCCCAGTTTACCAGGCAGGGACACTTTCGGGTAATCCAATTGCCATGGCTGCGGGCTTGACGATGCTGAATCACTTGAATACAGATCCAAATGTCTATGCTGAGCTATCTCACATCGGAACGAAGTTAACTGAAGGCATTAAAAGCATCAATAAGGAGCTAGGGTTGAATTACACTGTCAACCGTATTGGAAGCATGTATTCCTTGTTTTTCACTGATAAGCCAGTGTTTGACTTTGAAACTGCAAAGAATTCTGATACGGCTTTATTTGGGAAATATTTCCAAGCCATGCTGAAGCGTGGAGTTTACTTGGCACCAAGCCAGTTTGAAAGTATGTTCTTGTCTACAGCGCTGAAAGATGATGTGATTGATCAGGTCTTAGTTGCTCATAAAGAGGCGATGGTGGAGATATTGGGATTGTAGATTTTTGTTAATCCAAGACTCAAAGTCAAGCTAAGCATATTGTAGCTTGCCTTTGGGTTTTGGTATTTTTTATCCCATCCTCTTTAGCTACTTTTACCCAAAGTTCAATTGCTTGCTGAGCATTTTCCAATGCCTCTGTTTGGTTGTCATCATGTGCTTTGAGAGAAGGCAGTTCAGGGACTTCTGACACAAAGCACTCATCGTGCTCACTCCAGTAAACGAAGATTTCGTATTTGCTCATTGTTTTGAAGGTTTGAGAATTCCTTAACTATTTAGCAAATAAATTGATGAAAAAATAAATCATTAATGCATAACAATTTTCTTGTTAATGAAGAAATTCGGCTCTTAAAGAACGAGAGAAGGTGTTTGGTTAGGTCGCTTCGGTCGTCCGTCATCTGTCTTCCAGCCTTTAAGCCTGAGTAATTGAGCACAAGAATCTGCTTCCAATCCCAAAAACATTTATATGTATATCCACTTTTCTACCAGTAAAGAGGGAAAAGCAATCTAGAATTTGTTCAAATTTATAATTGAGGTCACTTCGGTCTTCGGTCATCGGTCTTCCGACCAGATAAGCAAAGAATCTAAGGCAACTGGCATCATTGCGGATAATCACAAACATTTAAATCACAAATCTCATGTCTATCAAAGTTTACGGAATTAAGAATTGCAATACGATGAAGAAGACCTTCGATTTCCTAGCGGAAAAAGAAGTGAAGTATGACTTCATCGACTATAAAAAGCAGAAGCCTGATGCTGCACTTTTAGAAGGTTTTTTGGAGAAAACTGATCTTGCTTCTCTGGTGAATAAGAAAGGAACTACTTACCGAAAAATGTCTGATGAGCAGAAATCAGCACTTGAAAACGAAGAAACTGCTATCCCAATTCTGGAAGAGAACTCAAGCATGATCAAGCGTCCAGTGATTGTTTACAAAGATGGGAGTTTGAGCTTGGGTTTTGATGAGGAAGTGATTGAGGCGCATCTGAGTTAAGGCGTTAGCGAGTTTTTGTCTCCCTCTACGGCGCAAAGGCGCAAATTCTTTTAATAATACCGAGAAAATATTGGGAGGCAACCTCTTGTAATGATTCATTAAATTAGTAAAGCAGCTCTTAGGGATTCGTAATCTTTAAGAGCTGCTTTAGTTAAAACTTTGCGCCGTAGCGCCTTTGCGGGAGAGTTACTTTTCAATATACTATGGTATCCGTCGCCAATGGTGGCAAGCTCAGATTCCCTGTTTCCAAGTGAAAGCTAAACTGAGAAGAGTTGCCCGAATTAGCTGCGGCTGTGTTAAAAGCGAATATTTTTTCTAATGTAGGGTGGCCATCAAGTGCACCTAGCTTATCAAAACCAACCTCGGTGTCATTGATATAGAGCAATTTCAAGTTTTTGTTTTCACCCAATTTATCCAATCCAGAACCTTCGATAGCTGTCTGATTAAGCTTCAAAACGGTTAGGTTAGGAAGCAGAGCTATTTGCTTTAAAAGAGCATCAGTAATTGCCGTCCCAGTCAAATCTAAGTAAACGATCTGATCTTGTGCGGAGCGCAGTAAATGCCAGTCTGAATCCGAAAATGCTGGAAAGTTGATGCAACTGACCTTCAGCAATGGGGAGTCTTTCTTCACTATTTCAGCAAAAAATCCCTCTTCTCTCAGCTTGGAAATAGAATCTTGTCCAAGGGCAGGAACATCCACAATTGGATAAAAAGGGATCTCATTCTTCTTGAAAAATGGCTCCACCAAACTTACATGTAAGGCTGCATCGCCAAGCTTAGTTTTTTCGGAAGATCCCGATTCAATCCAGGCTTTGATCAATTCTATTTCCTCTTTTCTAGGCTGACGCTTATCCTTTGGAGGCATATGATCATCATGATCTTCTGGCAAAATCAATCGGGAATAAAGAGCGCTTTTCTCTGCATTTTCTCCTTCCAGAATCGCTCCATCTTCACCACCTTTATGTACGCCCTTGAAAGAACTCAGATCCAATTCCCCTTTTAGTTTGTTAGGATTGTGGCAACTTTTGCAATTCTGATCCAAAATAGGCTGTATCGCGCCAGTGTAGAATTCCACTTCCTCCCAGTTGTCAGCAGGAAGTTCAAGTGGCTTGGCTATGCTATTTCCACCGCCTAAAAGTGATTGTAAGGCTGGAGGTAGTACTTCTGTGAAGTAATCATCTCCATGTGTGATATTCCCGCCCAAGTGTCCTGTAATAGTTAATAGCATCAAAAGACTAGCTCCTTTGATCTTTAACTGTGTTGGGGTAGCTGAAGCCTTTTTCAAATGATACCAGAGACCAAAAGCAAGGAGGGTAGTGAGTATGCCTAAAATAAGGTGAAACTTGACAGTGTCCCAGCCATAGCCTTCGTTTTGATAGTGTAGAAAACCGCTAATACTTGCCGCCAAAGCCGAAACCCCACCGAACAAGAAGGCTAATTCTATTACGGGGGCATAAGCGCTGTACTTCTTTCCAAACCAGAAAATAAGGATTACTCCAAACACTAAGAAACCAATCGGTAAGTGAACCAAGATCGGATGAAATCGCCCAAACAGGGGCAAGATAAAATCAATCATTTGCGAATCGGGCTTTAATGGCTTTCATGATAAAAACATTCGCTTCCCATTGATCAGCGATGGGGACATTGGAAAAAGGCACAGTGGGCAAGTATGGCGGAGGCCCAAATTCTGTTGTGATTGTATAGACTTCCTGTCCGGAATTTCGGATGATATGCTCCCAGATGTCCAAATGTGTGTCCAATGCTGATTTCCATTCTGGAGCAGCAGGATTGTTTACTTGAGGGCCTTCGGCAAAACCAACTCTGGCGTGAATGTGATCTACACGAGGTAAGATTTGCTGCAGTAAAGGATCCTTTAAGCCTATCAACCGCTCATGAACTACCATCCAATGACTGATGTCAAGGTTTAATCGTAACTCGGGCGCCAGGTTCATCATCTCTACTGTAAGTGGGACGTTGAATGAAAATCTGCTTCGATGTGTCTCATGTACAATCGGGATCCCTGATTCTTTGCTGGCTATTGTAGTAATATCTATGAAAGCTTTGTTTTCTTCCAAAGTCCAATAATCCGAACCTGTATGGGAATTGATCTTAACTGGATTCCAGGTAATTATTTTTTGCAGGTTTTCTTCATAGACCTTAAGCGCTTCTGAATAGGGAAGTCCTTTGTTTGTTCCATGAAGGAAAATAACTTTCAAGTCGTATTTTTCTAAACCCGCTTTCAGCTCATTTTGAACATCCTGAGAGAATGGGAACCAAGTTTCAATTCCATCATAGCCATCGTTTTTGGTGCGTTTTAAAAACTCATCCATGGATAGTTTATTCCCCCAATCAGTTTGAAAGAAAAGGAGTTGCTGCTGTGCAAAAACGGGAGAAAGAAAGAAAATAAAAAGAAAAGCAAGAAGGGTGATTCGAGTAAACATGCAGGTCTTAAGCTAATATTTTATTGATCAATTCACCTTCCACATCCGTCAAGCGGAAGGGACGTCCTTGGAAATCATAGGTGAACTTTTCATGATCAAAACCCATCAAATGAAGGATAGTAGCATGAATGTCATGGACAGAAACTTTGTCCTCTATTCCTGAAAACCCGAAATCATCCGTTTTGCCATGGGTGACTCCAGGCTTGATGCCGCCACCGGCCATCCACATAGTAAAGGCATCTCCATGATGGTCTCTACCAAGGAAACTTTGGGTTTTGCCTTCTCTATTTTCCTGCATAGGCGTTCTTCCGAATTCGCCACCCCAGACTACCAACGTGTCTTCAAGCATACCTCTTTGTTTCAAATCGAGTAGCAATGCGGAAACTGGTCTGTCCATTTCACGGCATTTATTTCGAAGTCCCATATCAATCGATCCATCGTGCGAAGTTCCGTGCGTATCCCAGCCCCAATCATACAATTGAACAAATCGAACTCCTTTTTCAACCAATTTTCTAGCGAGTAGGCAGTTGTTTGCAAAGGATTCTGTGCCTGGATTTGTACCATATAACTCATGAACCGCTTTTGGTTCATCGTTGATGTTCATGACTTCCGGTACTTCGATTTGCATGCGATAGGCCATTTCGTATTGATTGATTCTGGCGAGAATCTCAGGATCACCATAAGCGTCAAACTCCTCCTTGTTTACCGTATTGATTGCGTCAATGACGTTTTTCTTCAAGTTTCTGGACATTCCTTCTGGATCATCCAAGTATAAAACTGGATCTCCTTTGGATCGACACTGCACGCCTTGATATACGGAAGGCAAAAATCCGGATCCCCAGACGCTTTTGCCAGCATCAGGTGTTTTGCCTCCTGATGTAAGCACGACGAAGCCCGGGAGATTTTGGTTTTCTGTGCCCAGCCCATAAGTCACCCAGCTTCCTAAACTAGGACGACCAAGCCTTGCACTTCCTGTTTGCATCAAAAGTTGCGCAGGTCCATGATTGAATTGATCAGTATGAACTGCTTTCAAAAAGGAAACATCATCTGCCATTTTTTGAAAATGGGGCATGTAATCTGATATCCATGCACCCGACTTTCCATGTTGAGAAAAGTTGGCTTGTGGACCCAGGAGATTAGGCGTTCCACGAATGAAGGCAAATTTCTTTCCTTCCAATAATGACTGTGGACATGGCTGATTGTGATACTTTGCCAACTCAGGCTTATAGTCAAAAAGCTCTAACTGAGATGGAGCGCCAGCCATGTGGAGGTATATGATTGACTTTGCTTTGGCGCCAAAAGGCGGTGGCAAAGGAGAAAGCGGATTCAAATCGCGCTGACTTAGATTGAGTCCTGCCGATCCTGCTGAAGAACCTGGGTTGCAACCAAACATAAGGGGAGCCATTGCGAGACCACCTACTTTGGCCACACAATCCATCAGGAAATGTCTTCTTGTTTGCTTTTCCAACTTTTGCTGCGCAAACTCAGCGAGCATTCTATCGAGACTTTGCATATCAGGGTTTGGTTAAAAATTCGTCCATATTCAGCAGGGCATTGGCTACGACAGACATCGCTGCTTGCTCAGGATTAGTTGATTTATCTTTGATGGTAAAGAAGGCCTGCAGTGATTCAGGTTTGCTTTTGTATTCGGCTAATGCACCATCATAGAGTGTGGAAAGTGTTTTTAGCTTCATCTCCGAAATAGGGTTTAGCACAAGTTTTTGATAGCCGTAAGCAATACCTTTCTCCGGTTTTGAAGCGTCCTGTTTGATCATATCCTCTGCCAAATAATAAGCCGCTTCCAGATAGACTGGATCGTTTAGCGTGACCAAAGCTTGAAGTGGGGTGTTCGTTACTATTCTTCTGCTCAGGCAAACTTCTCGACTGGCTGCATCAAAAGAAATGAAGGAAGGATATGGGCTAGTACGTTTCAAAAACGTGTAAATGCCACGTCTGTGCGCATCCTCACCTTTACTTTCGTTCCAAGAATCACCATTGTAAACTGTTTCCCAAATACCCTCTGGTTGATGTGGTTTTACTCCAGGTCCATACATTTTATCGCTGAGCAATCCTGCCACAGCTAATGCCTGATCCCGAACTTGCTCAGCGCTCAATCTAAATCTTGGACCTCGAGCATACCATTTATTTTGTGGGTCTTTCTGGTAAAGCTCCGACGAAATAGCTGAAGATTGTTTGTAGGTGGCAGAAGTGACAATTTCCCGAATCAAGCTTTTCATGCTCCAATCGTAGTCATTCATCGTTTTCCAAGCTAAGTAATCGAGCAATTCAGGATGAGAGGGAGGATCAGACTGTGTGCCCATATCTTCCAGCGAACTTACTATTCCTCGACCAAATAGCTGGTCCCAAACTCGGTTTACCAAGGTTCTCGAAGTTAGAGGGTTCTGCTTATCAGTGAGCCAATAGGCAAAACCTAAGCGGTTTGCAGGCCATTCTGAATTCCAGTTGTTCAATGTTTTAGGTGTTTCTGGATTTACTTTTTCTCCTAAAGTCATCCAGTTCCCTCGCTCAAATACGCGAGTCTCCCGGGCCATGTAGCTAGGATTTTCGATTAGGATAGGAAGCTTAGTTCCTCTGAAGTTCAAAGCTGTTTCCCATGAACTCTGGACATCTTTGAAGCCTGGTTTGTCTTTTCCAGCAAGTGAAGGAACAAAGGCAAACCATACAAATTTCGCTGCGTTTTGATCGGACTTTACACCTGAGTTTTTGACCTCTAAGTAAAGATCTACATGACCTGATGTGGACTTAATAGGAATTGCTCTGATGATGTCTCCTTTGGTTTTATTGATAGGGAATTCAGCGAGAACTTCTCCTTCAGGACCTCCTTTTCGGATAGTCATCTTACTACCATCAAGTCCAGAGCCATAGTACATCAGCATCTGATCAGAGCCGCGAGTATCTACTTTTTTGAGATAAGCTGAGCCATTTGCCTGAATTCCCAGCCACTTGGTGTCAATAAGCTCAGCATTATTGAAGTCAACAGCATTGTGCGATGGATACTTTGGCTCAAGGAAAGTCATGAAGTTTTTGCGCTCTACAGCAGCTTTTGCACTTTCATTTTCTTTGACCCAAGTCAGAACAGACTCAATTTCAGTTTTCTCCTCTGGGGAATAAAACCTCAGTCTAGGCTCCTCATCGTGTGTGTCTTCATCGCGGGAATTGTTGAAAAAAGCAGCCGATTGATAGAATTCCTCATGTCTGATCGGATCATAAGGATGACTGTGGCACTGCACACAGGCCATGGTTGTACTTTGCCAAACTTCATAGGTCGTGCCCACTCGATCGAGAACAGCCGCTACCCGGAATTCCTCATCGTTTGTACCACCTTCATCATTGTTCATGGTGTTACGGTGGAAAGCTGTCGCCGCTAGCTGTTCCTCTGTCGGATTAGGAAGTAAGTCGCCAGCCAATTGCTCGATAGTAAACTCATCAAATGGCTTGTCGTCATTGAAAGCTCGGATCACGTAATCCCGATACGGCCACATGGTACGGGAAACATCGCGTTCGTACCCTTTGGTATCTGCGTATCTCGCGAGATCAAGCCACCAGGTAGCCCATTTTTCTCCGAAAGTGGAAGATGCTAACATCTGATCTACCGCCTGCTCATAGGTGATTTTCTTTGATGAAAATTGTCCTACTAGTTCGTTGGTAGGAGGCAAGCCTGTGATATCAAGTGCAGCTCTTCGAAGGAGTTTAAGAGGTTGCTCTTCTTTTGAAAAAGCTAATTCCTGCTCTTCGAGCTTTTTTCCTACATAAAAATCTATGGTATTTGTTGATGTTGGATTGTTGTCAGCAGCGAATCCAGCGCTAGTTTTTTGGTCTATCGTTTCAGGAGCTTGTACAGGGTCGTAAGCCCAATGTTCTCCCCATTTAGCACCTTGCTTAATCCATGTTTTCAAGAGATCAATTTCCTCCTCAGAAAGTGGAGAGCGCTCATAAGGCATTCTTACTTCAGGATCAGTAGCGGTCAGGCGTCGAATCATCTCACTGCCATTTGGGTCGCCAGGGATTATTGCAGGATGACCTGACTTAGTATTTGCAAAAGCTTCTTCTTCGAAAAGCACAGAGAAGCCCCCGCTCTTTTTCACCCCTCCGTGGCAGGAGATGCAGTTTTTATTCAGAATGGGTTTGATCTGCGTGCTGAAATCTACTTCTTTTTCCTGACCAAAAATCATAAAGCCAGCAATGGCAATGATTACGGCAAAGGTGAGAAAGCCAGCTATTTTCAGGTTATTCATGGGCAATGGAATGAATCTGAAAAGTAAAGAATTCTGAGGTACTACGAAAACCGCCTATATCATTAAGGTAATTCTGAATAAGTATGCGCTAATATTCTGGAATTTTAGCTTAAGTAGATTGGATTAATTTGGGGTGCAATTTTGGGATGGTTTCTGATGAGCGATGATCTACAAATTATTTGATCGTGAAAAACCCCACTTGCCCCCTATGTCAAAATCTCGTTTCCAAATTCTATCTAAAAGTCAGGGGGGAGTTGATACAGCTCTGAATTATGTTTCGCATGACTCGAAAGGTTTAAGCTAAATAATTGACACGACCACATTAAAGTCGGTAGTAAAAAGAGATAAATGAGATCGTGTAAATCCTGCTTTTGGAGAAGATGGATAGCCCTAAAACTGAGACTTCTGCGGTTCCCGAATATCGGGACTCTATGCCCCCTGCGATAAAAAAAAAACTCTTAAAAAAAATACCCTGCTTTTGTGGAGCAGGGTATGAATATTAGAATTTGAAGTTTGGAAGATTCTCCAAAATATCCTTCGTCATGGCGTCTAGATCATAGTCATGTTTCCAGCCCCAATCTTTTCTAGCACAAGTATCATCAATGCTATCTGGCCAGCTGTCTGCAATTGCCTGACGGAAATCAGGATTGTATTCGATTTTGAAGTCAGGAATATATTTTAGTATGCTTTCATAGCTTTCTTTAGGAGTGAAATTCATCGCTGCAAGATTGTAGCTTGAGCGGATTTTCACAGATTCACTCGGAGCGTTCATTAAGTCTAAAGTAGCCTTAATAGCATCTGGCATGTACATCATAGGAAGAGAACTGTCTTCACGAAGGAAGCAATCGAATTTTTCTCCTGCCAAAGCTTTATGATAAATATCCACTGCGTAATCGGTCGTTCCGCCACCAGGAAGTGACTTATAACCGATCAAACCTGGGTAACGCAGACTTCGAACATCTACATTGAATTTCTGAAAGTAGTATTCACACCATCTTTCGCCAGCCTGTTTAGAAATACCATAAACGGTATTTGGCTCTTTGACGCAGTATTGAGGTGTGTTGATTTTCGGTGTATTTGGTCCAAAGACCGCAATCGACGATGGCCAATAAACTTTATTAAGTTTAAATTCTTTGGCAAGCTCAAGGACATGAAGCAAACTTTCCATGTTGAGTTCCCAAGCGAAAAGTGGTTTTTTCTCACCTACAGCCGAAAGAACAGCAGCCAAATGATAAATCTGGGTTACTTTTTCGTTTTTGACCAAATTTCTCAGGCCATCTTTGTCCATCACATCGAGGACTTGAAAGCGACAAAAGTCAAATTTTGCTTTTGCTGATTCGTTGAGATCTGTAGCGATTACTTGCTCTGCACCAAACTGATCTGCCAGAGAACGAGTGAGTTCCGAACCCAATTGCCCTGCGGCGCCTATTACCAGGATTTTTTCCATTGATATTTCTTTCAAAATCTACCTAAAGATGAGCTCTAGGTTTTTGTTTATATTTGGGTTTGCAGTCGCAAAAGTAAGAAAAAACTGCTTCCTGAGCAGGATTTTTGACCAAAGGAATCAGACGTTTTTGAATAATATAAAATCAACTAGCTATCATGTACGATCAGTTCAGACCCAAATTACAAGAAGAACTTAAGGGAATAGAGGAAGCCGGTCTTTTCAAAAAAGAGCGTGTCATCACCTCTCCGCAGTCGGCAGAAATCACCATTGCAGGTGGTCAGAAAGTCTTGAACTTCTGTGCCAACAACTATCTGGGGCTTTCTTCGCATCCAAAAGTAATCGAAGCAGCTAAGGCAGCGATCGACTCTCATGGCTTTGGAATGTCTTCCGTTCGCTTCATTTGCGGTACGCAGGATATTCATAAGGAGCTTGAGAAGAAGATTTCTGAGTTTCTAGGTACGGAAGACACGATTCTTTATGCAGCAGCTTTTGATGCAAATGGTGGTGTATTCGAGCCGATTTTGGGAGCTGAAGATGCGATTATCTCAGATGCATTGAATCACGCTTCGATCATCGATGGTGTTCGTCTTTGCAAAGCGATGCGTTTCAGATATCAGCACAACGATATGGCGGATCTGGAAACTCAGTTGAAGGATGCTGTTGCCAAGGGAGCTAAGCAAAAAATCATCGTCACCGACGGAGTTTTCTCTATGGACGGTACGATTGCGCAATTGGATAAGATCGTGGAACTGGCAGAAAAGTATGAAGCGCTAGTGATGACGGATGAGTGTCACTCTACGGGTTTCATGGGTAAAACTGGCCGTGGTGTGCATGAGCATTGCGGTGTAATGGGCAAGATAGATATCATCACGGGTACGCTTGGAAAGGCACTTGGTGGCGCTTCTGGAGGGTTTACTTCAGGGAGAAAAGAGATTGTCGAATTGCTTCGTCAGCGTTCTAGACCTTACTTGTTTTCAAATACACTTGCTCCATCTATCACAGGCGCATCTATAGCAGTTTTTGATCTGCTTTCTGAGACTACTGAATTGAGAGATAAACTGGAAGAGAATACGAAGTACTTCCGCGAGAAAATGACTGCTGCAGGATTTGATATTAAGCCAGGCGAGCATGCCATTGTACCGATTATGCTTTATGATGCTTTGCTTTCACAGCAAATGGCAGAGAAAGTGTTGGAGAAAGGTATTTACGTGATTGGGTTCTATTTCCCTGTAGTACCAAAAGGCCAAGCAAGAATCCGAGTTCAGATCTCTGCTGGTCATGACCGCGCGCATCTGGATCAGGCGATTGCCGCTTTCACTGAGGTTGGAAAAGAACTAGGGGTTATCGATTAACAGAATTGTCCGCAAGGACAGTATTTACTTTATTAGTTGGATATCCGATGCTTGGTGTCCAATGCAGAAAAGCCGGGTTTCTAAGTTAGATTCCCGGCTTTTTTATGATTTATTAACCGAAATGACGCGATAGAGGTACTAAGAGCGGAGTTATTTTAACCTTGAAAATTGAGTTGGTGAATTGATCATTGAGACTTTATACACTTCTCTCGTCGCTAAAAATATTACCTAACCGTCACGTGGTAGCAACTCTGATTTCTTTCTTTGATGAAGATGATTTTATCAGCTTTTTGATATTCATCTAAAATCTCTTCAAGTTTTTTCTTTGCGGCCCAGTTAGAACCTTTCTTACCGTTAAATCTCACATAAGAGATGTCAAAGGAGACTCCATAGGAGTGAGAACTGATGCCGGAAGTCGCATTTCTATTTCGCTTTCTTAAGCTTTGTTGCTGTTCAGGCGTACGCGTAACGGATGTGATTGTAAAGAAACTCTCGTCTTTCGATAGTGTTTGGAAAGCTAGGCCCAGTTCTTCAAGGATGACTTTTGAGTAAGGTGTCACATAAGGATGGCTATGTGTAAGTTCCATTACTTCATACCCCTTTCCCTGATTGATTAGCACCAACTTTTTCTCTTCAATTAACTTCTCGAAATGACTTTCATCATCAATTAATCCAAAACCATTATGCTCTGCGGCATAAAGATGCTTGTCGTATTCTTTGGTAATCAGCTCATCAGGGATAGGTGGGATTACTCTGGGAACTGGTACTTCTAAGGTAATAGGCTCAGCTTTTTCCTTCTTTGATGAGGCTGGTTCTAAGGTATTGGCAAGAGAAGAATAGGTGTCTTTTAATTGCTTTTTCAATTCAGGCATATATACTTGCGTTGCGAGAGCACCTGCCGAAAAAAGTAAGAAAATGGCGGCAAGTTGTATGATATGTGGTTTTTTCATAGGTGAAGGACTACTGGGTTTTATAAATTTTGCAGAGGATCAAGTGTTGGAGCGGAGCAAAGATTAAACCATACTAAATCTTAGCGCTAAACAAATTTCTTTTATTTGTGGACCTCCGTTTTTGACTCCATTTTGTTGGAAGGGATAACTTGTCTTTTTTTGGAGTTAAATCCCAATAGGAATTTTCCTGAGGGTTAATAGAAATTATAAGAGGTGTTTTGAGAGGAATAATGCCGTTTGGCACAAATGACGTAAGAATGACGTACCCAAGTCGTAAAGAAGTTAGTGGAGCAAATCTATTTTTGGAATCAACAAAATGAAGACTAAAATGGATGTTAAAGTACTGGGAGAAAAGCTGAAAACACTTCGACTAAAGAAGGGGTTTTCTCAGGATGAATTAGCTGAATCAGCGGGGGTCAGTTTACGTACTGTACAAAGATTTGAGAATGCAGAAACTATCCCTCGAGGCGACACAGTGAAACGATTGTTTCAGATTTTCGGAATGAGCCCTGATGAAGTGCTTGACTGGTCTCAAACCGAAGACAAAGGCTTTCTGCTAGGAATGAATCTATCTGGTTTGATTTTTTTAGTTTTCCCACTTCTTGGAGTAGTGCTTCCTCTCGTTCTATGGATTAGCAGGAAGGATAAAATTGCTGGCGTAAGTGAATTAGGACGAAAGCTAGTGAACTTCCAACTGACCTGGACTCTGCTCTATTATGTAGGAGTTACGGTATATGGCTGGTCCTACAAATACTTCATGCTGGGAGGAAATGGAGATATAAGTCCTAGCAGTGTTGAGGGTGTTGTATGGTTTCGAATGGGGATGGTGTTGACTATTTACGTAATAGTGAGTGTGATGATAGCATGGAATACCTATAGAATCAATAAGGAGCTTTCAGTGAAGTATTTCCCAAAAATCAATTTCCTGAAATAGTCAAATATGGAGTATGAGTGATTGTCTTGAAGCTAGGGTTCTAATTTTGATTGCTGCATTATTGCTTATAAAAGCAAGGTTACAATTGTCCAGTATCCCCTGAATCATCCTTTGTAAGTGATAAGAAGGTCTGAAATAAAATTTGTTCTCGATAGTAAGAGGTTAAAAAAAACAGGGCTAGGAAAATTTTTCCTAGCCCTGTTTTGATACTATAAAAGGAGATCTATTAATCATCCTTTCTTTCAGAACCCTGGGTTTTTACTATTTTATTGTAAATACCAAACAATAAAAATGGCGCGGCCCATTGGCCTACAAATAATGCCGTATGGTTCTGTTTTGCGATTTTTAGTCCTAGAGATACTACCATAGCGCTTATGGAAGCCATAAGGAAAACATCAGATGGGATTTTGGCGGTTTGTTCTTCGATAGCTTTGGTTACTGCTCCTTCTTTTTTTGGAGAAGCCTCATGATAATCAGGATTTTTCATAGTTGTAGTTTTTGGTTAGTATCTAACCCTATTCAAATCTTTTACCAGTAGCTAAAACAGCCTAGAATCAGCATTTTGACCAGTTTGTGCCATTTTTTCTTTGTCATCTTGGGTTTAAAAATCCCGATAATGTTGAATATTTCTCCCTACACTTTACTAGTGGATAACAAGCATGAAGTATACTGCTTCTTCATCTAAAGGTGGGATAGCTTGAAGCAATAAAAAATATTTCAAATTCATGTAGAAACGAGTCTAGGAAACCTGTCTTGTGGCGACCATAGTCCATTCTACATTCCGTGGACTGACTCCTCAGGAATACGCACTTCATCCGCATTTCTCACAAATCCATACTTCTCAATTAGAAGTGTTTTTCTTGGACTCTTGAGGTAAGAAAAACTAGAGTGCGAAGGTTTAGGGTTGTCCTGCTTCTCCAGAAGCTGGACTTTTCTGAATTAGAAACTTGGTTTGATAGGAGGGTGGTCATAACAAACAATTCACTTCCTCTGATCACCCACTCACCTTAATCACCACTTTTCCTTTATGCTTTCCTTCGCCGAAATATTGAATTAGTCTGGCGGTATCTTTCAGGGGATAAGGGCCATCGATTTCAGGAGTAATTTTATTTTGGATTATCAGTTGGGCGATTTCATCCAAACCTTCATTTGGCTTTAAACTGAGGATTTGAAGTCTTTTCGAAGAGAATAGCGAGAAGATTTTACCCCAAAAAAGTACTGAGATTAAGCTCGTGAGATCACCTCCAATGGTCACATAGATCCCAGTTGGCCTCAAGGCTCTCAAATAGGAGAATGGAGATTTGTTTGATTTACAGTCCAGTATCAGATCGTACTGTTCTCCAGTTTTTGTGAAGTCTACCTTTTTGTAGTCAATCACCTGGTCATAGCCGAGTGATTTCATCATCGCCAATTTCTCGCCTGAGTCCACTCCTGATACTTCACAGTTGCTGAGTTTTGCCAATTGAAGACCTATGGTGCCTACACCGCCACCTCCACCGTTGATAAGCACTTTCTGTCCTTGCTTTATCTCTGCTATACCTCGGAGTGCTTGCAGGGCTAGGGTAGAAGCATGAGGAATAGCTGTTGCTATTTCAAAACTCAAACCTTCAGGCTTGATCAGTACCGCATCCTCATGTATGCTGATATACTCCGCAAAAGTCCCAAATCCAAATTGTGAGATATCACCATATACGGCATCCCCAACTTTCAGCTTGCTCACCTTTGCTCCAATTCCTTCAACTATACCTGAAAGCTCCATCCCCGCGATTGGATTTTTAGGTTTGAATAGGCCAAACATCAGTCTATACAAATAAGGCTTGCCACGGACTATACTCCAGTCATAATCATTGATTGTAGTAGTATAGATTTTAATCAAAACCTCGTTATCCTTTGGGGTAGGGATTGGTGCTTCTTTCAATGCTAGCACTTCCTCTGGTATACCGTACTTCTCAAGTAAAATGGCTTTCATATCGTTTTATTCGACTGTTTACTTCAGGTTTAGTTATTCTAACGGATGTTTAAATCTATATTTTTTGATTACAAGTCAATCTGTTAGATCTTCCGAGGTCGCCAATGCGATCACTCTGCCCTTTTCACCCACAGCATTGTAGAAGTGATAAACCACTCCTTTCCATTTAATTACCCAAGGTTTGTGTGCGTATTGTTTGTCATAAGGTTCCGAAGAAGCAACCAAATCTTCCCCTTCCCAATCCGTCCAGTGAATCAAGTCATAGGAGCAGGCAAAGCGCTCAAAAGCTCCGGGTTTCCAGAATGCCCCAAAATAGAACATGACATATATCTCACCGATTTTGGCAATCTGAGCATCTCCAGAAATGCCTGCACCTTTCGTGATGACAGGATTTTCTCCATAGCGTTTCCAGTTCTGCATGTCGTCCGATACTGCCATGGCGATACTTTCATAGTCAGCCGTATCTCCTTTGGCATTGTAATACATTACGAAGGGATAGCTGTGTGCTCGCTGCTGTCACGAATCACCAAACTTTTGTAGATAGTTGCGTTTTCGAACCAACGCACATCGTCATCTTCGGGAGAAAGGAGAGGGGAATTGTTGGTGTTCCATTCCTTGGATTCTATTAGCGTGCTGGAAGTAGCCATACCGATTTTCAATGTTCCGGCCTCATAGCCAGCTTTATTTCCGCCTAGGTAGCTCATCCAGTACCTGTTCTGATATTTCTCTACCGAATAGTCACCACCCCAATTGATATTCACAAGTGACACGTAGCCTGCCTTTTGGGTAGCATCCCAAGTGTTTTCAGTGAACGCTAATATTTTCCCTTTCGTCTCCCAAGTGAGCAGATCCTCACTTTCAGCGATCCAGGTTTCATAGCCGTGCCCATCAAAAACAATGTATGTCATGTACCAGCGATCGTTTTCGCGAAAGACTGTTGGACTGTCAACCATTTTTGTGGAATCAGGATGCTGAAGGACAATCCCGTATTTGTAGGGAGTTTTGATTTCTTGGAAAATACGCTCCATTTCTTCCTGTGGGACTACTTTTTTGGATTGGTTGTCTACAGACTTGCATCCAAAAAATACAGTCATAGAAAGTGTTATGATTACTAAAAAATGCTTCATTATACCTTTAATGTCTTGTTTATTGATTTTTCACTTCGTACTATCTATTAACCCTCAATCAGTATTTGGTCAATTTCTGGTCCTTTACAGCGGTTACTTGTCCAATTCCTGACTGATTAAATCAATCGTTAGTTCAACGTTTTCCTTTAAAGCATAATAGTTTTCTATCATAAATTTTCTTATGAAAATATTGGTGGTAATCACATTTTTGAGCTGATGATTTTCAAATAAATTTTGCCCATCAATTGGTTCTGCACTTTCCCATATAGCTTCAATTTTAAAGGCTTTAGTTACTTCTGGTATAAATATTCCATACTGAAATGAATTGTCATCTTGCTTTTCAAAATCAATCAAATTGTGAAATGAAAAAGAGTAAAGTGAGGTGATATTTTGTCTTAGACTATCACTAGTGATGATTTCCAGTCCACGCGATTTTAGGTTTTCATAGGCACTCTGATTGGGGAGTGTTCTGGTTGTAAATATCATATTTGCGAAGTGGAATTTGAGAGAATCCGAATACTCAATCTCTTTGTTTAGGTATTGAAGTACGATTTCATTTGAACTCAACCTACTTTCGTTAAAGTCAATGTTGAATTGAATGTCTTTTAAATCGAATTGTAAACTGTTTTTAATTTCTATAAGATATTTTATTTCTAAATCTTCCAGTTGATTTCGGTTGTTCCAATTATTGATTTGGACTGCTATTAATATTCCGATTACCACTAGTATGATCTCACCAACAGCATATTTTAAATACTTTCCAGTTTTGCCTTCTGAAAGTAGGCTTTGGCGAATTTTTCTAAAAAAAAGTATCATGGGTTACAGCTGATATAATGAAAAATACCTGCTCAGATTTCTATTGTATCCTGCAGGAGCTTTGGGGATTCTATCTCTAGTTAGCTTTTATTAAGGTCATGAAAAACAATTGATTACCCTATTCAATCTTCTTAAGGTTTTCGTAAGATTTTCTCCATCTTCCTTCCTTTTGCCAACTCGTCAACCAATTTATCCAGGTATCTAACCATCTTCGTAAGTGGAGTTTCAATTTCTTCTATTCTGTAGCCACAAATCATCCCTGTAATTAGTGGGGCATTTTGATTCAATTTTGCTTCTTGAAAGAAGGTTACGAAGGTCACTTTTTCGGCAATCAGTTCCTGCAGTTTTTGCTCATCAAAACCAGTTAGCCATTCGATTACCTGATGTAATTCTTGCGTTGTTCTGCCTTTTTTCTCAACCTTAACTACATAGTGTGGATAGACTGAGGCAAATGTCAATTTCGCCATTTTGGCATCGTGTTCAGGTGTAGTTATCATATTCCTAGTTAGTTAAGATTTCGATCGGTAACAATTCCCTTAGATGTCTACTTGATTTATATTGATGAAAATAGCTAATCTTTAGATTAGACAATGAGTTAAAAGTCTAAAAATAAAAAAGGGAAGCGTTTAAGCTTCCCCTTCCTTGTTTTACTTAAAATCTCAGGAATTAGTCTCCCTTATACTCATCCCAGCTTAGCTCTGCTTGAGGATGAGGGAATTCGGTAAAGATGGTTCCTTTGTCATAAGACGTGTCGATCTCATTCAATCGATCATACCTTCTAGCATCTATCCAACGATGTCCCCAAGGCTCTGCCCATAAGGAATATCTTCTTTGATATAAGATTTCATCGATTAGCGCTTCTTTGCTAGTGCTGCCAGTATAGCTTCCTATTCCTGCCGCATTTCGGATGATATTTATAGCTTGAATTGCCTCTGTGGACTGATCAAGCTGAGCATGTGCTTCAGCTTTTAGCAGAATCAATTCTTCATTTCGGATGTATGGAATAGGGTCTGTGTTTGATTCCCATCTTCCATCTTGATATTGGCCTACTAGAGATCCAGCATCAGTTGTTACCAGAACTGGCTCATCTCTTTTGAAGAATTTTTCAGCTACCCTTTTATCATTTGGTGTAGCATCATCGAGCATAGAAGGATGAACAACTATGATAGAATTTACAGGTGCATTTGGCAGATAGTAGATCGGGTTGAACACGTCAGGAGCAGCACCATACGGATGAGTAGGTCCAGCATTCAAGTCACCATTCAACTCCATAAAAGAACCATCCAATGCAGTAAGTACCCCAGACCAGTCCTTTCGATAGGCATTTAGTCTAGCAGAAATTGCTCGGTTGATTTGTCTCAATTTCCCAAGTGTTTTGAAGTTATCGAATCCACTGGTAAGTGTAAATGGGAAGTCGCCAGATCCAGCAGCCTGTAAAGCCTGATCTCCTTCATCCAAGATGACTTTTATAGCATCTAAAGCAGCAGTGTAAGATACAAAAGGGCCTGGATTGAGTGCATCTTTGACATCTACCCGTATTCCGTTAGAATATACCCAGTTTGCTGGTATCATAAACTGATAGCCTTGGATGGTTTTAGCAAACCCCACTGCTGCGCTTTTAGATGCAGTAGTGATGTTTTCTGTGTTCTCGCCCGCCACAATCAGCACGTCTGCCTGCTTTACTGCTTGGTAGGGAGTAGCCCATGATCCTCCACCAGTATTTCCAAAACCGAAATAGGATCTGTCTGGAACTCTTCCGTTTTGTCCAAGCCAGTCGGTTTGGTTTCTAGGATCTGAGGCATTTAGATTCCATATCTCACGTCCGAAAGTGCCCCAAGCTCTAGTCACATTACTTACGTAACCTCTGTGTCGGGATTCAAGTCCAGTGATCAAAAATTGAATCTGTTCCTTGGAAGCATTATTACTAACACTACCCACTGAAGGGTTGTTAGGATCTTGAATTTCATCAATTTCAAAGGGATTGCAACTCGTAATGAATGCAGTTGCAATAGCTAGAATCGATAATTTTATAGTTAATTTTTTCATGATTTCAGCTGATTAAAAGTCAAGAGTAAGGTGAAAGAAGATTCTCCTTGAGGTTGGGTATGGAGCGATGTCCACATTGTTTTGCACTGCCTGTGCGCCAAACGTAGAGGTCTCAGGATCATAACCAGGATACTTCGTAAACATGAATGCGTTGTTTGCAGAGGATCCTACTTTAATTCCTTGTACTGTGCCTCCAAACCACTGAGTGATGGTCTCTCTTGGAATGGTATAGTACAAGCCAATCTCTCTGACTTTGACGAAACTTGCGTCTTGAATCCATCTTCCGGCATTGTTGTAAGGCTCTGGTTCACGCTGCCTGCCATTTGGAATGCCATCACCGTTGTCATCATCAAACCAACCGTTAGTAGTTCCACCGCCATCATTAAGGAATGAAGTCAAGTTAATGTTACTTCCGCCTTTTCTCCAATCTATAAGAAAGGATAGCTCGATCCCTTTATAGAGGGAGATTGAGTTAGAGAAGGAAAGGTTGAAATCAGGCTGAGCATCTCCCCATACTGTGAATCCTCCTGGGACAGAAGGATCTGCTGGAGTGCCCACGATGGTAGTAGGAGAGTAGCCCTCTGCATAAAGGAATGTGCCTAGTCCTGAACCAAATCCTCCAGAAAGATACGTTGGTATACCTAGTCTCGTCATCTCGATAGTGTTTTTCCAGAACAACACTCTAGAGAACCATCTGATATTTGATTTTTCTAGGATAGTACCTGAAAGTCCTAATTCTATACCTTTATTGGATAGTTCTGCCTCATTACTTGGCGTAGTATTTACCCCCGTAGAAGGAGCTAGGTTAAGATTCTGAATGTTGTTTTGAGTATTCTTGATGTAGTACGTAGCTTCTAAACTGAACCTATTGTTGAAAAGTCCTACATCTACTCCAAATTCTAATTCTGAAGCTGTTTCAGGAATTATAGCGGTATTCCCTATTGAGGTAGCGACAGTAGACCCGAGAAGTCCACCTATGTTAGTGCCTCCGAGTGGTGTATAAGTAGACCCAAATGGTACTGGTCCGGCCGTTTCTCCATAAGCGATACGAGGCTTAAGCAGTGTAATAGCTGAGCTATTCCAAAAATCGAAATTAGCTATGTTGACAGCCATTGAAGCTCTAGGGAAAGCAAAAAACTCATTTGGATTTCCATTAAGGCTTGATTTGTCCCAACGTATACCTAGCGTTCCTATGATTTTGTCTTCAAAGTTCATTTCCTGCTGAAGGAATATTCCCGCTTCCTGCACTTCACTTTCGAATTCGCTGTTTATTTCCTGAACTGCAGCTTGCTTTAAATTTTTTTGTCCAGGTACCAATCCTCTACCTCTATTGAATAAGGAGTGGTTTTGGAAATCAAGACGAACCATACCTGCTTGTGAGTTCATATTGACTCTTCCAACATTCCAGTTATATACTAATGCAGCTTGAAAATTAGTGTTTAAACTCTCTTGTCTTCCTACGAAAATATCTCCAGGATTTGCTTGAGAACTCTGGAATTGGAGAAATTCTGGTAGATATACTTCTGTAGCATTGTTTAGGAAATCTAAACCTCCAGCAATTTGGGCTTTTAGGAAATGTTTATCTGTTTTTAAAATATCTATATCAAGCGTAAAAGCTTGAATGAAGCGATTTACGGAAGAGTTATTTTCTCCAAAATCGGTAACTGCCACAGGGTTTTCAGAGAAGTAAGGATTCGTAGGGTAAGTGCCATCTGCGTTTCTTCTTAGATCATAGTAGTTAGGAGTGTAGGCGATGCTGTAGCCTATACTTGCCCCTGAATTATTCTGATTACCAGTAAAACCCCTATCAGTGGAGGAGTTTATATAGTTTGATGAAACTCCTAATTTTATCCAAGGTGCTATTTTGTGATCTATGTTAGCCCGAATGGAGTATCTGTCAAATCCTGTTCTTTTGATTGTACCGTCTTCAGAAGTGATATTTCCAGACACAAAAAACTTAGTCTTATCATCTCCACCTGAGATATTGATTCTGGTGTTGAGTAGCGTAGCTTGATTGTTATAGAAGTAGTCTTCGTAATCTATAAATGTGTTGGATGCTTGGGCTGCTCTAAACCTTTCGAGTTCCTGAGCTCTTGTTTGCTCTGGAAAGAAGAAATTGATCTTTTCTTCACTCCAATTGTCTACGCCTAGCAGGTTTAGTGGATTCGCAAATCCTACATCCTGAGAAAGGGAAACTGTAGTTCTACCTTCTACACCACGTTTGGTGGTGATGATGATTACACCAGCATTTGCTCGAGTACCATAAATGGCAGCCGCAGATGGACCTTTCAATACTTCTATGTTTTCTATGTCCGCAGGATTTAGATCAGCAAGTCTATTGGATCCGTCATCTTGGTTGGATCCCCCTGCTCCGGATACAGCTGCACGACCAGTGCTTTGGAAGGAGTTGTTGATATAGACTCCATCCACGATAATTAGTGGCTGAGAGGCTCCTGTCAAACTTGATATTCCACGAAGTTGAATTGACATTCCTCCACCTGGAGCACCACCGTTAGAGCGGATAGTAGCACCAGCGACTTTTCCATATAATGCACCGTCTGCAGTTTGAATAGTGGTAGTTCCCGTTAGATCTCTTGCTGAAACTGTAGAGACTGCATTTGCAAGGTTACTTCGCTTGACTGAGCTAGCCAAACCAGTTACAACGACTTCGTCAAGATTCGTAGCGTCTTGCTTTAGGGTGATGTTGAGAGTGGTTTGACTTGGGGAAACTTTCAACGTAATTGAGTTATAACCTATGGAAGAGATAACCAATTCTACCCCATTAGAATTTGGGATAGGTAAAGTGAAATTCCCGTCTAGATCGGTGATAGTTCCGGATGTAGTCCCTTTGATCAGTAGGCTAGCACCGATCAAGGTTTCACCCGTTCGCTCATCAGACACATTACCTGTTACAGTATATTGAGCCTGAGATATTCCTATCGATAGGATAAGGAATACTAGGGTTAGTAAAGGTTTGTAAATCATGTTTTTCTGGTTAAAGTGTATGGTTAGTATAAAATCAAGAAAAAATCACTCATACATTAATACTCACCTATAAATCTTCCAGCTTTTTATACAAAAGGATAATTTTCAGTATAATTAGAACTATTCGGTACTATATCATTAAAAACAAAACAAAAAAAGGAGAGACCCTAGTCTCTCCTTTTTTTGTTTTGAATAGTGGTGATTTGTCAGAATTACTTCTTCATAATCGGCAGCACAATTCTACTTAGGCTTTTACCGCCATGGTGAATAGAGTTAGTAGCGATTACGCATTCAGTTTCATCGTAGGTATTTCCTCCTGTATTCATATTTCTATCGAATCTCGGGAAGTTGGAGCTACTTACTTCGATGCGGATTCTGTGTCCCTTGTCGAAGTAATTGGAAGTGCTCATTGGAGTCATTTTGACTTCATATACGTTGCCATCTTCCATCCATACTTCTTTATCATATCCTTCTCTATAGCGAACACGCTGAATTGTTTCATCTAGGTTATATGCTTTTCCATCAGGATGTACATCGATGAGCTTGATCGTAACATCAGTGTCCTTAGCATCAGAAGATAGGTATAGGTAAGACTCTATAAAACCTGAAACCTCGATTCCTTCTTCTAGTACATCAGTAGTGTAAACCAAAATATCGTCTCTCATCTCCATTTCAGATTGATCAAAAGAGCCTCCAACTACAGCATTTCCAGTACAGCAGACATTTCCACCATGCGAAGTCACTGGGTTCATTGGGTCATACTTAAAGGTGTCAGGATTGTCTTTTCTAGGTTTCTTCGTCGTTAACTTACCGTCCCCTTTTAAAGTATTTGCTTTTCCTGCAGACTCAAGATACATGGTAGTCATCACTGCTTCAGCAGGAGGCCATACATCTGAGGTTTGCCACTTGTTAGATCCCATGGTGTAGTACTGAACTCTTGGCATTTCCTCCATTACTTCAGATTTTTCGCCTTTCAGCCACACATCAAACCAAGCAGTGATCATCTCATCGTAGTTCAAGCGCGCATCGCCTACATTTAGATCTCCTACCATGGTGTTTTCAGATGCTCGCGTATAAGAGCAATGCATCACTGGGGCAATTACAAGGAATTGGTTGTCTCTTGCGAGTTGAGATACTGCATTCTTTCTAGCGTGATTGAACATCGCGATGTTTGGTCCAGCTGATACGTCAAACCAAGACACAAACCAGAAACTTGGCTTGTCGAAAGGCATTTCATCGTTATACAATCCACTTTTAAACCACTTTGGGTCATTAGGCTTACGAGTGATCATTTCTTCGTAGATGCCCATTGGACCATTCTGATTTTTGATAATATCCTGAATAGGAAGATGTGAAAGCGCCTCTTTAGAATCAATTCTTGGATACTCCGGCGACATGTCATAGAATCTTTGAAGTCTCAGCAAATCTTTTTGGTTGATTCCTGCTGGTAATTTTGGTGCCATAGGGTCGTGCTGTACGCTATAAAGCCAGTTCGTGAAAAGCATCTGTCCAGCACCACCTCGGTACCAGTTACCTTGCTCCCAGAACTCACCCACTTTGCCCACTCCTGCTCCAAATCCCTGAGGAACTAGTGCTCCCAGAGCTGGATGATCTAGCGATGCAACGGCCATTTGCCACTCAGCAGTAGAGGAGCAGCCCAGTGTTCCCACTTTTCCATTACTCCATGCTTGCTTGGACATCCATTCAAAAGCATCCGAACCATCGGTCAAAGGAAGTCCAAGTATATCCCAATCTCCTTCTGAGAAATACCTGCCACGCTCATTTTGTACTACATAAGCATAGCCTTTCTTCACCCATTCCAAAGCAGATTGCATGGTACGAGTATTCATTTCACCATTTCCCCAGGTATTGAAATTATAGGGAGTTCGGGAAAATACGATTGGATATTTTCCTTCGCCTTTAGGGCGGTAAATATCCGTCGCCAGTCTCACGCCATCCCGCATAGGCATCATGACTTTTTGATCGACGATAGCGACTTCATCCAGCTGATCGATAATGCTTTTTTCCTGAGAAAAAGTAACAGAAACGACCATGACTAGCAGCAGAGTCAGGAAGATGTTGTAAAGATTTTTCATGTGTTTATTTGATTTTAGTGGTCAAAGGCCCGCCAGTGATTGGACAGGTAATCTCGCATGGTAATACGATAGGCGTAGGGACATCCCAGTTGTGCCAAGAACTACACGCGTGTCTGCCTAACGCAGGCTTGATTTCATTTGATAGGATTTTAGTTTCAATCTAAGTTAGTAAAGTGAAAGAAAAGAAGGAGAGGAAAATGATGATTGGTGGATTTATTGTTTAAGAATTAATTGAAATTTAGATGTGCTGCCTCAAAGGCCAAGTAGCCAAAGACTTATGTGGGCGGTTTGAAAATGAATTACCAAGCCATGGACTTTTACCCTTTTCATTTCATACATAAAGGCTAAATTTGCAGTCACAATGATTTTTGCACATGAGCGATAGCCCGACCAACACACTGATTTCCTGGGTGGAAGTATCAAAAAATTCTGATTTCACGATTTATAATCTCCCTTTCGGAATTTTTCAAAATAAAAAACTTAGTCCGCGTATAGGAATTGCAATCGGAGACAAGATTGTCGATTTGAGTATTTTGGATCAGGAAGGATTTTTTTCTGATATGTTTTTGCCTGAAGGTGTGTTCCTAAAAGATTCTCTAAATGAGATGATTGGCTTAGGTAAAGTGATTACAAAAAAAATCAGGGAGCGTGTTCAGGATCTGCTTATTGCTGATAATGAAAAGCTAAGAGATCATTCTGCAAGAGGAAAAGTAATGTTGCACCGTAAGGAAGCGACTATGCTGATGCCAGTGAAGATCGGTGATTACACTGATTTCTACAGCAGTGTGGAGCATGCTACTAACGTAGGTAAAATGTTCCGTGATCCTGAGAATGCGCTGTTGCCAAACTGGAAACATCTTCCTGTAGGCTATCATGGACGAGCATCTTCCATCATTCCTTCTGGAGTTCCTATCACTAGACCAAAAGGTCAAACCAAAGATCCAGAGTCGGGTTCGCCAGTATTTGGCCCTAGCAAAAAGTTGGATTTTGAATTGGAGTTAGCGTTTATTACAGGCAAATCCACCAAACTAGGTGATTCTGTTTCTACTGCTGATGCTGAGGATTATATCTTCGGTTTTGTGCTTTTCAACGATTGGTCAGCCAGAGATATTCAGGCTTGGGAATATGTGCCTTTAGGTCCCTTTTTAGGAAAAAGCTTTGCTTCTTCTATATCACCTTGGGTAGTGACGCTGGAAGCTTTGGAGCAATTCAAAGTAGAAAGTCAGGTGCAAGAGCCAGAGGTTTTGGACTACTTGAAATGTGATAAGTCACATAGCTTTGATATACAATTGGAAGCATACATTCAGCCTGATGGAGAAAAAGGCAGTAAGGTAAGTACGACCAATTTCAAGAACATGTACTGGAATGTAGCCCAGCAATTGGCACATCACACCGTAAATGGCTGCAATATCAATGTAGGAGATATGATGGCTTCTGGGACTATTTCTGGTCAGGAGTCAGATTCTTATGGATCTATGCTGGAGCTTTCTTGGAATGGAAAGGAAATTGTCAAGCTCGAATCAGGAACAGAGAGAACGTTTATCGAAGACGGAGATACAGTAATTATGAGAGGATTTGCAGAGAAAAATGGTGTGAGAGTAGGCTTTGGCGAGGTAAAAGCCAAGGTGTTACCCGCTAAATAATTTGCAAAAAATACTAATATAAAACCCTGACTTAGTACAAGTCAGGGTTTTTTTGTGCCCTTTTCACATTCATTTTTATCGATAATGCTTAAATTTATTAAGCGTTGAATATCAGGTGTTTGATCTGTTTTTTCATTTCCTGGTATTCGTTGGTTCCCGATAGTTTTTCGTCTTTTTTCAGAAATGAAGCGGGATAATGATTTCCATACAAGTCTCATTTTTTCAGAGACATCTGTTCCTTTTCAAACTTTCTTACTTCTTAAAAACAATGGCTAAGCTTAGAAATTTATCTATTACAACCCCTATTCTTTTTGCCTTACCTCTTCGGAGCGAGTGGGCCGTAAATCCGGTAGACATCAATAAGCCAATGATGGCTGGTGACTGGGATGATGCCGGAAGTCTCAAATTCTCCAGAGGCTACGTGATGGCTAAAAATGACGCTAATTTCCTCTATCTCACACTCGATGTAGTGTCAGACACTGGAAATGATGCTGGTACTAACGATTACTTTTGGTTGACTTTTGACAATAACCGGGATCGTAACATCACCTCTGGAGTCGATGTGAATTATGGACTTTACCCAGGTCAACCAAATAAATTGGGGAGGCAGAAATACCTTGGGCCAGGCAGCTGGACAGGACTCCTGGCAGATCCATCTAATTCCGGTGTAGTTCAAGAGTTTGGTGCCAGTCCAAATTCTGATGTGTCTCACCGAATCTGGAAATTCAGACTGGAACTTAGCGAGATCAATGTTGCCCTTTCTTGGCCATTGAGTACGCCCTACACCTATTTTGGATTTAGAGTTAGGTCCAGTAATCCTGGGTTTACCACTGACTTTCCAGGCGATTTCTACAAGGATTTCACCAAACTTCGTCAGTTGATTTTAAGCAGAAAACCTACTATTCCTTCCAAGGATTTGGGCCCTGTGGTAGGAAGTGTGGGCTTGATACCTACGACCAAAATCTCAGCGACTGGACGTGCCACAACTGACTCAGGGTACTATCACTTTGTAGAGAATGCGGCATTTGGCGGTACGCTGAATTTGATAGGTAATCGTACCAAGCTACAGCAACTCTGGGCGGCAGGGAATACCAAATACAAGGTGGAAATAGCAGCTCCGGGTGGTTCATTCGCCAAGTTGATTTCCAACTGGTCAAACTACCGTTGGACTGGATCAACCTATGCCTTGGAATCATTTGCAGCTTCGGCTAATGGCTACTATCAAATGGCAAATCCTGGGACGGATTACTCGATCGATGATCTGCTAATCCAGTTTCCCACTACGGCACTTTTACCGGGACTGTATAGAATCCAAGTGACATTTTTTGTAGGAAGTAGCACGACCGATATAGCCGCTATTCAGGAATTGAGATTGTTTATCGATAACCATGTGCCTTCCACTATCATAGAAAGCGTGAAGCATGGCAGCAATGAAGTTTCAGCCTGTGCAATTGAAACTATAGGGGCAGCTCCGGATGGATTGAATTTCAGAATCACTGCAAACGATCCTGAAGGAAATCTGAGGGGAGTTAGTTTCTATGCAACCTATGGCGCGGGACTTTCTACTCCTATCTATGCAGAAAACTACTTGCCTGCGAAGGGGGATTGGGAGGGATTTGTCAATAAACTAATCCCTGAATCAGGGAATTGGAGACCACCGCAATCCTGTGCTTATAGCTTCGTGCTTTCGGTCAGCGCGAGGACAACCAACGGGTATTCCTGGGTGGGTCAAAACAATACGCACCGCAACTTAACGCTGTTAGTAGGGTAAAGATTAAATGATCTATGCGCGAAAGCCACTTCTTTGTAAGGAGTGGTTTTTTTGTTTTCATGAAAGTATATGAACAGTATTTTAGATAGAACTAATCTGAGCAGAACCTGAAGTAATTACCACTAAACTTATACAGGATTCACTTTTTGTTGTTTTGGTTTTTGCGGGAAAGTTTATACAGCAAATAGCCGATGCCAACAACAAAATGTAGGATCAGGATTCCGAAAATCAGGATTATTGTGGCATTTCCGCTCATTAATTAAGCTAGGTTAGGAGGGGTGTCAATTTCCAACTTGGGTCGAGATTTATCACAGACTGACCCTCGCTTTCCAATTTTGGAATTCAACTTCGAGTTCACGTGCAATTTCGGGTTGTAGAGAAATTAAATTTTTAATTTCTGTTGGGTCTAGTTTAAGGTTATATAACTCCCAAACAGCATTTTTCCCATGGCTGACAAGTTTCCAGTCACCTTTTCTCACGGCTTTTCCTACTGACCATTCCCAGAAAATTGCTTCTTCGCGTTGGGATTTTTCACCGCGAACTGCGGGCAGAAGACTTTGTCCTTCCGCTGGCAGTACTGGTTTTCCTGCAAATTCATTAGGGTAACTAGCACCAGCTAACTCAGCCAAAGTAGGAAGGATATCGATGAGGTGGGCGGGGAAAGTACTTACTTCATTCTCATGCCCCAGTCCTTTAGGCCAAGAGATAATCAATGGGGTTTTGATACCACCTTCGAAAGAGTAGTTTTTATAAAAGCGATGCGGGGTGTTTCCTACATTGGCCCAATCTGGTCCTAGAGAAGTCCACTGTCCAACAGATCCGATTTCCCCGTTTCCAGGGAGAGTTACTACTTCCGCTGAAGCACCATTGTCAGAAAGGAATAGAAAAACAGTATTATCAAGCTTTCCCTGCGTTCGTAGCTTCTGGATGATTTCTCCGATTTTTTGATCCATACGATCGATCATCGCTGCATACACTTCCATTTTCAGCTCCTCTACTTGTCGGGCAGAATCAGAAAGAGATTCCCATGGCACATAGGTTGGCTCGGTCAGTGCATAGCTTTCATCAATGATTCCCAGCTTTTTCTGTTTTTCAAAGCGTTTTTTCCTAACAGCCTCATAGCCTTGGGCATATTTACCTTTGTACTTATCAATATCTTCCGGCCAAGCCATTAATGGGTCATGAGGCGCGGTGTAAGCCAAGTAAAGAAAAAATGGTTTCTCATCTTCTTTGTATTCATCCAGCCACTGCAAAGCATACTTGGTGAAGTAATCGGTGGAGTAATAGTCTTGCTGAACCGAGTAAGGCTGCATCAATTTCCGGTCTTCGTAAAATGGTCGATCAGGTCTTTTTTGAGCAGGTCCCGGTTCATTCTCACGACGAGGTCCGGGATTGAAATGATTTGAAGCGCCTTCTTTAAGCCCATAGTACCTATCAAAACCCCGGTCCATCGGATGATCGTAACCATGATGTTTGCCTGCCCATAGCGTTCTATACCCAGCTGATTGAAGGAGTTCTCCGACAGTGATCCCATTTTCCAAAGGCTGAAGGTAAGTAGCACCATAACCAACCTGCTGAGCGTACAAGCCGGTAATCAATGCTGCTCTCGAAGGATTGCACTTTGATGTATTATACATTTGGGTGAACCGGACGCCATTCTCTGCTAGCCAGTCCAAATTCGGGGTTTCTACCTCACTTCCATAGCTGCCTATATCTGACCAGCCGAGGTCATCAGCCAGAATCAAGACTATGTTGGGTTTTTCTTCTGGTATTTGCTGCGAATATGAAAGGGAGAGCAACAAGAGGAAAGAAATAATTGGGTTTATCATAATCAGAAAACAGTTTAGGGCTGACTGTTTAATATAGCAATAACCACCGAAATTAGAGGGGCGAAGCTCATGAGTTTAAACAAATGAATTCTTAAAACGATAAAAGCCATTCCGATCTCTTCGGAATGGCTTTTATTTTAATAAAGAAACTAGACTTTATTTGAAACCAATTTCTTCCAAACCAGCGTGGCTGATTTTGATTGCTTCCAAAGGATCCAAACCGAAAGTCTGATCTTGCTCTACCAAATAGAATTCCATGCCTGACTTATCTTTTTCCGCCAAAATTCTCTTGAAATCAATTGTACCAGTTCCAACAGGAGCGAATTTACCTTCAGCATTCATGTCTTTTACGTGCCAAGCGATGAATCTACCTGGGTACTTTTCGAAGTAAGTAAGAGGATCTACTTCTGCTTTGGTTACCCAGAATAGGTCCATTTGGAAGTTGACAAACTCAGGGTTACACTTCTCAAGAAGTAAGTCCTCGATGATAGTACCATCTGCCATCGCTTTGAATTCGAAGTCGTGGTTATGATAAAGAAGTTTGATGCCAGCTTTGGTGCATTTTTCACCTAGCGTATTCATGATCGTCACCAACTCATCTGCAGTGCCTTTCATGCCCATTCCTTCAGGACCAGCTGTAAACATTCCCATAGGAGGTACTGGAATTACAAAGAATTCAATGCCAGCAGCTTTAACATCAGTGATTAGCTGATCAGCGTTCTCCATATTTACCATGCCCATGTGAGCACTTTTGGCAGTCAAACCAATAGATTCTAGGTAGGCTTTGAATTCAGTTGGCGCCATTCCGTAGAATTTACCATCTGCATAATTAGCAGCTTCCACATAAGCATATCCAGCATCTGCTACCGCCTGAAGGGTAGCTTTTGGGTTGCTAGCCATGGAATCTCTAACTGTGTAAAGGGCTAGGCCACCAAAACTCTTTGATTCTGTTTGAACAACTTCGGCAGTTTCGCTGCCATCGTCTGTTTTTTTCTCTGAACTACATGCAGTAAAGCCTAAGGTTAGGGCTAAAAGCAATGAGAAGGATAAATTGAAATTTTGTTTCATAGGTTTTCGTTTTTGATGCGTTCAAGATACCCAAATCATATTAAAATTAAAGCTAAATTAAGGCGGAAAGGTAGAGAACAGGGGTTGTAGGTAAATACAAACTTGAGCAAGGAATCGCTGGAAAGTTTAAACTTGTTGACTTGTTGTCTTATACTTAATTCATATATTTTTTCTATCAGAAAATGGAGCGATACTTTGATACAATGTTTGCATACATCAATCAAATCTGGGATATCCCAGACGGTGATAAAGCTGTCTGTCGACAATTCTTTAAATCCATACAAGTGAAGAAAGACACGATTCTGGAGCCGGCAGGCAAGATCCCTCTGTATCATAATTTCATCGTGTCCGGAGTAATGCGAAACTTTCATTTGGATGAAAAAGGCAATGAAGTGACCGTAGATCTAAATAATGGACCACGGTTTTTTACCTCGTATTTCCATTTTATGAACCGTTCTATTTCTAATGAAAATTTGCAATGCCTCACTGATTGTGAAATACTTCGAATATCTAGGGACGATGTAGATCTATCAGCGGCAATGGGAGAAACCCAGAAAGATTATACGATCAAAGTGCTGCAGCAAAAGATGGAACAAGACAAAGAGCGGATCAATGATATGGGGAATCTGACTGCTGAGCAGAGATATCTTAAACTTTTAAGGAATGAGCCCCTGATCATACAACATGTTCCTCTGAAATACATCGCTTCCTATCTGGGTATCAAACCGGAAAGCTTAAGTCGCATCCGTAGGGAAATTACTTAACAATTGTTAGGTGGGAATGGACTGACCTACGCGTAGGTTTAGGGAGAAAGAGTAATCTAATCACTTAAAATAACGCTATTGACCTCCATCGTATCCTCAACCCATTCCCGTTCAAATCAGCTTTTGCAACTTTCAACCCGCGCCTGGTTTGCGGTGGTGGTTATTGGCCAATTGATTTTTGCTTACTATATCATCATGCTTTACGGCACCGCGGGAGTGCAGGGTAATTTTGAGCGATGGAATGCTCAGACGACACATGGCTATGTTGCCCGAGATTTGATGGGAAATGCATTCTTCGGACTACATGTGTTTTTTGCAGCGGTGATTAGCATTTTGGGGCCCTTGCAATTGATTTCAAAAGTGCGAAAATTGTTTCCCGCTTTTCATAGATTCTCAGGGAGAGTGTACCTAGGATCAGCATTTTTGATCAGTTTGGCTGGCTTCTATTTGGCTTGGGTACGGGGAACTGCAGGAGGTATGATTGGCTCTGTATTCATTACTATCAATGGGTTGATCATTTTGGTTTGCGTGGTGTACACACTGAGATTTGCTATGAAACGTCAAATAGACCGACATAACAAATGGGCTATTCGCCTGTTTTTGGCGATGAGTGGAGTATGGTTCTTTCGGGTGTTTTTGATGCTTTGGTTCGCGATTCACCAGGCTCCAGTGGGGTTTGATATGGAGACCTTTCAAGGGCCATTTCTAAATTTCCTCTACGTGTTCGTGTATATTTTACCGCAGGTAATTGCTGAATTCTATTTTATAGCCAAGGCATCTTCCTTTGCGAAACCCAAAATAGCTATGTCAGTCCTATTGGGAGTGCTGACTTTGGGGATTATGGTAGGAATCGCTACCGCAACTATGGGCATGTGGCTGCCGGCACTTTAGGTGTAGTTTTTTAAAACCTTCTTCACCAAGGGTCCGATGGTCAATCCCTGAACAATAATGGAGAAGACTACGACCACATAGGTGACGGTGAGGAATAATTCCCGCTCCATTTGAGGTTCTAAGGATAAAGCTAAAGCGATGGAGATTCCTCCTCGGATTCCTCCCCAAGTCATCATCAGATTGGTTTTTGGGATGAAATCTAGCTTTTTATCAAAAATAGCAACAGGTCCAGAAAGTGCTAAATACCTAGCGATAAGGGCTACCGGAATTGCGATCAATCCAAATTTCAAATACTCTCCACTGGTGGAAATGATCAACAGCTCAAGACCAATCAATACGAATAGAACAGCATTTAGGAGCACGTCTATCAGTTCCCAGAATTTGTCTACATAATTATGAGTAGTCTCTGACCAGGCTATTTTCGGTGATTTATTTCCTATGAAAATCCCTGCAACTACCACTGCCAGCGGGCCGGAAACGTGAAGTTTATGAGCTAGCATAGAAAGTCCCATCACCAAGGCAAGTGTGATTATCACCTCAGTTTCATAATGGTCTATTGCTTTCATGATCTGAAATGTCATCCATCCTGTTACCAAGCCGAGGATTATGCCACCTACCACTTCTTCTAAGAACAACAATCCAATATCTTCCGCATCTATAGCTCCGATTCCCTGCTGGGCAATTTTGAAAATAACCAGGAATACCACCACGCCTACACCGTCATTGAAAAGTGATTCGCCTACTATTTTGACCTCCAGTTTCTTGGGTGCATTGGCACTTTTCAAAATCCCTAATACCGCGATAGGGTCAGTAGGAGAGATCAATGCGCCAAATAGCAGGCAATAGATATAGTCGATTTCGTGACCAAACAGTATGAAAGCGTAAAACATCAGCGTTCCCACGAAAAAGGTGGATAGCACCACTCCAATAGTAGCGAAGACAGCGATAGGAGCTTTGAGTCTCCTTAGGGAATCCAGTTTGGTGTGAAGTGCTCCCGCAAAAAGCAGGAAGCTCAGCATCACATCGAGAAGGGCTGTTTCAAAATCAATGGACTTGATAAGGAGCTCCGCTTCGTCGAGAAAATAATGATTGAATTTGCCTAGAATCGTAATTCCCAGCGTAAATGCGATAGCAATAATCATCAGCCCGATGGTAAAAGGGAGCTTCAGAAATTTGGTATTGATAAAGGCAAAAGCTGCAGAAAGTATAATCAGAATGGTGATGACACTAAAAATATCCATGGATGAGAATAGGGGAAAGCAATGAATCCTGTTGAAAATATAAGCTTGGCTCCAATTTAAGGAATTGCTTATTCAATCTCGAAGCTACACTACTAAAGATTCACCCTAAGCGTATCGGGATCCTAGCTTATTAGGAATCTAAAGAGGTATTTTGATAAATTACCCAGAGCTAAAAATATTTGAATAAGAATAGTTTATGCTATTCCATCAGTAGACCCCAACCCTTAATGACCTACTTCCATCATAAAATCTTCCTTTGCGTCTTGCTGTTGTTGTGCGTCTTTGGTAACGCGCAAGCGCAATTTCTAACTCAGGTTGGGCTGAAGGATAGCATGTATTCTGAGGTGCTGGACGAGTGCAGAGTCTTTTATGTACAACTGCCAGAAGGCTTTGACTCGGAAAAGGAATATCCCACGGCCTACATTTTGGATGGGGAAATTCTGCTTCCTGCACTTAGCGTGACTCAATCGTTTTACTCAGGTGGATTTCTACCCGAAATGATCCTTATTGGCATTTCCAATCATCAGAACAGAAACAGAGATTTAACTCCTAGCGTCGTAGAGCCAAGTTATGCGCCAACTGGGGGAGCGGCAGCTTTTACGGAGTTTCTGTCCAAAGAATTGATCCCCTACATAGAAGGAAAGTATCCAGTTACTACCTATCGTACCTTAATTGGCCATTCTTACGGGGGATTGTTTGCTATCAACACGCTTCTCAATCACCCTGAGTTATTTGCCAACTATTTGGCGATAGATCCTAGTTTGGACTGGGATGATCAGCTGATGCTGAAGCAAGCGAGGGAAGTTTTTGGCAGCGGAAGCCATAAGGGTAAATCGCTCTATATTTCTCTTAATGGTCAAATGCATATGCAAAAACCTGAAATGACCATCGAGGAAGTTAAGCAGGACAAATCTGATTTCACGTTGTTTGCCCGAAGCAATAGGGCATTTGCGGAGCTTTGCAGCGCTACTTCAGCAAGTGGGTTGGATTTTGACTGGGAGCTTTTTCCAAAGGATCTTCACGGCACGATTCCGCTTCCTTCTCTTCGAAGTGGCTTGATTTCGCTTTTCGAATGGTTTCAGATGGAAAGAGTAGAATTGTTCAACATACCAGAAACTCCCGCCAAAGAGCTGATGGAATTGACGGAGTATAGAGCGAAGAAACTGGAGGCTCACTTTGGCTATGAAGTAGCTCCCTATCCGGAGGATCTGGTAACCATGTCAGGCTACATGAGCATGGATATGGGGCAGATGGAAAAGGCGAAAATGTTCTTCGAGCAGGGAATCCGGTATTTCCCCAAGTCTGCCAATGTGTATGATTCTATGGCGGATTATTTTGTCACTCAGACTGATTTCGAATCTGCTTTAACTTATGTGAAAAAGGCCTATGCGATTAGCGGAAGTGAGTATCATAAAAAGCGAGTGGAGGAATTCGACTCAAAGAAATAAGATTCATTCCTCCTCAATATCGGCTATTCCTCCTCAGGGATAGCCATGGTGTGATTTCCTACCAAAAGGCATTTGCCATCTACTTCCACATAGGTACGCATGAAATGGTATTTAATTGGGGTAGGACCTCGATCTACAATGGTGTAACCTGTGACTATGGCTGTTTTCCCCGTGATCGCCACTTTTACCTCGCTTTGAATTCTTGACCGGGTGTTGCTTCCATCATTTGCAACTTGTCTCTCTGCTCGTTTGACCACGGATTCTTTATTGTCCACAGATGACACATGATTGTGAATCCAAGTAAAATTGTCACTAAGTATGTTTTTAAAAAACTCAGGCTCAGGATTAAGATTTTTCTCTTCCCATTGGGCATCCAGTGCTTTGATACTAGCTTCAGTCATGCAGGTTTGGGCAGTAGCCGAAAAACAAAATGCAAGGGCGAGGAGGGTTAGAAGGTAGGTGGGTTTCATGGTTGGGAAGTTAGAAGTAGGAGGTAGGAAGTAGGGTTACTAGTATACTTGTCGATAATTATATAGTTAATGTACCAAATAATCTTATCCCTCGCGTCCTTATTTTCCCGAAGGTGTTTATATCAAGGATGATAAGCAAGTAGCTTATTTCGAGTTGGCGATGCGCTCCAGGATGAAGTCCAAAATAGGAGTAGGGTCTTCCAAACTATGAGGATGATGACCGACTCCAGGCTTACCAATAAGCTTGATGGTGCCACCGGCTTTTCTGAACTCAGCGGCCAATAAATCCGTGTTTTCTGACGCAGGAACCACATCGTCTGCTTCTCCATACACATGGATCACAGGGATGCCAGCCTTGGCTATCGCAATGCTATTGTAAATCGGAATTCCTTTGAAATCGAGCACAGTAGTAGCGTCTAGTCCATAGGCTTTCAGACACTTTTCCCAGTCAGCGGGACTGCCTTTGCCAGTATATAATCCTCCCGGCCAACTCTTAATATCACAAACAGGTGCATCGGCATAGATGGTGAAAACCTTGTCAGTGTTCTTGGCTGCCCAATTGTAAATAATCAAACCACCGCGGCTCATTCCTTCCAAAACTACTTTCTCGTTGAGCTTAAACTCGGTTCTGCAATAGGCATAGAACGCATCCCAAATCTTCACCGCTTCCTCATTTCCATAGAGATCCGCCACATCTACATAGACTACATGAAAGCCTTTTTCCAGCAATGCCTTGTCCAATTGCGGTTCGTGCCCCCAGAATCTCGCTCTCCATACCCAATAGCCATTTTCGCTGGCTTGGTTTGGAAAGACCACTTTGGCTGCATGACCCTGAAAAGAGAAATTACGGACGGTGTATTGCTCAAAAGCTTGATCCTGAGCCGAAGCGCTGAAGATGAATAGAAAAGTGAAGCTGAGGAAGAAAAGAAGGGTATTGACTTTCATGGGTGAATTGCTGCTGTTATAAGGGGTAAGATAATTCAAAAGGTATAAAAAATTGATGGGATGGGATTTCTTAGGCAAGGGCTGTGCTTGCCTTGCCGGAAGGCAGGTTATCACAGACCGAAATGATTTGAGAATTATACTCTATTAGAGTAAGCTAGTTTAGGCTTGTTTCCTGGTTGTCAGGTAATTTGAATGGATATTGTTAAATTAGATGAAAATCATTTTTAGTATTTCCAATTCAAAAATAAATATTCTATGTTTGTACCAACAGTACCCGTCACGCTTCCCATAGAACAGCGCACCATGACGGGTCATTTTATTTTTAGAGGTTATGGATTTTGACAAAAAACCTCTGCCTTTTCTAGATCAGATACAACTTTTGAGAGATAGGGGAATGGATATTCCCGAAATAGATAAGGCTAGATTGTTTCTCTCAAATATTTCATATTACAGACTAAGTGCCTACTGGTATACATTTTTAAAAAACCCTAAAACAGAGCATCTATTTGTAGCTAAATCTACATTTGATCGGGTTTTGAATACTTACATATTCGATAGAAAATTGAGACTGTTGATTTTTGACGAAATTGAAAGAATAGAAATCTCGTTGAGAACCAAGCTTATTTATGAATACAGCTTAGAATTTGGGAATAACTGGTATGAAACAAAAAGTCTTTTCAAAGGAAAGGACTCGTACTATTACAAACTTCAGGAATTACTCATTTCAGAAATGAATAAAACGAGTGAAGTATTTATCAGGCATTACAGGAATAAGTACACATTTCCAGCAAATCCTCCTGCTTGGATGGCATTGGAACTTGCTTCTTTTGGACAGCTATCTATGCTTTTTAAAAATCTAAAATCCAACCCAGCTAGGAAACGCGTTGCAGCGCACTTTGGTCTTGATGAGGTAGTTCTTGAGTCTTGGCTAGAATCCTTGTCTTATGTACGAAATGCATGTGCTCATCATATGAGGCTTTGGAACAGAAAATTACCGAGAACACCGATAGTTCCAAAGAAACCTGTCTATGATTGGATAGAAGTCAATCCCGAGCAGAAAAATCAAAACAAGCTATATCTTACCCTGTGCATTATTGGCTACTTACTCGAGAGAGTTAGTCCAAATAATAGTTATAGTATGAAAATAAAGAAATTGCTGAATGATTTTCCCGAGATTCCGCTCCATTATATGGGGTTTCCAGATAATTGGGATAGAGAAGATGTTTGGAAGACTTAGAGTTTTTCTTGGACAAAAGAGTGTAGCCATAATAAACATTGAGGTTTGTAAAACCTCGAAGGTTTTTTTTTGTACGAGCTTTTGAATTATGTTTTTTAACCCGTTACATACCTACAATTGTCGGGAGGGTTGGGATAGGAGGATGGAATTTCATATCCCACCCAGCTAAAGGCAATGATTTGACTAGGCTCAGTGGTGATTTAGGGAACTATGCTCGATTAGTATATGTCTGCCTTTGGACTACACAATCCCCAGATACACAGAATCCGATAAATCTCGCTTTTTAGTCCAAGGGTTTTCCTGACTGAAGGCAATCCAGGCATGCCATTTTGAGTTATTATTTGAGGGCAAGAGGGTATGGATTCCCTTTTCACGTGTATTTCCAAGAAACTCCCATTTTGAGCCAGTATCAGTTTCTTCGGCGGACAGCAGGAAGACAAACACATTGTCTGTGGGCTTTGCTGCTGCCTGTAAGGAATTGTCCGTCCAAGTAAATTTTATTCCTTCAGGTACTCGCTCTGCTTTAGGGTCTTGAGGTCCCAGAAGACTTCCTCGACTGACTTTCACTAAGCTGATATCCAGCACTTTTGATGTTCCCTCAAATTTGAAGGAGTTTTTCATCGTATAAGATACCGCCGCATGGTATGGTCTGCTAGCACCATTCTCGTGGTTTTGATAGCCAAAGCGTAAGATATGAGTGATGTTTTTTAGGAATTTATGCGCTTGGGTATTCACCGATTGGGAGCGGCGCTTGATTACCGATGTTTTCGCTTTGGTCGTTTTGCTTTGCTTGCCGGGCTTCCTGCGTGTATAAGTTACTCCTCCGACTTTGTAAAAAACCAAATCTCCCACACTACCTGATAGCCCTTCGTGGATTGAGTTAGTGACCCGTGCCATATGTTTACTAGTTGATTTACAGATGAATATAGGTTTTTGTATTAAAAATTACGAGAAAAATTTATTAAAAATTTAAGTTTTAGCATACTATAAACAGTGCAAGAGCAATAGTAAATTGTTTTTATACTGTTTATAGATTAATCTATTATTGGTCATGGTATGGTATTATATACTGAGATATGTCACTTAATATGCTTACCACGGTGTGCTATAAGTAGGGGGAATGCTGTGTAGATGGTAGGTAATTATGAAGGTGGAAGGTAATAGGATTGCTTAAGCGAGCTTATTTTTCAGCTTTCTGACCTCGTACATAGATCAGGTGGCAGGCTTCTAGGATAGCAGTAAAGATTTTTAGATCTAAATGGGAATTCCATTGAAATGTTTTATCCAGTTTTAGCCCGGAAGACACACATTTTCCCCAAGCTTTGAACGTGTCCAAGAGTTCCTGGATCGGAGTGTCAAAAAATAGAATTTGTAGATTAAGAGAGGGGTCCTTTGAATCTTGTGGGTCTTGAGAATTTGGGAGATAGGGAAGGATTGCTTCAAGATTTTCGCTTTTACTTAGGATGTGTTTTGGGATCATGTTTTCCTTAGTGATCTTATCCACCTTAAAATCAGGACAGGATTCATTTTTGATCATAAAGGCAGCTTCTATAAGACGTGAAAATTGAAGTATAAAAAAGATGACTTCCTCTTCTCTTTTCCAAGACTGAGCAGGGATGTCATAAGCAACTTTTAATGCCATGTCTTCTAACGCTATACTTGCGGTAGGGAGGGAATAGTTTGATTCGAAGAACTCTTTGATTGCCTTCAAAGGGTTCTCCTGTTCGGTTTTAGAGAGGTGCAGGAGAAAGAAATTCTCTGAATTAGTTGAGGAATTAACTTGCTGAGCGATTATGGTTCTGCTCCCACTTCCGATGTTGTAATTGATGACATGATACATAGCTTATGATTTTTTGAATGAAACATGTATTCAAATTCATATATGGATGCACGCATAAAAAATTCTGGAAGAGGTAAAATACGAATTGAGGACACTTAATTATCTTTTGAGAAATTGCTTGAATGGCCAATTCCAAAAGAACCAAAGAATAATGTCAACTAGTGTCAGGCAGTTTGATATCGCCGAATAATTACAGAAATCATGAACTTTATAGTAGTTTTATGAGTATTTGATGAGAAGAAGTGGTAATTTAACTATCGAAATCCCATAAGCTATGTCTGTATTCAATAGAATCTTTAAAGAAGCTAAGGAAGTTTTTTCAACATATTTCGTGTCTGAAGATCAACTTCTAAGTTCTGATATTAAACAGATTCTGGATAATCCAGAAGATAGGAAAAAATATTTTGAGGCAATTGATCAGCTTAAAAACCAAGAAAAGCCAGTTAAAGAAGTTGAATTGGAACTCTCTAATGAAAAGCGGATTACACTTAGCTTAAATCATTAATAAATGGATGCCAGTATTACGATTGTAACCATCGTTTACATTGTAATATTGATAGTTCCTGGAGTGTTTTTTAAGCGTTTTTATTTTCAGGGGCCATTCCATAGACAATTTCAGTCCGGACTCTTTGCCGACCGATTCATAACAAGTTTATTTTGGGGCATAGTCACCCAGATTATGACTTTTTACATCTTCATCAATACGTTTGATGTTGAGTATAGTAGTGTTTATGAATTACTTACACGTACACATGAAGAGTTAAGAGAGAACAAGATGCCCTTGATCGAAAAGGCAACTCTTACTAATACCTTACTTTATCTGTTGAGTTCAGTTTTGGTTGCGATTTTTTTAGGACAGATGGCATTTAGATTTGTTAGACTTATCAAGCTTGATTTGTACACAAATGTCCTTCGGTTTTCCAATAAATGGCATTATTACTTTTCAGGAGAAATACTTAAGACTAAAGAATTCAAAAAAGGAGGTACTAAACAAAAAGGAGAAGTGATTGCAACTTTAGTTGACGTATTGGTGAACTATGGTGATGGAGATGATCGCCTCTTTTCGGGTAACCTGGTTCAGTACACAATAAATTCAACAGGTAATTTGGAAACATTGTATTTGGCCGGTGCCAGGAGGTACAGTAATTCTAGGGGAGAAAATATTCCAGCAAAGGAGATTCCAGGAGACTGTTTTGTGATCCCATACCAAAATGTATTGAATATGAATGTTCAGTACATTTTGCGAAAGATTGAAAATGGCAAAAAGCGGGAGTCTATTAAGAAAGGATCAACTATTGGAATTCAAGTATTTATTTTTATTCTTTTTGTAACACTATTTATTTTTCCTTGGTACACTAGCGCGAGCATTCTCAGTAAAATTGTTTCAATTGTTAGTTTTGTAATTTCATGGTTTTCCCTTGTGATTTTATTGGGAAACTGGATGGGAACTAAAAAACTTTTTGGAGTTAAAGGGATGCTTTTGCTAATAGGGATTTGCGGATTGTTTACAGGTATAGGGTTATGGTTCTTGGATTATATTTTTTGAAAAGTTCAGCTCATTAATACCCTTCCAGCACTGACAGATCACCTTGTCGAGTATTCTTTTCAAACCAGCGCTTATACCAGTATTCCACGAACATATGATTGTTTTTCCAGAATAGCTCCTTGTTTCCATCCTCCATAGCTTCGGTGGTATCGGTGAGTTTTCGGAGGGATTTCAGTTCGCTGAACATCCTTTTAATGTCTTTCTTAGCAAATACTGGCTGCCCAAATCCGCTTGCTATAAAGAACTTTTTACCGGCTTTCCGCTGCTTTTCTGTGGCTCCTTCAATTACTGAATAGCTCAGCTTCCACATAAAATCCATCAGGACACGTTCTGGGTTTACATTCAGAATGGCACAGAGCATACGGAAATTGCTTGGGATAAGTAGATCCAACTTGCGCCATTTGGAACTATACATAGAACCAATTTCGGCGTACTGTTTATAGGGATCTACTAGGATAGTTTTTGCTTTCTTCTTGTTCATAACAACCTTGTTTAGTGTTGCTATGAAATTGCAGAAGAGCTGAGGGATATGGTAATCTAGTGAGGGATATTTTAGAAATGAAGAATCACTTCCCAATCAACTTTTCCAACCTAGCCATCATCTCATCCTTCTCCTTCAGCATACGCTCATATAGGGCGATTTTCTCCTCGTGAAGCTGGATTATTTTATCAATTGGGTTATTTTGAAAAGTAGGGTTGTAATTAACAATGCCTTGGGTATGATGAAAAGTACTTGCAATAATATTCACCGCCTGTTCTTCATCAAAATTTTGGAATGCTTCAACAGGTAGCTTGAGTGCCTCGGCGATCTGGCTTAATATGCTGGCTTCGATTTCTTCTTTTTGTTCCAGCAAAGAAATCTTTTTCTGGTTCCAGTCCTCTCCCAATTCATAGGCCAGGGCTTCCTGCTTGATGCCTAGCATTTCCCGGAAGCGTTTGACGTTTCTGCCTTGGTGGATGTGTTTGGATGAAGAGTCGTTCATGGGTTGTTTCTTTTTATTTAGGTCTTTGGTAATCTATCCTTCGACTCCGCTCAGGATGACAGTCGCAGAGGACATGCACAAACCGAGTCGGTGGGCTTGGAACTTATTTCTGTGTTAGATCAAATTTAAGCCTTTCCTGCTTTTGACACAGAATGTGAGACTGGATTTCTTAGGTAAAATAGGCATTTGGCAGGGATAATTTATTCCATTACTAGAAAATACTGACAAGATGTGTCTCGAAATTCAGGTGATAAGACTGCGTAACTGCCTAACTCATTCCAAGAGTTTGATCTCTTCAAGGAAAAATTGGCCCATTTCCTCAGTACTCACTGTATATCGGGGCGAAAGATGTGTAAACCCAGCATCTTCTTTAATCAGGTTCCAAGCCGAAAGTCTCTTAATAATCATTTTGTAATTCAGTCGTGGCTGGTACTGGATTGAAGCATTGAGCAATTCTTCCAAGCTAAAATGCTTTTCAGATAAAAGCGTAAAAAGGTCGTAGTAATCTCTGTATGTTATTCTTTCAAATAGGGTTTTCACCTTCATGCTTCCATGAAGCAACAGCGGGACGCCTAGAATATTTTCGGTAAAAGTAATTGGGGTAAATTGAGGGCAAACCAATCCGACTTCATTGAAAAATGTCAGTTTGACCCCATCTATTCTGAAATCTACTTGATCAAAACTGAGATGATTAGTGGTGACAATTTCAAAATTCTTTTTCAGTTCAGTTTCAATCTCCCTGACTGAAACAGCATGGCTGGCATTCGTTTTAGGTACCCATTTACAGAAATCTAGATCTTCACTTAGCCGGTGATTAATTTGAAGGGCTATACCTGTTCCCCCTACCAATACATAACCCTTAATCGATCCTAGTGCCGATACTTTGTCAAAGACTGCAAGTGTCTTAGGTGCTAAACCTTTCATATAGATTATCCCTTTGGTATGATTTTTCAATATACTTTTCGGGTTGGGCTATGCTGAAAAAATCTTTTGCAAGCTTTATGTTAAGAAAATCAAGTCTGGGGCCTTGGATAATCAATTTGCTCTTCCAGACATTTTTTATCTGGCTTGGTTCGTACAAACTAAAAAGTCTCCTTCGTAATGCATCGTTTCCATGGATCAAGACAGCTTCGATCAATAGCTCATCAGGTATTTTTCCCACTGATTCCAGATTTGGGTACGACCAAAAAGCCAATGGTGCAATCACGCGTCCCAATGCGATTCTTGATTTTTCGATATGTTTTGAAGCGGAGATCATTTTCTTATGCGATTCAAATATAAGGATTTAAGGGCTAAAATAGTTTCTATAGCTATAACCTGTATGGATATTTTTAGAGGGGGATACCCACTGATCATTGTTTATAGCGGACGTAAATTATCCCAAATAAAGAATAAGCTATCCTCACTCCGAATAGATTACCTATCAAGGACTTACAAGCTTTGTTGACTCGCATGGCAAAGTGCCATCATTGTTACACTTAAACAAAGCAGCATGGAACCATATGATATTTTAGGTTTAGAAGCTTATCGCGATCCTTTGGGAGAGATCACACGGCTTTTTACAGAAGTGATGGATCTGCAAGGCTGGCGGTCAGAACTGAAAACCTTTGAAAATGGCCTGTACCGCACCCAAAAAATTTACATGGGCAAGAAACCCAAAGCCCACAAACGTATCCTGCGTGAATTGGAGAAGATGCTGGCTGTTGGATTAGCAATCGGCGAAGCTTTCACCGATGAGCAAGAAGTTAGCGAGGTAGGAATATTGGATCTAGTAGAAAACGTGCCGTATGGAGAAAATTATTTTAGGGAAGTGAAGGAATTGCCCTGTAATCTTCATTTGGATGCGATCAAATTTCCACGAAAGCATCTCAAAATGATCTCAATTGATTATTCTATGGATCAACTTTCGGAAATGCTTCGGCAATGGTCTCATATATGTCTTTCAAAAGAAAGGGCAAGTGAATATAGCTTTGGTGATTATGTACCTAAAACTTATGAGCCAGAACTTATAAAACTGACTTTCCAAGTCGTGGAATGTTGTCACTTGATCCTTGTTCGAAGCAGAAAGAAGAAGGATGGTGAAAAAGAAGATTTCACTCTTTATCCGGTTCCAGAAGAGGTGAAAGATGCTTTCAAAAAGATTCAGTATAAATTCAATTCCATTCCATTTCCAAGATGGAGGGAGATTATAGCAGTAGTAAAAAGGGGGATGTTTGACGAAAAACCAGTCTGGTATGGTTCAAGTCCTACAGAGTTTTTGCTTACGTTGGAAAATCTTAAAGAACTTGTTACACTGTCTGGTATAATTACCCATAACTATACACAGCCAGACTGGATGGCAAAAGCCACTTTTGATTCTGTACTCCCAAAGACAGCTAATCGTGAGGTCTATGAGGAATCCTTTCCTTTTCTTTTTCCACTGCTACTGAATGAGGAACAGATTCAAAATCCTATGCTTTTTCTTGATGGTTTTTTTGATTTAGAAGAGGGAGAAAAATGGCTGGATTTTATTGACTACTGCGCCAAAGAATGTCTGGACTGCCATCAGCCAATGATTTATGGATTTAGTCAGGAAAAGTTGGATAAACTGGATGATGTATTGCGAACGATAGAAGCGATCCATTTGCTTTTAATTCGGTTTGATGAAGAAAAAAGCCACATCCTACTTAAAAACATTTGAAGTGATGAATAGAAAAAAGCTAATAATTGATCTAATCGTTGAGGATTTGAGGCGTTTTCAAGTGATGATATCTATTCGTGAATTCAAAATTGAAAATTTTTACTACCATAATTATGGTATGTTGGTTATCATACTTGGGATCATGGATGAAGAAGAGAAATTGGATGATTATGATTTTGGAGGAGTCTATAGGGAGCATCTTTATGAGGTCAAATATATGCCCAAAACTTATTTTGGAGACCATTTGAGGCCTCTGGCTAAAAAGTGTTATAAAGCTTTAAAGAAGCGGTATATAGAAGTGAAAAACCGGCCTAATCCACGCAATAGAAATCTTATAGAATGAAAACATTGCAAGATCTTCCAGATTTGTTTTTGGATTCCAATAATAAAGATAAAAGCAAACAGCTACTCTGGAATCTACTCAAAGCCTGGATTGCAGATGAGGAATCTACTGAGGCATCCTATCATAGAAAGGAAATGCTTGCCTTCTATGAAGACCTGAAGCAACTTTTGGAGGCAGTATATGCCCCTGAACCAGTTATCGAACCCGAGCCCTTTCCCGAAGAGATCCGCACTATAGAAACTTATTTTGTGCAATTGATCCAGGCTTTGAAGATTCTGGTTGATCCGGAAATGATCTTTCTGTTTGATCTGCCAAATCTCGGACATCTGGATGTTTCCCATCGACGGGAGATCTATGTGGTACTCAAGAATCAAGACTTGGAAGCGCATCATAACACCATTGGATTGTTTAGTTTTTTGACTTCCGGAAAACAGGAGTTCGCCATTCATTCCATCAACCGAAATCAACTAACTAATGTGCTTGCCAAAGGCCATCTGTTTTTTCAATATCACATACGGCAACTTCACCTGATTTATAGAAAGGAAGGCGTGCCTGACTTGAAAGAGCTGCCTCATGAAAGGTTACAGGAAAGAATGCTTCATCTTAAACCCAGCCTTGAGAAAAATTGGGAGAAAGCAGACTTGTTTTGGAGACATGCCCTTCAGGAGCAGGACAATTTAAATTGGGAGTCTTCCCTGTTTTTTCTCCATCAAGCCTTGGAACTCCGACTTAGAGCACTTATTCTGGTGTGGGAAAAGCGGGAGCTAAAAAGCCATGAAACCCGTGTACTGCTTAGAGAATGTTACCAGTTTATTCCAGAGCTCGCTTCGGTATTTCCGCAAAATACTGAGGAAGAAGTCCAGCTACTTCAGATGTTGGAGGACGGCTATTGCAAGGTTCGCTATAGAACAGAATTTACGGTAGAGGAAAAATTATCCAGAACACTTTCCTATCGGATAGCACAGGTTCGGAGCTTGTGTAATAAGCATTATGAACATTTTTTTCAACCACTATAAACATCAAACCCATGAAAACAGAATTGACTATTCCTTTTGAAAAATTGATCGAGGAGTTGATTATGGTAGATATGAAGCATAATCAACTCATTACAGGATTAAGAAATTTGGATTTGGATTCAGAAAATCATTACCTGGGTATCTATGACCTGATTACAGAACTTGTCGGAGTATCTAAATCTGAAGGGCTAGACAGGCTTTCTGAAGTTTATTTTCAGTTTATGGGACATGGCGAAGAATATCCCATCACCCACTTAGGAGATGAACTCCGTCCACTGGCTCAGGAATGTTATCAAGCTATGGTAGAACTTGTCAAAGAATTAAAAGGAGGTAAGGATGAATAAGGATTTGTTTATTGAAGAATTGATTCTTCAGGATCTGAGGCATATGCAGTTGATCTATGGATTGGAGGCTATTGGTTTTACGGAGGAAGGATTTTACTCTTTGGATCTTTGTTTTTGTATTGCGGAGTTGATGGGGGTGAGAGGGGAGGAATCAATAGATAAGTTTTATAAAGTCTATCGGGGACATATAGAGAAATGTAGGGATTTAGAAATTACTTGTAGCCGGAAAAATCTCCGCCCTTTAGCCAATGAATGCCTTCTAGAACTGAAGAAATTGAAAGGTCCTTAGCTCCACAGAATGTCATTTTTAATGAGTCATGATAAAAACAATCGCCCGTCCCTCTGGGACTTCGCCTGAATGTGTTTCCTTCAAAAAGACCAGCCATTGAAATGGCTGGCAAGGAGATAACTCGTCCCTATGGGACTTATAAGGAATAACTGTGGTAAAATGCTATAGAAGCAAGACTGTGGGGAGGAATAATTCAGGGATAATGCCTTAGGCATGATCGATGTTTTAGCCAGCCATGGTTGGTGAGCTCAGTCGAACAATCAATGGCTGGTAAAAATGAGTGAGGAAATTTCAAAATGCCGTAGGCATGGTTCATATTATAACCAGCCATTTTAATGGCTGGTAAATGGTAAATAAATGATTCACAAAATGCCATAGGCATGACCGATATTGCCCAATATCAATCCATTCATAGGCTTAATATTTTGTATTGAATTATTTATGGAGTTGAACTATTATCGGTCGTCCCTCTGGGACTTTGCCATTTCATATTGTAATTGATAATTCCAGAGGTTAAAACCTCTGGCAATAAGATGGGCCGTCCCTATTGGGACTGAAAAGGAATAAATGTAGCAAAATGCTGTAGCATCAAGAATGCGGGGAGGAATAATTCAGGGATAATGCCTTAGGCATGATCGATGTTTTAGCCAGCCATTTTAATGGCTGGTAAACGGCAAATAAACGATTCTCAAAATGCCGAAGGCATGACCGATATTGGTTACCCAATCCGATTATACACTAAATTTTATGCTTCCTCTTTTTCTTCACTTTCTTGAAATGAAGAATTGAGCCATCAGGAAGGATTATTATTTTGGTTCCTCGCTTTTTGAATAAAAAGGGTTGGGATCCTGAATTCGGATGAACTAGCACTCGCTGGAAATCACCCTGTGTGGCAAGGATGGAATGGGTTCCGTTTGGATTTACTATGATTTTCGAGTTACCCTCACCCATAATCTGTGTGTGAGTACCATCGGGATTTACCAAGATATTGCCGGTGCCCGAACTTACGGCAACGGAGTGGGTCCCATTAGGATTGACAATTACTTTGTGAACGCCATGATCAATAACCACTGAGTGAGTTCCATCTGGATTTACGATCACCGACTGAGCATACAAGCCAGAACTCAACATTGCGAAAAAAAGGATTACTAAAATCTTCATAGTAGTTTTACTTGGACTGCTGAGAAAAGGTTCAGAAAACTTCGGGGAGGTTTTTAAGCTATTACAAATGGGTAGGAATATTAGGGTAGGACAAGGCGTTTAAAAATGATTATTAAGATCATTTTAGCCTTGGGCCAGACTGCAGGGTAGATGTCCCACCCAGCAGTCCAATGCAATGATTTGACTACGCCGTGAGGGGGATTATACACTTTCAAAAAACTGAATCGCAAACTTGCAGAACTCTATGATAATCTCCTTATCTAAATCAAACTCCTTACGACTTCCTAGATAGTTTCTAGATTCTGGAGTGATTTCCTTTCCGTCCAATAATTCCTGAGCTGTCAAGCATTTGATATGCTTCTTAGAAACAAGAACAATGTAGGCATTTAGATATGGGTAATTTTTAGGTAAATCTTTTCCTCGAAATTCACCACTTGCCCTGAATTTCACTTCGATAAAATAGACTTCTTTATTGATAGGATTTTGCATTACGAAATCAGGCATCCTTCTTATATCATCAGACACATCAGACCTCACACCTTTCAATAGCTCCATTATTCCCGGAATGGTATTCTCCATTCCAAATCTGAAAACATTGTACTTCAAACTGAGAAATAACTCTTGAATCAAAGTTTCCGCTATTCGTCCTTTGATCATTGAATACCGAAAGATCCTTTCCCTGTCCGTGAGTCCCGATTCTTCGACTGCTTCTTCTTTGATTGGCAACTTGCCTTCCTTATTCTCATTATAACATTTCAGGCAAAGACCTCCTTGAAATTTGGTGTAGCCACTACAGGTAATACATTCAGCCATTCGTATTTATAGATTATTTGGATATGTTAACATTCTTTGCTTTTGGCGAACCGTCTTCATCTCGATTTACATACTTTCGGCCAAAAGCCGGGGCTTGTTTATTCTTTTTTCCATGGGTTGCACCCATGGCTATTAATGGTTTGACCCCGTTCGGGGTCATGCCTTTAGTTCTAAATTTACACGCCCGACCACGGAGTGGTCCAACTTTTCAATAACCGCGGGTGCAACCCGTGGACATGCGACATTAAGAGGTTGTATGGCAACCCCGATGGGGTTGAACTTTTCTGTGAATACAAATTCAAGAGTCTCTTCAATCTGAACTTAATATAATATAATACTCATAATATTTTTTTGAAGGAAAACGCACCGTTTCCTATTGGTATAGCGTGGTGTTTATTATAAAAATCTTCAATTAAAGTACTTTCTAGATCTTTAATACTTTGCGTACCTCTCCTAGTAAACCAAACAATTTGACAACCAAATGCAACCATGTAATTATATCGAGAATAATACCAATAATTTTTTCTCTGGCTTTTTGGTAATGATTTTAGGGAGTTAAAACTTTTCGAATGCGTCATTATTCGGGATTTTAAATTTTTACTCATTCCTATATAAATAACTCGAGATTTTTTTGATGGATAAAGAAATTTTTCTTTATCACTTAAAACTATATAAACACCTGGCTTTGCTGGAACATTATCCAAACTAACCCCCTCTTCTATAGATGAAAGAGTACCATCAGGTTCTTTTCTACGATTTGATTCAATAAAGGAAAGTGCATGCTTATAAACCATTTATATGCCCTCCCCATCTATCTCCCTCATTACCCTTTCTGTCTCGAAAAGCGCCTTGATGATCTCCTGATAGTGAAGTATGTCAGCAAAATCTAAAACCCTTCCTTTGCGGTCTTTGAGCCATTTTTGGGCGGGTTGGTAGCCGCCTATATAGAAGTTCCAGGCGAGTTCGGGTACGCCGTCGAAGTATTGCTCGGAGTTGATATAGACTTTCCCCGTCATTGCGAGGCTTTTTGCCGAAGCAATCTGTTCCTTTGATATAGATTGCTTCGCTCCTTCGTCGCTCGCAATGACGAAGTGCGGCTTCTCCACTTCATTATCTCCACCTACGGGGTATTGGGTAATGTATTCGCTTAGGCTTGCACTTTCCATCAGGTGCAGGGATCGGAGTTCTCCGCCTAGGGCGACTAGTCTCCAGAACTCCTCCACATCGGTAGGATAAGGCACTCGAGGGAAATCTATCTTCAAAAACTCCTTGTACGTCTCTCTATAGCTCGGCGAGTGCAAGACCGCATAGATGTAATCCAGCAAATCTATCGGCGCAAAGCTCCCTTCCGTATCGGTCTTTTCTGATTCAAAGGTCAAGCCCAAACCTTTGGCGATTTCAGCTACGATCTTTGGATCGAGATTGGGAGTTCGGCTGACGGTGGAATCTAAGGAAAGCTGGGAATCGGAGTCTGGGTAGAGATAGAGAGGGAAACCGTATGCAGATTCCTTAGTCTGAAGTGATATAGAGTTCCTATCAACAATTGTATTAGAAATAAATACATGTTGAAAATCAAAAGAACTTTGTTGTCTGCAAGTGATTAAACACAAGTTTTTATTAGTCAAATTACTCATAGCATCAAAACTTGGACGCCTTAATAGATTTTGATCATAATAAACATTTCTTTCATCAAATGGACGATAAAATATTTTTGAAATATTATTTGAATTAAAACTGGATTGATTAACTCTATCAAGAAATTTAAAACTTGTTGTATTAACAATATTAAATTCTTGCAATAAATTCTGTTTCCTTTCTTGAGGGAAAACGCCTTGAATATTTTCAGTTAATTTTTCTTTCTCAAAATCAATAAAAAGAGAATCCCTACCTGTCTCTGTTCCAGTATTATAAACTTTAAACAACTCAATAACAGAAAGCCCCCTTATATATGATGATGATTGCGACAAGTCTTTTTCAGTAAAAAAATAATTACTTTTTTCTGGTTTCAATATATTCCAATTAAATGAATTTAATTTATTTTTAGATAATTGCTCATATTTAAACTCTCTCTTTCCAAACAAATCAAAATGAAACACCTGCGCTAAAAAATCTTTCTTTACACTTTCTTTCTTTACAAAAATATTTATGCTTACACCCTGTTGAATATCAAATACATTTTCATCTTTTGATCCATCTTTTGTTTTTTCATTTCTTTTTACACTTCCATGCAGATCAATAATATAGATTTTATCGAAGGTTTCTAGTAATTCCTTTCTCATTTGGCGATGAATCAGTCCATCCAAAAAGCTATTGTTGGACACATAAGCTAAGATTCCTGATCCATTTTTCTCAATAAAATGCTGCCCGTAGCGAATGAATTTGATGTAATCATCCGATAGTGGCTGAATATTTCTTTCGTTCAGATTCTTCTTATAATCGGCTACTAAACTCTCGATCCACTCTCCTTTATTCGTGCTACTTACACTGTAAGGTGGATTTCCTGCCACGATCATCACTGGTGCATCTCGCTTGATTTGATTGGCTTCGTTGGCCTCGGCTGAGAGCCAGTTGGCGAAGAGAGTTCCTGTATCCTTGTGGTATTCCTCCAGGCTATTGGTGAGATAGATGCGGAAGCGTTGGCCTTTGGTGCCTGTGTAGCCAGTTTGCTTGAGTACCAGATCCAGCTTCAGATGCGCCATGGCATAGGATGCCATCAGGAGTTCGAAGCCGTTGATGCGGGGCAGTAGGTGATTTTCCACATAGGAGTTCCAGAGTCCTTGCTGTCCTTTGAATTTGGAATAGATATGATTGATCGCCTCCGCGACGAAGGTGCCTGTACCAGTGGCCGGATCAAGAAATTGCACCCGATGCACTTCCTGATCCACTTCCCGCATACCGCCGGAGAATCGTTTGTCATGCGTAGCGATGGGCACTTTAATGGTAGTTTTGGAGGTATCCGCCAGCCCCATCGGCAAGTCAAACTCATCGATCAGTATATCATCCACGGCACGGATGATAAAATTCACCACAGGATGCGGCGTGTACCAAACCCCACGGGCTTTGCGCAGCTTGGGATCATAGGTGCTCAGGAAGGTCTCGTAAAAGTGGATGATGGGATCTTCGGTCTGGGTGGCTTTGCCGAAATTGCTCAGGATGGCGTTCACATCTGCCGCCCGGAAGATATCTGCCAGGGCATCCACGATCCAGGTGATTCTATCGTCGAGGTCATAACCTGCGATGTATTGGAAGAGCTTTCGAAGGAAAGGATTAGACTTAGGGATCAGTTCGGCAGCTTCCTGTCTGGAAAAGGAATCCAAGGTTTCGTCATAAAGCCGCGCGGCAAACATCCCGTAGGAGATCGTCTGGGCATAGACATCCGAAAATTCCTTTGGGGTAATATCATGAATCAGGATTTCCTTGAAGGCATTCATCTGTTCTTTCAAGGTGGAATTCTCCTGATTTTCCACATCCGAATTGAGAGAGTTTTCGATCACATTGGCCAGCATTCTTGCTTTACCTGCCATCATCTCAGTCAGTTTCTTTGGGCTTTTGATGCTTTGGCTGATATGTGTAGTAAACTCCTTGATGAGAAGCTCGAAAGCAGAGAAATTATGAGGAAGCGGAAGGATTTTTCCACTATCCACCACTCCGATGCAAATGGAAGTAACAAGTTCCCCGTTTTTGTAATAGTAGAAATCCAGGTAATCGGTAAAGATCAAATTGTCCAGCGAGCCTTTGTATCGGTCGAATTGTTCTTTGTTTCCGTTCTTTTTGGCACCTATCAGATCTGAATCCCCAATGTCTTTTGCCTCAATGAAGCCGACAGGAATTTCTTTTTTATTCGTCAGAATATAATCCGGCGCACCACATGCTTGGCGTTTGGGTTCATTAGTGGCAGAGATATTAGGAACGAGCGATTCAATCAGGTTTTGTAAATCCCCCCGAAAAGTATGTTCGGTAGCGTGGCCTAATTTATAGCGGGTGTTTATACTCTGTAAGTATTCGGAAACAGTCATGAAAAAGAGTTAGTAAAAAAGAACTCCCTAAAGATATCATTTACCCCGAAAACGAAAAGCAGTTTTTTTAATTCCTAATGCTTTTAGGCTATCTGAGAGCATTAAAAGATTTATGTTTAAATAAGGAAGGTTAATACCACCTTACTCCCTTCGATTCCAGTAAATCTTCAGATTGTTGGTGGATCGGCCGGCGGCGATTAGATCGAGTTTTCCATCACCATTGAGATCGGCGGCAGTCAGACTTTCGGTTGCCATGCCGTTTTGATCGATCCAGTGGGCTTTGAATTCGGTGTAGTTCTCGTTTACAGGCTCGTATAGTTTGATTCCTATATCTCCGGCTTCATTTGGCGTCCGCCATCCAGCCACGATTTGCACGGTGCCATTTCCCAAGAAATCCCCCGTCACAATCCCATGTCCTTCTTTAAGACTTTCATCCAAGACGATCCGCTGTGGCTGGGAAGATTCCTGGGTTGCTGCGAATGCTGTCACTTGATTGCCATGCATGGGCTCCACTCCAGCCAGTAGCATTCCTCGGCCGGGAATTTCTGCAAGAGCCAATTCACCATAAGATTCATGTCCGGGAGGTGACTCACGTGTAGGTCCGGTAAACCAGTTACCATCCTGAAATGAAAAGCTTTTTACTCCTTCTTTTCCTCCTATAAAAATCGTCTCGCCTTCACCCACACCCAGGTCTTTGGAGATCATATTATGGGTCAGGTGCATGGATTCATCGATGAGGTTCGTTTTCCAAGGATTGTTTGGGTCTGCTGGTTTTTCATAGCCAATCACCTTTACCCCCGCACCTTCGCCTGCTTTATTTCCCCGACCGTGAAGTGGAAGCACGATGAGTTGATAGGTTTCGCTCCCTGTTTTCACCCAATACATGCGATGCACCGTTGGCTCGTGCGGAAGTTGCACTGCTGTCCAAAGTTGAGTAGGATCGGCTGGTCGAATGAGGTAATGCACCGAACCGGATTGAGTTTCATCGCTGGTTTCTCCCGGGTTCCACTGCGCACCTACGGCTATCTCCACCTTGCCATCTCCATCGATATCCCGCGCTGCAATGCAGACATTATCCCTCTCGGTCAGGTTTTCTGCCAATACAAAGCGCTTCCAATCCCCGTTTCGGTACCACACGAATTGTTTTTTATCTGCCAAAATCAAATCCGGTTTTCCGTCTCCATCTACATCACCTACGACCAGGCCATAGCCTATGGAGACATTGGAGTCTATGAGTTGGGATTCGAAGTTTGGGCTGTCTTGGGCAAATAAAAGTGCGAGCCATGGGAGAATAAGGAGGTTCATCGATTAAAAATTTTGGTGTCTTTTAAAGTTAGAAAAATTGAGTGAAAGTTTAGTCGTGTGGAAACGTCATTGCGAGACGAGGAACGAGGCGTGGCAATCTCTATATTGGAAGTGCTAACCTTAAATAGATTGCCGCGTCGGCCTAAGGGCCTCCTCGCAATGACGTAGCTACATAATCTCGTTTAGCATGGATTGAGCCATAAAGGAAGTTTCAAATGGTATATATCCGCCGCAACTTTACCTTAGCCAGATCTGTTTACCTACCATGCATACCCTTGAGCCTTATTTTAACTGGAGAAATCTTTACATCGCTGCAGAAGATCCTCTATCTCCGTTTTTTGAATATCATAACAGCGAAGTTCATTTTACGGATTCCATCTACAATTTTCTTATTCACCCGCAGTGGGATAGCATGGAATCGGAGACGCTTTTTCTGAAAGTAATCTATGCAGACTATCACCATGGTTTTGCTGTAATCGAATTGATGGGTGAGTGGAATGACCTGCTGAACAATGATATTATGACATTGAAGCGGAACATCATCGAATTGATGATAGCAGAGGGCATCAATAAATACATTCTGATTTGTGAGAATGTGCTCAACTTCCACGGCGATCTGGAAGCTGATGATTACTACGACGAATGGCAAGATGAATTAGAAGACGGCTGGATTGTCATGCTAAACTTGCGTGATCATGTCTTGTCTGAAATGAGCAGGTTTGGTATAGACCGATACTTGGTCATGGGAGGTAAGCTTGATGATATGAGTTGGCGAACTCGTCACCCCAAGCAGCTTTTTGAAATAATTGATGCAGTGGTGATGCGCAGGTTGGGTGGTTAGTTTTTTGTTCTTCCCTCGGTCTGTGAGACACAGACCAAACCAAAACAAGTTACCAAAAAGCAGAAAATCAATCTTCGCGTTTTTCTAAGTCTCAATCATTATCGACCGCAAGCGAACAAAATTGTTCGATAGATTTTTTATAAAAAGTGCTTATCCTTCCTGATACACCCGTTCCGAGGGTTTTTGGATGGCATAAAAGTGGAATTGTATAAAGGGTCATGCTATAGCTATAGAATGCGAACTTGTCCCGAAAGCTTTCGGGAGAGTGCGGTAATCTGTTTCTTAATATCACGATGAGATTGCTTCGTTCGTTCCTTACTCGCAATAACGCAAACCTTAAAATAAGAAGGTGGCGAACTACAAATAATAATGAATGTAGAACGTCGAATGTAGAAGTTGAGAAATTAGTAAGAATCATATAAGTCTAGAAAAAAATGTGGAAAAACTACCTTAAAATCGCCTGGAGAAATATCACTAGAAGTAAGGGGTATGCATTTATCAACATAGCTGGTTTGGGAATCGGGATGGCTGCCTCGATATTGATTCTGATCTGGGTGCAATTCGAGCTATCTGTAGATCGCTTTCACGAGAATTCAGACCGTGTCTATGCCAATTGGAGAAATGCCGAAATGCAAGGGGAGATTTTTACCTGGGACTATACTCCAGCGCCGTATGCGCCTGCCATGAAGGAGCAGTTTCCTGAAGTGGCAGAGGTAGCCAGAATTACTGAGTGGGATCAGCAACTTTTGACGGTAGGCGAGAATAGTTTTTATGAAGAAGCCACTTTTACTGATCCTGGTTTTTTTGAGATGTTTAGTTTCGAAGCGCTGGAAGGTGATCCTGTTGCAGCTTTAACAGAACCGAATAATATTATTTTGACAGAATCCGTGGCAAAAAAACTATTTGGTGAATCTTCAGCGATTGGGAAATCAGTCACAGTAGACAAGCAAATGGATTTTGAGGTGAAAGCTGTAATTAAGGATTTGCCGAAAAACACAGATTTCCCTTTTACTGCATTTTTGCCATTCAAGAAGCTGGAAGCAATGGACTGGGCGGATGATTACTGGGGAAACAATTCTTATCGCACTTTTACAATGCTTAATGAGGGGACTGACCTCGCTGCATTCAATCAGAAGTTTAATGATTTCACTGCCAAAAATTCAGAGATGAAAGAGGTGTCTGATTTTCTCTTTCCGATTGGAGATCTACATCTCTATTCCAAGTTTGAAAACGGGAAATCTGTAGGTGGAAAAATTGAAATGATCCGGATGTTCGGGATAGTTTCTATCATTGTTTTGCTGATAGCAGCTATCAACTTTGTGAACCTGAGCACTGCCCAAAGCGATAAACGATCAAAAGAGGTGGGAATAAGAAAGATCTCCGGAGCTGGCAAAGGAATGCTCATTGGTCAATTTTTGGCTGAGTTTATATTGATTGCGCTTACCGCATATACTTTAGCCATTGTTATTGTTTCCCTGTCCTTTTCATGGTTCAAAGATTTGGTAGGACAGGATTTGGCAAATCCATTCTCACAACCGTTCTTTTGGGGGATTTCTGTGATTTATGTATTTGTGACAGGGATATTGGCGGGGAGTTATCCAGCGTTTTTATTAAGTTCTTATAAACCAGCAGTTGTCTTCAAGTCCAAAATGAATGCAAAAAAGAGCTTTGGTTTGAAGCCCCGTGAAGTATTGGTTGTATTTCAATTTGCGGTGGTGGTCACTTTGATTTCAAGCGTGTGGATTGTGCAAGATCAGATGTCTTTTGTACAGAATAGAGATCTGGGGATCGATAAGGATAACCTGATTTTTCACACAGTGACGGAGAATATGCGAGAGAATAAGGCGGCGCTTCGCAATGAACTGATAGCACTTCCGGAAGTAGAGCAAGTGAGTTTTACTTTTTCTCCCTTGACGGATATCTACAGTGACACAGATGGTATGGAATGGCAGGGCAAAGACCCTGAGTACAAACCGATGATTAGCCGAATGGGAAGCGATGCGAATCTGGTAAAAACTGCCGGAATGGAATTGATCGCCGGTAGAGATATTGATATTTACACCTATGCTGGAGATAGTCTTTCCGCACTGGTGAATGAGAAAGCTGTGGTAGTTATGGGTTTTGACGATCCAATTGGTCAGGTGATAAAGGACGATTCTTATGAGTTTACTATTGTGGGCGTGGTCAAGGATTTTATAATGGAGTCACCATTTGATGAGGTTATTCCCATCATGGTCATGGGGCCAAAGCGCAATTTGAATTTTGTCCATATACGACTTGCCGAAGGAGGAGATTATGCGAATTCTCTTGCTAGTGTGGAGACTGTTTTCAATAAGTTCAATCCTGATTCTCCTTTTGATAACAAATTTGTGGACGAGGAACATGCGCGGAAATTCAGTTCTCAGGAGCGTACAGCCAAGCTCACTTCTCTCTTTACAGGTTTAGCCGTGATGATATCTTGTATGGGACTTTTTGGCTTGGCGACTTTCATCGCAGAGCGAAGGAAAAAGGAAATATCCGTGCGAAAAGTAATGGGAGCTTCCGTAGTCAGCGTGGTAGGTTTGATCTCTTCAGAATTCACCAAGTTGGTTGTCATCTCAGTGATCATTGGTATCCCCGCAACTTGGTATTTTATGAGCGATTGGCTGGAGACATTCGCCTATAGGACAAGTATTAACTGGACGGTGTTTTTATGGACAGGTGGATTGACGTTGGTAATTGCGCTGCTGACAGTGAGTACTCAGGCAATTAAGGCGGCATTGGTGAATCCTGCTGATACGCTCAAGAGCGAGTGAAGTGATGCTTCGACTTCGCACAGCACAAATTTCGGATGTTTGATTTCGCATTTGCGTCATTACGTAGGGGCGAAAAATCTTTCGCCCCTACTTTAATTGGTATATTCTTCATGGAATTTAGTTAACAAACTTCTAGCTACATCTGATAATTTTCCACTCCATAAGCCGCAGCTATCCAGCCTACAACTACAATCATGACCTTTGATCACATTCTTGGCTAGTGTTTTTCAGATTTCTTTACCTTCAGGGCTTGAATGAAATTAAGTGAGCCCTATGAGAAAGTACCTGCTAGTATTTGCAGTTTGTAGTTTGAGTTTTTGGAGTTGTGAGAACAAGCAGAAAGATCCCTTTGCTACCGAAAAACCTGATGAATCGAGATTCACGAAAATCCCTCTTGCGGGGAATTTCAATGAGCCTATGGAGATCGAGGTCTTGGACAATGGAGATGTTCTGATCATTGAGCGGCATGGTTTGCTGAAACTTTATCAGGAAGAATCAGGAAAGACTATCGTTGTTGGAGAGCTAGATGTGTTTCCAGAGCGTGAAGATGGCCTGATGGGAATGGCTAAGGATCCGAATTTTTCGAAGAATAACTGGTTGTATCTCTATTACGCTCCAGCTTCTGAGCCTGTCAAAAATAGGATTTCAAGATTTGATTTTGTTGACAATAAGCTAGACCTAGCCTCTGAAGTGAAAATCTTGGATGTGGATCTTTTTCGTGGATGTTGTCATTCTGCTGGTGCATTGGAATTTGATGCTCAGGGAAATTTGTACTTGGGCATAGGGGATGATTCTACACCTTTTGAATCGAGTAATTTCAATCCAATCGATGAGCGTCAGGATCAACCTAAAAACGTGGATGCCCAAAGAAGTTCGGGTAATACCAATGATTTGCGAGGATCGATTCTTCGTATCAAACCAAATCCAGAAGGTGGGTATTCCATTCCTGAAGGGAATTTATTTCCCGTAGGCACTCCGAAAACCCGTCCTGAAATCTATGTAAAAGGCAATCGAAACCCATTTAGGTATTCTATAGATAGTCATAATGGCAACTTGTATTGGGGTGAAGTGGGGCCAGATGGTTCGGAGGATAAAGAAGGTCGTGGTCCAAGAGGCTACGATGAAATCAACGTGGCGACAGGACCGGGATACTATGGCTGGCCATATTTTGTAGGGAATAATAATGCCTACTGGAAATATGATTTTGCTACTAAAGAAAGTTTGTTTCAGTTTGATCCGAAAGCTCCAAAGAACACTTCTCCCAATAATACCGGGATGGAGGATTTGCCGGCAGCCAAACCTGCTTTGATTTATTACCCTTATGCTGAGTCGGAAGAGTTTCCTATGCTCGGTCAGGGAGGGAGAAATGCCATGGCTGGGCAGGTTTACTATAGAGAGGACTACGATGCTTCCGAAGTTAGATTTCCAGGCTATTACAATGAGAAGTTGTTTATCTACGACTGGATGCGAAACTGGATTTTTACGGTTAGCCTGACGGAGAATTTTGAGTACGATACCATGGAGCGCTTTATGCCGGAAACTCATTTTGAGAAGCCGATGGATATGCAGTTTGGGAAAGATGGTTCCCTGTATGTATTGGAATATGGTACGTTTTGGCGTGCGAATAACGATGATTCTGGTTTGTATAGAATCGTTTTTTCCGAAGGAAATAGAAAGCCCGAAGTGAAACTCTCAGCTGACAAAACTCTGGGTGCTGCACCCTTGACGGTGAATTTCTCTTCAGAAGGAACACAAGATCTAGATACAGATGATCAGGTTAGTTTTCTATGGGAATTTGGAGAAAATGGAGCGACTTCCACCGAAGAAAATCCATCGCATTCCTTTGACAAACCGGGGATTTATAAAGTAAAATTGACAGCTACTGACCTGCAAGGCGAGGCAGCAACGTCATTTTTGGAAGTAAAAGTGGGTAATGAAGCGCCGTCTGTTTCTATAGCATGGGAAGGAAATCGAAGTTTCTATTTCGGTAAGGAAGCGATCAACTACAGTGTGACCGCAGCTGATAAAGAGGATGGGGAAATCGATCCAGCTCAGGTCAATTTGACAATAGACTACCTGGAAGGCGGGTACGATCTGATAGAAATGGGGCATCAGGAAGAGGTGCTGAGCATAGGGGAGACTTACATCAATGAAGCGGGTTGTAAGGCTTGTCATGGAATCAGCAATGAATCTGTGGGGCCTGATTATACTTCGGTTTCTGAAAAATACAAGAATGACAAGAATGCGAAATCCTACCTGATCGATAAAGTCAGGAATGGTGGCTCGGGCGTTTGGGGTGAGCAAATCATGCCTGGACACACGCATTTGGATGAGAAGAGAGTAGGGCAGATGGTTGATTTTGTGCTGAGCATCGCAAACCCAAATGCTGTATCAGGATTAGCAGCTTCAGGGAAATACCAGATTGAAAACACGGAAGACCCAGAAGGTTTTTACATGGTTCAAGCTGCTTATGAAGACAAGGGAGCCAATGGCATTCCTGCGATTAAGACTACGAGTCAGCTGAAATTGAGGAATACCACAGTTTCTGCATACAGTGCAGATGGTATTGAGAATGTAGCACGAGCCAATCCGGAAGATGAGCATTACGTGCAATTCACTGCATCAGGATCCTGGCTTTTGTTTAGAGATATTGACCTCAATCAGATCAAGAATATCACGCTTTCTATCATGCCCGGAAATACGGTAGGGAAACTTCAGGTAAGAGCAGGGTCTCCAGATGGTGAGTTGCTGGCAGAAACAGGCTCCCTAAGGAAGGATTCCAGACCTAAATCAGGTCCACAAGAAGGATGGTTTAATGCTTCCTTTACTATTCCACCCACTGATTACTATGGGGACTTATATTTCGTGTATGTGACAGATGGGTCTATTTCGATCTGGGGCACCTTCAATCTGAATACGCTGGAGTTTGAGAGATGAGAAGATTGAAAAATTGTAACCGGTTAGTTTGATTGATTATTTTTCAAACTAATCGGTTAAATTAGATCAAACTTTTTAGCATATGGCACTAGAGAAAAAACACTGTTTGAATTGTGGGAATGTGATTCAAGGCAGAATCGACAAGAAGTTCTGCGATGATCAATGCCGCAATTCTTTCAACAACCAGCAGAATGCTTTATCCACCAATTATATCCGTCGGGTCAATCACAGCCTGAAAAAGAACAGGAACATTCTGGAAGAAATCATTCCTCCGGGTGAGGAAATGGCGAAAACAACCAGAGAGCGTTTGCTTCGTGATGGATTTCAGCTGAAGTATTTCACGCATCTCTACGAAACCAAAAAGGGTAATATCTATCATTATTGCTACGACTATGGGTATTTGGCGCTGGAAGGAGATTGGTTTTTGGTGGTGAAAGGCAAGGAAGTTTAGGGCTAAGCAATGATTTTGGCTACTTAGCTCGCAGTAAATTGGTACTTTTGCGCGTGTCAGAAAAACAAACAGAATCCACCGCCCAGTATCTCAAAAGCCTTTCGATTGATAGCCTCAACGAAATGCAGACCGAATTCATCTCTAGAGCTGCCAAAAATCCCCATCTCGTACTTTTATCACCAACGGGTTCAGGTAAAACTGTAGCCTTTCTGATTCCACTATTAAATTCCCTCAAGGAAAATGTACGGGAAGTGCAGGCGCTGATTATTGTGCCTTCCAGAGAATTGGCTATACAGATAGAACAGGTTTTCAAAGGCATGAAAACTCCCTTCAGAGTGAGTACAGTTTACGGAGGTCACTCTTCCAAATTGGAGTCAAATAGTTTGGGTGAAGCACCAGCCGTGATCATCGGTACGCCAGGAAGATTGGCTGACCATATAGAAAGAGGGTCTTTTGATCCGAAAACTATCCACACGGTAGTTTTGGATGAATTTGACAAGTCTCTTCAAATGGGCTTTCATGAGCAGTTGAAGGTTATTTTTGGCGCGCTTAACGGTGAGCAAAGACACTTGCTTACTTCGGCCACTGTACTGAAAAGATTGCCTGATTTTCTACCATTTATAGATCATCGTACGGTTAATTTCCTGAAGGATGTGGTTGAGTCCAAGTTGGAACTCAAAGTGGTCCACAGCTCAAGTAAGGAAAAAGGAGAAATGCTGATGCGTTTGGTGGCAGGATTTCAGGACGAATCCTGTATCGTTTTCTGTAATCACCGGGATGCAGTGGATCGACTGAGCATTTTGCTCAATGACTATAATTATTTCCACTCTGTCCTTCATGGAGGTTTGGAGCAAATAGATCGGGAGAAAAACCTGATCAGATTCCGAAGTAAGGTCACCAATTTGTTGATCGCTACAGATCTAGCTTCACGCGGTTTGGATATTCCAGAGATCAAGCATATAGTTCATTACCAATTGCCTCCAAAGGAAGATGCTTTTATCCATAGAAATGGTAGGACAGCCAGGATGCATGCCGAAGGGCAGTCCTATATGATCTTGGCAAACGATGAGTCAAGACCAGATTATGTAGAAGAATTCATCGAGGAAATTAAGGTAGGCGAAAAGCTAGTGCCACCAGTTCCTCAGGAATGGACTTGCCTCTATGTGAGTGCAGGCAAAAAGGATAAAGTAAGCAAGGGTGATATCGTAGGGATGCTTACCAAAAAAGGCGGATTAACAAGCGCAGAAATCGGTTTGATCACCATCATGGATTTTGCTTCTTATGTGGCGGTAAAAAGTAATTTGGTGCAAAAGCTGATGCCAAAATTGAAAAACGAGCGCGTGAAAAAAGTGAAAGTAAAAATCGAAGAAGCGAATTAGGTTTCAGTCCCGATAGTGATTGGGATTGGTCTCAGTTCAACTGACGCTACTCCCCCTTTTCAAAGGGGGCAAGGGGGATTTTCTACCTTTCCGAGTGAACAACTCATCACCTTTACATAAGAGAGTTGATCCGTATTCAAAATATATTTGTATTATTTAGGGTGTGATTGAGTTCAGTAAATAGTCGTTTATAATCTAGTAATTGCCTGTAAACACTTTGCGAAAATAGTTGAAGTTCAACTGACGCGACTCCCCCTTTTCAAAGGGGGCAAGGGGGATTTTCTACCTTTCCGAGTGAACAACTCATCACCTTTACAAAAGAGAGTTGATCCGTATTCAAAATATATCTGAATCAGTCAAGGTGTGACGGAGTTCAGTAAGTAGTCGTCTATAATCTAGAAATTGCCTGTAAACACTGTGCGAAAATGGTTGAAGTTCATCTGATGCGACTCCCCCTTTTCAAAGGGGGCAAGGGGGATTTTTTACCATTCCTGAGGGAACGACTCTTCTCCTTTACCAAGAAGGAGTTGATCCGTGTTCAAAATATATCTGGATCAGTCATGGTGTGACGGAGTTCAGTAAATAGTCGTCTATAATCTAGTAATTGCCTGTAAACACTGTGCGAAAATGGTTGAAGTTCAACTGACGCGACTCCCCCTTTTCAAAGGGGGCTAGGGGGATTTTCTACCTTTCCGAGTGAACAACTCATCACCTTTACATAAGAGAGTTGATCCGTATTCAAAATGTATCTGGATCAGTCAAGGTGTGACGGAGTTCAGTAAATAGTCGTCTATATTCAAGTAATTGCCAGTAAACACTTTGAGAAAATGGTTGAAGTTCAACTGACGCGACTCCCCCTTTTCAAAGGGGGCAAGGGGGATTTTTATCACTTAAAATAACTTCTGACAATTCCATTTTTATCTTCCCATTCATCAATGTAAAAGCTCAATTCACTTAGTACAAACTCCATATTTTTCTTCACATCGATGTCCAGAAATCTAAGGAAGTTTAAACCATTCTTTTCTAGGATTTGCTGACGAACCTCGTCTTCAAGGATAGCTTGTTCATTATAATGAGAGTCACCATCTATTTCAATCACTAGGTTTAATTTATTGCTGTATAGATCAACGATGTAATTGCCTAGAGGCTTTTGTCTATTAAAGCCATAACCTCGGAATTGACTCGCTCTTAACTTCTGCCAAAGCAGTATTTCAGAAAGAGTGCTATGGGCTCTAAGTTCTCTGGAGAATTCACGTAATGATTTGTTGTATGGCAAAAAATACATACAGTTAATTTAAAAAAATATGTAGATAAATCCCCCTTACCCCCTTTACAAAGGGGGAGTTGATCCGTGTTCAAAATATATTTGTATTATTTAGGGTGTGATAGAGTTCATTAAGTAGTCGTCTATAATCTAGTAATTGCTTGTAAACACGTTGAGAAAATGGATGAGGTGCAACTGACGCGACTTCACCTTTTCAAAGGGGGAGTTGATCCGTTTTCAAAAGGTATTGGTATCAGTCATGGTGTGACAGATTTCTGTAAGTTCTTGTCTATAATCTAGTAATTGCCTGTAAACACTTTGCGAAAATGGTTGAAGTTCAACTGACGTGACTCCCCCTTTTCAAAGGGGGCAAGGGGGATTTGTCTATTTCCGAGTGAACAACTCATCACCTTTACATAAGAGAGTTGATCCGTATTCAAAATGTATTGAGATCAGTGGTGGTGTGATTGAGTTCAGTAAATAGTCGTCTATAATCTAGTAATTGCTTGTAAACACTTTGCGAAAATGGTTGAAGTTCAACTGACGTGACTCCCCCTTTTCAAAGGGGGCAAGGGGGATTTTTGAATCTGTGCGTTGTCCTTTACCAAGAAGGAGTTGATCCGTATTCAAAATCTACTTAGACTATAAGAGGTCTCATTTTTTTCTTACCTTAATAGCTCACTAACCCACTTCAAGTCAGATGAAAAAGCGTGTCACAGGAATAGGAGGGATATTTTTTAAAGTAGAAGATCCTAGCAAGACTAAGGATTGGTATCAGAAGCATCTGGGGTTAAATACCGATGCATATGGAGCTACTTTCGAGTGGAGGAATTCCGAGAATTCTAATAAAAAGGGTTATACCCAATGGTCGCCTATGAAGGACGATACTACCTATTTCAAGCCTTCGGAAAAGGATTTTATGGTGAATTACCGTGTGGAAAATCTGGTGGACCTGGTGCAGGAGTTAAAAGCAGAGGGAGTGACGATCTTGGATGAAATCGAGGATACTGAATATGGGAAATTCGTACATATTTTAGATCCAGATGGGCATAGTATCGAACTTTGGGAGCCGGTTGATAAGGTTTATGATAAAATTGCCGAAAACAAAACTAAAACCTAAGCACCATGAGTGAGATTAAAATCCAACATGAGTTTGACGGAAAAAGGGGTTCATTTTTTCTGGAAGAAGGAGCAAAGAGATTTGGAGAAATGGTCTATGTGATGGCCGGGCCAAAGAAGATGATCATTGAGCACACTGAAGTCGATGAAAGCCTGAAAGGACAGGGAATCGGCGGAAAGTTGCTGGATGAACTGGTGGCCTACGTGCGTAAGGAAGAGATCAAAGTCATTCCATTATGTCCTTTTGCTAAGGCGATGTTCAAGAAAAAGGAAGAATTGCGTGATGTACTTAATTAGTATTAGCGATTATCCCTATCGGATAGCTATCGGATGCCAGTTACCTAAAATTCTTTGCTAGCCAGCTAGACGGAAGAATGATGACCGAAGTGGCCTAAATGCTAATGTTGACCAAAACTTGTAATGCTTTTGTCTCTTTGTTGGTAGAAAAGCGTGTGTATTAGAACTTTCTAAAAAAAGAGTGTCCAGATGACCCAGGCCAAGGTCAATATGACCATGATAGCGAAGAAATAGCCACTGCTGGAGGAGGAAGTATATCTGCTGGCTCTGAACCGGATGTTGTCATCGATACTTTTGAGATCAGCTTTATCCATGTTTTTCTCTCGAGAAATCCCATCTGAACTCGTGAGTTTTGGGCGTATTTTTCCCAGATTCCGATTCTCCTTAGAAGATTTATTTCCTGAAACACTGAAGCTGGCTCCTCCTGTCATGATTAACTAATTGTCCTTCAAAATAATAATTTCTTAGCAAGTAGAAAAGTATTTTTAGCTGGAGGACATTTGCAGGGATTTGCTTTCCCAACTCATAAAGGCTGCAATCAATTGAAAAATGAAGAAGACTTTCATTACTATAGGATTGTCTATATTCCGCTCACTTTGGGAAGGGTCAGCCCAAAAAACCTTTACTATTTTGGCTTCTAGTTAAACTATTCTCCTTGACCTTTATCTAATCGGTAGTTCTATTTATATGAAGTTTTTCACAAATTTAATGGCACACACGCTAAAGTTTAACCATATGAGATTGATCATACTGTGCTACCTGGCTTTTTTGATTTGTTCCTGTGCCGAAGCACAAAAGCCTGCTGCTACTGCATCTAATCTCTATTTTCCCCCAAATCAATCAGTAGTTTGGGAAAAACAAGCTATCAGTGAGCTAGGTTGGGACGGGGTGAAATTTGCCGAATTTTTAGCTTGGCTGCCTACCCAGGATACTCGGGCTTTTATCATTTTGAAAGACGGGAAAATTGTGGTGGAGGAGTATTGGGGAGATAAATTGACAGGCTTGGGTAAGATGGATCAAAATTCTTATTGGTATTGGGCAAGTGCAGGAAAAACGCTTACAGCTACACTGGTAGGTATTGCTGAAAATCAATCATTGCTAAAGACAAGTGATCGTACTCAGAAATACCTAGGAGAGGGTTGGTCTTCCTTGACCAATAAGCAGGAACGTGCTATTGATCTGATCCATCATCTCACGATGACTACGGGTTTGGATGATGCTGTGAGCAATATGGATGATACTAATCCGGCTTCATTAACATTTATAGCGGAGCCAGGAGAACGATGGGCGTATCATAATGCGCCTTATACTTTGTTGGAGAAAGTAGTTCAGAATGCCTCCGGAAAGAGCTTTCAAAAATACTTTGAGGATAATCTGGGTAGTAAGGTAGGGATGAAGGGTTTTTGGCAGAAGACAGGCTTAAACAATGTGTTTTACAGTGATGCAAGGTCTTTTGCCAGGTTTGGTCTTTTGCTGCAAGCTCATGGCAATTGGAATGGGGATCAGATCTGGTCTGGTGATTTTTTTGAAAAGTTATCACAGTCATCGCAGGTTGTCAATCGCAGCTATGGATATCTAACCTGGTTGAATGGTAAGTCCTCGTATATGCTTCCACAATCCCAAACTATATACCCTGGGATGCTGGTTCCCAATGCTCCGGCTGATATGTATCAGGCTATGGGTAAAAATGGACAGTTCCTGATGGTAATTCCTTCTGAAGGGTTAGTGATTGTCAGAATGGGTGGAGATAACTCGCTGGTGCCTTTTCTGCTGATCAGAGAAATGTGGGAAAGGCTAGGTCCCGTACTCGTTAAGTAAAATTCCTTAACTGGGGAATTATAATATCCCTTGATTTCTAATTTCCTCGATTTTGCCAAGGGTAAGTGGCTTCTCTAGAAAACCAGATACAATTTCATAGCCTTGAGCTTTAAATCTGTCCTGGTAATCAATGGAGCTGGAAAGGATGACTATTTTGTCCAACCTGTGCCCATATAATTCTAAGTATTTATCAAGAAATTCCCAGCCATTTAGGACAGGCATATTGATGTCTAAAAAAATAAGGACAGATTGATCCGCCTCAATATCATTGAGTTTGTCTAGCGCTTCTTCTCCCTCTAGAAATTCTACGATGTTCTCAGAAATGCCAATTTTCCCAAGTAGCCTTTTGTTAATAAGGTTGTTAATGGGATCATCATCCACTAGAAAAATTGTGTCAAAATGGGTCATTTAGATGATTAAGGTAGAAAAAAACCGTTTGGTAAAGCCAAAATACAATTAATACCGATTCAAGAAAAATGATTAACTACCTTTTTTATTTTAAGGCGAATTAATTTGGAATGTAAAGTAAAAAAAGGAGATCCATAGGATCTCCTTTTAGGTTATAAAGAAGGGGGATGATTACATCATGCCGCCCATTCCACCACCGCCCATTGGAGGCATTGATGGAGAATCTTCTCTTACGTCTGCTACCACACACTCAGTAGTCAAAAGAAGTGCTGCAATAGAAGCTGCATTCTCAAGAGCTAGACGAGTTACTTTAGTAGGATCGATTACACCAGCCTTGAATAAGTCTTCGTAAACATCCGTTCTAGCGTTGTAGCCATAGTTACCTTTGTGCTCTCTGATCTTGTTGATCACTACAGAAGGCTCACCACCTGCATTGGAAACGATAGTTCTCAATGGAGATTCGATAGCCTGTCTGATGATGTTGATACCAGTATCTTCATCTTCGTTAAGACCTTTAAGGTTGTTAAGTGCTTCAGCAGCTCTTACAAGCGCTACACCACCACCTACAACAACACCTTCTTGTACTGCTGCTCTAGTCGCGTGAAGTGCATCGTCTACACGATCTTTCTTTTCTTTCATTTCTACTTCAGTAGCAGCACCGATATAAAGGATAGCCACACCGCCAGAAAGTTTAGCAAGTCTTTCCTGCAATTTCTCTCTGTCGTAATCAGAAGTAGTTTTGTCTATCTGAGCTTTGATTTCAGCGATTCTGCCTTTGATAGCAGCTTTATCACCAGCACCATTCACTAGCGTAGTATTGTCTTTGTCAATATTGATTTTCTCAGCTCTTCCAAGCATATCAATAGTTGCATTTTCTAGTTTGAAACCTCTTTCTTCAGAGATAACTGTTCCGCCAGTAAGGATAGCGATGTCTTCCAACATTGCTTTTCTTCTGTCACCGAAACCTGGAGCTTTCACAGCAGCTACTTTCAAAGCGCCTCTGATCTTGTTCACTACTAGTGTAGCAAGTGCTTCGCCATCTACATCTTCAGAGATGATCACCAAGCCTTTGCCTGACTGAGCTACTGGCTCAAGAACTGGAAGCAATTCCTTCATCGAAGAGATCTTCTTGTCGTAGATCAAGATGTAAGGCTGCTCCAATTCAACTTCCATTTTCTCCGTGTTAGTCACGAAGTAAGGAGAAAGGTAACCTCTGTCAAACTGCATACCTTCTACAGTTTTCACATCAGTTTCAGTACCTTTTGCTTCTTCTACAGTGATCACACCGTCTTTACCTACTTTGTCCATTGCGTTAGAAATCATCAAACCGATTTCCTCGTCATTGTTAGCAGATACAGTCGCTACTTGAGCGATTTCCTTAGAAGTAGAGATTTGCTTAGAATCAGCTTGAAGTTGCTTAACAACAGCAGAAACTGCTTTGTCAATACCTCTTTTAAGATCCATTGGGTTAGCTCCGGCAGCTACGTTTTTGATACCAACGCCGAAGATAGATTGAGCAAGGACAGTAGCAGTAGTAGTACCGTCACCAGCATTGTCAGCAGTTTTGGAAGCTACTTCTTTCACAAGCTGAGCGCCCATGTTTTCGATTGGCTCTGCCAATTCGATTTCTTTTGCTACAGATACACCATCTTTAGTGATAGTAGGTGCACCGAATTTCTTGTCAATGATCACATTACGTCCTTTTGGACCCAATGTTACTTTTACTGCATCAGCAAGTGCATCAACGCCCTTCTTCAGTTGGTCTCTTGCACTTGTGTTGAAAAATAATTGCTTAGCCATATTGTTAAATGTTTTTTGTTAACGATTAGGGATGATTAATTAAAGGATTGCAAAGATGTCTGATTCTCTCATGATCAGATAGTCACTGCCTTCTACAGTCAATTCAGTACCTGAATATTTACCGTACAATACTGTATCGCCAACTTTTACAGTTAGAGGCTCATCTTTTTTACCATTTCCTACTGCCACGACAGTACCTTTCTGTGGCTTTTCTTTAGCGGTATCTGGGATATAAAGTCCAGAAGCTGTTTTCTCTTCAGCTGCAGCAGGTTGTACCAAAACTCTATCTGCAAGAGGTTTGATGTTCACATTTGACATAGTATAAATTCGTTTAAGGTTAGATTAAAATGTACTTGCCTAATAGCACTTCCTGTGCCAAGGAAAGAATTGGGTTAAAGGCTGACAAATCGGCTGTTATTGATCGTCAAATGAAGGGGTGAGCCTGTTTTTATTGGCAGGAGAGCCTGACATTTTTGCTCTCATGGCTTCAGAATTGTCAGAAATTCGTAATTTATATTCAAAGCTATTCCATATGACTACTCTACCTAAAAATTGGATTACCGAAGGCCATATAGATTTTGAATATAAAAAGTATCAGTTGTTGGCCTACCTACAGGAAACGAACAAGCATTTTAATGCAATGAAGCTTTATCCTGTGCTCTCAGATTTGATCGACCACTACCATGACTTGAAAGAATTGAAATCAGGTAGCTCAGAAATGGACAAGCTTTTTCCGAAATCCTTAGATTCTATTGACTTTGAAAAAGGCAAGCTGAATTACCAGTCTAAAGTAAGCGAAGATGGGGTGATGAAAGAACTTTCTTTGATTACTGAATTCGCATTGCCAAAGCTGGTTTCACAAATTGAAGAAGGTAGGACTATTTACGATTATGTAGAGGATCAATTGGAATTTGAACCGGTGGGTATCGTTCCAATCTACAATCAGGAAGGGTATATTTTGCTTTCTAGAGAGCAAAAGAAGGAGGTTCATGCCTTTCGCTACAAATCAAGTTTGCTCCATTTTGCTGGTGAAAAATTCCGGAGTATTAGTATGTGGCTTGTCGGAGTATTTCAACGAAGCTTGGTCAATACCCTTGAAAAGATAAAAATGGACCTGGTGCGAGAGATTAAGGAGCTGCCAAACCCTGCTACTTGGAGAATCCATAGTCAGTTAGAATTTCCTATCGAAGAGACGCTAATTCCTATCAGTAAACGCCTTCTGCTGAAGTCTGTTTCTGCCTAATCCTATTCGGTTCGCATTTTTAACTTTTCCAAAGTTCTAAACTTTGGAAAAGTTCCTTAAAGATATAGGTATAAAAAAAGTCTGCCCGATTAGGAGCAGACTTTATAAAGTCGTAGGAAGTTTTCTTCTTAGTTTCCTGAAGTAGTATCAGTCTCCACTGGAGTTTCTTCAGTAGCTGCTGGAAGCAAGCTTTCAGTTTCGCCAAAAGTAGGAGCGACCACTTGTTGCTTAGCGCTATCAATGTTTGGAGAAGAAAATTGGTTGGATTGTGCTCCTGTATAGAAAGCAGAAGATGCCAACGATAATGCAAGAATAGAGATCGCCAATACCCAAGTAGCTTTTTCAAGTACATTTCCGGTACGGGTAACACCCATGATTTGAGAAGCACTACCGCCAAATGCTGCACCAGCTCCACCTTTAGAATTCTGTCCAAGGATAACCAAGATTAGCAATACCGCTAAAATTAGAATAATTGTAATCAATAAAGTAAACATATAATATGGGTGTTAATCTTTCAGTTTTTCGATCAAGTCCGCAAAGTAAGTCCTTTTATCCGGAAACTTCAATACCAACTTCTCATAAATTTCTTTAGCTATTTGCTTCTTACCCTGTTTGGCAAGAATTTTAGCGTAAGACTCTGACATCAATTTGTCATTGATCTGAGTACTTGCCGCTGCAAGGTTCTCTGTGTTCTGGTTTGCTTCGATCTCTTTGATCGTTGCCAGCTTAATATCTTTTTTACTAAATGCCTTGATCAAGTCTATCTGCTCGATCTTCTTTTCGCCCACGATTACCCTTTTTTCTTTTCGCTTGATCGTTTCGATCAGGTCATCTTTCGGAGGTTTCCTTCTTCTAGGTTTTGGTTTCACTACCTCAGGTACTTCCGAGGTTGCTTCCTCCTTAGGGATTGTCTCTGGTATAGGTTCTGATTTGGCTTCCGTTTTAACCTCTACTTCTGAAGTAGTGGTTTTAGCTGGAGTAGTCTTTACTTCTGCCTTCTCAATCAGTACTTTAAGCCACATTCTATCTGGACTTGTGATCGCTGCATATCCTAGAGCGGGAGTTTTTACGGTGCTATCTTTTTGAAATTCATAGCGCGCTGTAAGGATATGAGGTATTTGGAAGTAAGGGAAATTCTCCTGCACCTTCTGTAACTGCAGGATCTCACTGCGATCTAAAGGATCGGATTTTTGGATTATTTCTAAAAATTGGGCTGCGTTCACGTGAATATTTCTTTTGGCTTGAATATAGGTAAAATACGAGTTATCGACTGGCGCTGTGAAGATATCTTGAATGATAGTGAAAATCTCATCTACCAACTCTTTTTCCATAGCGGAGAAGGTGGTAGTTCTCGGATCGTAATCTTTGAAAAACGTGAGGGGTCTTTTTAGAGTTTCCTCGTCGTTTGAAGTGTTAATATATTCTACATCAATAACAATAGTTATGCGCATGGTGGCAGCACTCAGATTATATTTAATCTCGGTATTGCCTGCTGCTAGGTTCTCAGTGTGCTGCTTTGCTTCAATCTCTTTGATCGATTCTAGTTTGACTTCCTTTTTGCTAATAGATCTGAAGAGAGTTGTTGGCTCCTTCGTTTCGTCTACCAATTTTTTTTCTTCTTCTTTTTCCCTTTTCTCTATCACATCCTCCTCAGGCGGAGCCGTATTTTCTTTCTGCTTTTCTATCAGGCTTTTAAGCCAGATTCTGTCTGGACTTGTGATCGCTGCATACGCTAGGGAGTAGGTGTTTTCGGTTACATTTTGTTGATATTCATAGCGTGCTGTGAGAATATACGGGATTTGAAAATAGGGGAAATTTTCCTGCACCTTCTGTAGCTGCTGAATATCCCTGTGATCTAAAGAATCGGCTTTATGGAGTATTTCTAAAAATTGGGCTGAGTTCAAGTGAATATTCCTTTTAGCTTGAATATAGGGAAATTACCAGTTAGCGACGGTTGCTGTAAAGATATCCTGAATTATGCTGGTGAATATTTCGTCTACTAAGTCACTTTCCACATCCAAAAAGGTCGTAGTCCTAGGGTCATAATCCTGATAAAAGGAAAATGCTCTTTTTAAATTTTCTTCTTCATTAGTTGTGTTGATGTATTCCACTTCCACACTAATAGTCAGACGCATATTACCCGCACGATCAGGGAGATTTGGATCGCCACTCGAAACTGCCGCCTGAGGAGTCAGGGTGTATCGTGTGATTGCTCCCATGAATTGCAAATTACCATTCGACCGTACCAATTCTAATTGGGTGTTTCTTTGGTAATATTCTTTCAGCGCTTCGGTGAATTTCTGCTCAATATTCGCCGTTCCTCCACCGGAATCATTGAAGAAGTTATCAACGGTGAACGTTTTCACTTCTTCATAATTGATGTTGGTACCTGTGAAGCTATATTTTACCGCGCAGCTTTGGAAAAGGAGAAAGACCAACCCCAGAGCAAAGAGTGTAAGCTTATTGGTCGATTTCATATTGTTTGATCTTTCTGTAAAGTGTACGTTCTGATATTCCCAGATCACTTGCAGCATATTTTCTCTTATTATTATGCTTGCGCAAAGCTCTGAGGATCATTTCTTTTTCTTTCTTTTCCAGCGAAAGAGAGTTGTCATCTTCCTCATGAATAATATCCTCTATAGCGTCATCTTCATAATCTTCGTCGTTAGTGGAGTTTGATTTTTTAGAATCAATCACTAAAGGAACGTAGCTAGAATTGGATTCCGTACTTTCTTTAGCGCCAAATCCACTATCCAAATCTTCAAAAAGCCCTTGGTGCTTCTGTATGATGTTTTGATTCAGCCCGCCATTTTGATAAGTCTCCAGCACAAGTTTTTTCAACTCATTCATGTCTTTTTTCATATCAAAAAGCACCTTGTACAACAAATCTCTTTCGGAGAAATCTGAAGAATCACTGTTTTTGCCCAAACTTGGAAGGGTCATAGGCAGACGGGAATTGTCTGAAGGAAGGTACTTCGCCAAAGTGGCGGCATCTACATCCCGCTCACTTTCCAAAAGGGAGATTTGCTCTGCAATATTTTTCAGTTGACGAATGTTGCCGGGGAAAGAATAACGCATCAAAGCTGCTTGAGCTTCCGCGTCCAAGGAAATAGGGCGGACGTGATATTTTTCAGCAAAGTCGGATGTGAATTTTCTGAAAAGTAAAACCATGTCCTCTCCACGCTCTCTCAGAGGTGGCACAAAAATCGGCACTGTATTAAGTCTGTAGTAAAGGTCTTCTCTGAAATTTCCTTTTTCTACGGCATTGAGAAGTTTGACATTGGTTGCAGTGATTACACGGACGTTCGTTTTAAGAACTTTTGAAGAACCAACTTTGATGAATTCTCCATTTTCAAGTACGCGAAGTAGTCTGGCCTGAGTACCAAGAGGCATTTCGCCAATTTCATCAAGGAAGATTGACCCGCCATCAGTCACTTCAAAATAGCCTTTTCTGGCTTCGTGAGCTCCGGTAAAAGAGCCTTTTTCATGACCAAAAAGTTCGGAATCAATCGTTCCTTCTGGAATAGCACCACAGTTGATTGCAATGAATTTGCCATGCTTGCGAAGACTGAGTGAATGAATAATCTTCGAGAAACTTTCCTTTCCACTACCACTTTCACCCGTGATCAGCACAGTCATGTCAGTAGGAGCTGCCTGCATAGCAACTTGGATGGCATGATTCAAGTGTGGACTATTGCCAATGATCCCGAAGCGCTGTTTGACGCTTTGTATTTCCGGATTAGTAATCATTAATGTTTCGGGTTTATTTCAATCACCTCACCAAACAGTGTTGCTGGAGTGCAATCAATGATTTTTACGCTTAAGTAGTCGCCTTTGGAATAGTTACCAGCAGGTATGATCACCACTTTATTTGCTGAGTTTCTGCCTTTGAAGTCATCTGCTGATTTCTTCGATGGGCCTTCCACTAGTATTATCTGTTCTTTTCCGAGGTCGAGTTTATTTCTCATAAGAGAAGTAGCGCTCTGCTTAACGATCACTTCAGATAATCTTCGTTTTTTTACTTCCAAGGAAATATCATCTGGGTATTTCTTTGCTGCCAAAGTCCCTGGTCTCTCCGAATAGTAGAACATGTAAGAGAAATCGAATTTTACAATATCCATCAGAGAAAGTGTGTCTTGATGCTCTTCCTCTGTTTCGCTGCAGAATCCAGTGATCATGTCGGATGATATTCCACATTCCTCACCTAGGATCTCTCTGATTTTGGAGATGCGCTCCAAGTACCATTCACGATCGTAGGTTCTATTCATCATTTCCAACACGCGTGAATTTCCGCTTTGTGCAGGCAAGTGGATGTAATTACAGATGTTATCGTATTTCTTTATCGTGTATAGTACCTCGTTGGTAATGTCTTTGGGATGAGAAGTGGAGAATCGTACGCGGAGCATAGGGTCTACCAAGGCAACCATTTCCAGCAAATTGGCAAAGTTGACAACCGTAGTTGAATCCTCATCTTTTTTGTTCAGTCTGGCTTTGTTATTCTCTTCAGCAGACCATTTGTAGCTATCCACATTTTGACCGAGTAGCGTGACTTCCTTGTATCCTTTGGAGAAAAGGTCTTTTGCTTCTTCGACGATGGAATAGGGGTCACGGCTTCGTTCTCTACCACGAGTGAAAGGCACTACGCAGAATGAGCACATGTTGTCACAGCCCCGCATGATAGAAACAAATGCTGTTACGCCGTTGGAATTCAGACGAACCGGAGAGATGTCTGCGTAAGTTTCCTCACGTGAAAGGAATGTGTTTACTGCTTTCTGACCGTCTTCGGCTACCGAAAGTAAGTTTGGTAGATCACGGTAAGCATCTGGGCCTACGACGATGTCCACGATTTTTTCCTCTTCGAGAAGCTTCTCTTTCAGTCGCTCAGCCATGCAACCAAGCACGCCGATAGTCATTCCGGGCTTACTTCTTTTAGCACGTTGAAAATCTGTGAGGCGCTTTCGTACGGTTAGCTCGGCTTTTTCGCGGATGGAGCAGGTGTTGAGAAAAATTACATCTGCTTGATAAAAATCAGAAGTCGTGTCAAATCCACCTTCTTTCATGATGGATGCTACGATCTCTGAATCTGCGAAATTCATGGCGCAACCGTAGCTCTCAATGTAGAGTTTTCTGGTTTTGCCGGTATTTTCATCTGCGGTGATTTTGAAGTCGCATGCTTGAGCTTCTTCTGCTGAGATGATATCTATGTCTGCAATTAAATTGGTCATGTACCTTCTTTCCTTCTTTCGGATGGCGAAATTACTAAAATGCGGACAAAATGGCAGAATGTATGATCCTTTTATTTTGCCAGCGTACTTGATGTTGGTTAACTGGCTACATACTCGAATTCATTTAGGACTTCTAGCCTTCAAATGGGATCTTGAGCTGTTCTCCGAAGTGCTGATGTTCCTCAATAATATTGAGATTGGAGATACCAAGCCCAAGTAAACGAATTGATTTCTCAAAGGGTTCTTGAGCCAGAAGTTCCTGAGCTATTTCCCAGATGAGTTCATCGTCAGGATATTGTTCCTGGGTTTTGCTGCGTGTCTGCTGAGTGAAATCTGAGAATTTGATTTTCAGGGTTACTGTTCGGCCTTTGATCCCAGACTTTTTAATTCGCTTGATCAGCTCATCACAGATAGGTTTTAGGGCGAAAAGCAGATCATTCATCGCCAAGATATCTTTTTCAAAGGTGTTCTCAGCACTGAGAGATTTTCGAATTCGATGTGGCTGCACCTCGGAAAGGTGGATTCCTCGGACGATGTTGAAGTAGTGAATACCAGATTTCCCGAATTTCCGAGTGAGGTATTGCAGAGAAAATTGCTTAAGCTCTTTGCCACTGTGAATTCCCAGAGAACTCATTTTCTCCGCTGTTACTTTGCCGATTCCGAAGAATTTCTTGATGGGTAACTTCTCTAAAAAATCCTCAGCTTCTTCAGGAAGGATCACGGCCTGGCCATTAGGCTTGTTTAAATCAGAGGCGATTTTAGCTAAGAACTTATTGTAGGAAACACCTGCCGAAGCATTCAATCCTGTGCGTTCCTTGATCTTTTGGCGGATTTGCTTGGCTATCAGTATGGCTGATTTTAGGCCTTTCTTGTTTTCCGTCACATCCATAAATGCCTCATCCAGTGAAAGTGGCTCGACTAGATCTGTGTACTCGTGAAAAACTTCTCTGATCTGACTGGAAATCTCTCGATATCGATCAAATCTCGCTGGTGCAAAAATTAGCTGCGGGCATTTACGAGCTGCCAAGACGGAGGGCATAGCGGAATAGACACCGAATTTTCTAGCTTCATAGCTAGCTGCTGCGATCACGCCTCGAGCAGCATTTCCGCCCACCACAAGCGGTTTTCCTCGCCATTCGGGATGGTCAAGCTGCTCTACGGACGCGTAAAATGCGTCCATATCTACATGGATGATTTTCCGGACTGGAGGGGCTACTATGTCTTTTTCAGTTTCCACGGAGTACTTCTAGAATTGCCTGGGCTTTGAGACCGCATTCCTCGTATTCTTGTTCTGCTTTGGCATCGTAGGTGATGGCGCTGCCTACGCCGAAGTAGAGTTTTTTCATTTCCAAGTCAGCGATAATGCTGCGAATGATTACGGAGAAATCAAAATCCCCGTTTTCTTCGATTACCCCAAAGGCACCCGAAAACCAACCTCTCTTGAAGCTTTCCAGTTCATCGATAATTTCCATCGTACGAATCTTCGGTGCGCCAGTCATGCTGCCCATTGGGAATGAAGCTTGGATGATTTGGGAGAACGTTACATCTTCTTTCAGTTCAGAAACTATCGTGCTGATCATCTGAAAGACTCTTGGTAAGGGATAAATTCCAAATAGCTCTTTGACTTGCACAGAACCAGTCTTTGACACTTTGGAGAGGTCATTTCTCATCAAGTCCGTGATCATCAGATTTTCGGCTTGTTCTTTTTCGCTGCTGGCCAAGGTTTCTCTATTCGCAGCGTCTTCAGAGGCAGATTTTCCACGCTTAATAGTTCCTTTGATAGGTTGGGCGATGATTTTGCTGCCAGTTTTTTTCAAATAACGCTCAGGAGAGGCTGAAACTAACCACTGAGACTTTGCTTTGAAAAGTGATGAGAATGGCATGGGAGAAAGTTCGTTCAGCTTGAAATAAGCTGAAATTGGATCCCAAGACTCAAATGATCCTGCGTAAGCTTGGCAAAAGTTGGTTTCGTAGGTATTCCCTTCGATAATGTGATTCTGAATCGTATTCACAGTCTCCAGATAGCTATCCTTTGTGAGTTGTGGGCTGACTTCGCAAGTGGTGTCCGCTGAGAAAGGAAGTTTGATTCTAGCTATTTCTTTCCAGAAGTCTTCAGACAATTCATTTTCAGAATAGATATTTTTCCCATCAAAATCCAGCGTAAAGGAGGGTTGGAAGAAGCAGATTTCTGGAAGTTCGAAAAAAGCTTCGTTCTCACTTTGAAGTTTCTCTAAGTGGTTTTTGAAGTCGTATCCTATGATGCCGACCTTTTGGAACTTACTAGATATACCCCTGATTTCATTTTCAGCCAACTGCTTATGTCCAGCGAAAAATCGGGTAGCAAAAGGTTCTTCTGGATATTGGTGGGCATTTCCATTGGTAAAAGCAAAAAAGTCAAAGTGCAGGTCTGCCCATCTGCAAAGTTTTTCGATCCAATTTGGATCAGTGATAGGGTAGATGAAGGAGGTGCTTTTTTCCATTGGTAGCACAAAAAAAGAGGAATCCTGTTAGAATTCCTCTTTCAAATGAGTTTGTTATGGATTAATTGGCTTTCACATCCAATACCAAACCTACGCTGTTGTAAACAAATTTGTCTTTTGCCTTATCGACTGCAGTAGCTTCGTCTCCGTATGCAAGACCCCAATCAGTTCTGTTGATGTTGAAACCAGCTTTCGCAGTTACAGCTCCGTCAGCTACATTGATAGTCGCAGGGAATTTGATGTTTTTAGTAGTTCCTCTCATAGTCAAGTTTCCGCTTACCCAGTAATTAGGAGCTTCAGGAGAAAGTTCGCTATTAGTTTTTGGCGTGTTGTCAGAAGCAAACTCTTCATTGTCTGCAACTACGTCATCAGCAGTGAAAGGCTCCACTGCAGTGATTTCGAAAGTTGCAGTTGGGTGATTAGCAGCATCGAAGAAATCATCAGATTGTAAGTGAGTGCTCAATTTACCATGCATCTCTGTACCTGCTTCCATATCGTGGATTTCTAGTGCAGTGATGTCAAACGTGAATGAACCACCAGTTACTTCAGTGCCATTTACAGTTACAGTACCAGTCGTAGCAGGGATTACTCCATGATGCTGTCCCGTTGGTTTGTAACCCATCCAAGCTATTTTAGAAGCTTCTGGACTCAAAGTTAAAGTCGTTCCTTCTGAAGATGCTACTTCTTGAGCATCAGTTGTTTCTACCGTGTCAGCAGGTTTGCTGCAAGCAAAAGTCATTAGTGCGGCCGCTACAATTAGGCCCGTTGGTTTGATAATTTTCATTGTGCTGAGTTAAATTTCAATTTTGTGTGTATATACATGTAAACTCAAAGTTTGTTAAAAAGTTCATTACTCAAAAGAAAAAGTGAAACTTTGTTTTTGAGATAGTGATAAACGAACCAAAATTAGTCTTCCTGAAAATGGCATTGTTACTTGATGTAAATAATAAAACTCCGGCCTTTGGGACGAATTGTTGGTTAGCGCCAAACGCTACGATTGTAGGTGATGTGATCATGGGAGAGAATTGTACAGTTTGGTTCAATGCGGTAATTCGTGGGGATGTTCATGAAATTCGAATTGGCAATAATTCCAATATTCAGGATGGTGTGGTGATCCACTGCTCCTACAAGAAAGCAGGTACTTATATCGGTAACGAGGTTTCTATAGCACATAATGCCGTGGTACATGGCTGTACTATTCATGACCGGGTACTAGTAGGAATGGGAGCAATCGTAATGGATGGAGCCATCGTTCATTCAGGTGCAGTGATTGCGGCAGGCGCAGTGGTTTTGGCAAATACTGTCGTGGAGGCTAATTCAATCTATGCGGGAATTCCTGCTAAAAAAGTGAAAGATACTGGAGCCGAAATGGAAGAGGTGATATCAAGAACGGCGAGAAATTATCCTATGTATGCAAGTTGGTATACAACCTGATTCTTAGATTACTCGTACAGGAAATGCAGTCTGCTTTATAATTTTTAGATAGAATCACCTAAATTGGTCATTATTCATTTTTGTTAGATTTTTTTTATGGAAGCAATTTTTAGAAAATTAGAGAGACCGCCAAGTTTACTTGCTTTGGTTGTGCTTTTCGCCTTATTCAATCTTCTGCTCAACTATTTTATGCCCAGAGAATTAGCTCTGGATGTGCGTTTTGCCTATTCCGCAAATGAAGCCTACAACTCGATACAACGCATGGGGCCAAAAGTAAGGGAGAACTACCTTGCTGTGATTTGGATTTTGGATACTGCTTACATGCTCGTGTACCTATTGCTATTTAGTATTTTGATAATGAAGATCTCGAAAAGAAAACTACTAGTGATTTTACCACTTGTGATTTTTATTTTGGATTTATTTGAAAACCTGATGGTGACTTTTTTACTTTTAAAATTCCCTGTAGAAAGTCAGGTTTTAGGATTTATCGCATCTTTTTTCACGACTACTAAGTGGTTGACTGTTGGCGCTTTTTGTGTCATATTTATTTTTTGTGTCATTCGGAATTATGTCCTTAAAAATCAGCCAGATCTAAAGTTAAATCGGTAGAAGCTTTATTTTTTATTAATAAGCTAACCTCAGTTACTTTTCTTTTTAGGAAATTTTGACTAGTATTTGAAATGGAGAGAAAACCTCTGATTTTTAACTGTTAGTTGAAATTTTATATATGAAAGAAGAGTATTTAAAATGGTTTTCTCCCTTTCTGCAGCGGGACGTAGAAATGTTGGTGTTCGGACATGCGGGATATCCTGTTGTGATTTTCCCGACTTCAAAAGGATCCTTTCATGAAAACCGGGATATGGGACTGGTGAAATCTGCCCAATGGTATATAGAACAGGGGCTTATTAAAATCTACTGTCCTATAAGTAATGATGCCGATAGTTTTTACAATAAAAGCATTCATCCTCATCAGCGAATTCAGAATCACGTAGCTTATGACAAAATGATTTGTCATGAGATCGTGGAGCGTATACGCTTAAATACGCCAGCCGGTAAAGTAGTCATGGCAGGATGTAGTTTTGGTGGATATCATGCTGCAAATTTTGCTTTTAGGCATCCCGGTTATGTAAGTCATCTATTTAGCATGTCCGGTGCGTTTGATATCCGGAGCTTCATGGATGGATATCAGCACGATGATATCTTTTACAATAGTCCCTTGGAGTATCTTCCTGGACTAAACGATCAGGAGCTTTGGCAGATGGATGTAGTCTTGGGTACATCTAATTGGGATATCTGCTACGATGCCAATATCAAACTACATGAAACTCTTAAGTCAAAAAATATTGCTCATTGGTTTGACGTTCGTCAAAACCGAGCGCATGATTGGGAGGTATGGAAGGAGATGTTTCCACATTACCTGAGCAGAATCAAATTTAATTAGGTCAACGTATTATCAATTTAGATATGAAGAAAATAGGAATACTTTTCGGTATGGAGGATACTTTTCCTCAGGCTTTTATTGACCGAGTTAATCAAAAGGCAGAAAAAGGGATTATTGCTGAAGCGGTGCAAATAGATAAAGTGATTCAGAATCAGTTATCAGATTACGCAGTCATTATAGATAGGATTTCCCAGGATGTGCCCTTCTACAGAGCGTATTTGAAAAATGCGGCATTGACGGGAACGGCAGTTATCAATAATCCATTTTGGTGGAGTGCTGATGATAAATTTTTCAATAACGCCCTTGCAGATCAATTGGGAGTTCCCTTGCCTAAAACTGTGATTTTGCCATCTGCAAAGCATCCTGATGACACTACAAGCAAATCCTTTAGGAATCTTGTTGCCCCGTTGGATTGGGAAGGGATATTCGACTACGTTGGATTTCCAGCTTATATGAAACCTTACGCAGGGGGTGGATGGAAGAATGTGTACCGCCTAGAAGACAAGGAAGAGTTTTTCAGAACTCATCCTGAAACAGGGCAGTTGGTGATGATGCTTCAGGAGGAAATTGTATTTGAGGAGTATTTCAGAGTGTATTGTCTTGGAGGAAAAGCCGTGAAAATCATGCCTTACGAACCTCGCAATCCGCACCATCTTCGCTATGTAGTAGACGGACCGCCTACCTCAAAGAAGTTGTTGGCTACGATCAAAGATTACACTCTTCGACTTTGCCATGGCCTAGGCTATGATTTCAATACCGTGGAATTTGCAGTGAAAGACGGAATTCCTTATGCGATTGATTTTGGAAATCCAGCTCCTGATGCAGATGTGAATTCGGTAGGGCAGGAGAATTTTGAATGGGTAGTGGAGGAAGCTGCGAAAATGGCGATCAGCTACGCAAAAGCTCAGAAACCTGGGAAAATGAATCTAACATGGGGCACATTTATGAGAGATGCAGTAAGCAGCTCCAAGAGATTTTAAACTTTTCGCTTAACGAATTACCATGGCTTCATCACTGAAAAAGCTCCCGAAGTTCACGCTTGGAGTAGAAGAGGAATATCAGATAATAGATCCTGAAACCAGAGATCTTCGTTCACACATGTCCAAAATTGTGGAGGGTGGAAAAATCACACTCAAGGAGCAAGTGAAGGCTGAAATGCATCAGTCAGTGGTAGAAGTGGGGACCAATGTCTGTGAAAATGTTGCTCAAGCCCGTAAGGAAGTTTCTTACCTCAGAAATAAAATATCTGAGTTGGCAGCAGATCAAGGCTTAGTAGTAGGAGCGGCAAGTACGCATCCTTTTTCACGCTGGCAAGATCAGGAGATCACAGATGACCCTAGATACCATACGATAGTTGATGAATTGAAAGACATTGCCCGATCAAATCTTATTTTCGGGCTCCATGTGCATGTAGGAATCGACAATAGGGAAGTTGCGCTTCAATTGATGAATCAGGCATGTTACTTTCTTCCTCATATCTATGCTTTGACCACCAATTCTCCATTTTGGGAAGGAAGAAATACTGGTTTTAAAGCATTCAGAGCCAAGATTTTTGCCAAATTTCCTAGAACAGGCTTGCCTGAATATTTTGACTCCGTTGCCTCTTACGATAATTATTTGGAGACTTTGGTGAAAACCAATTGTATAGACAATCCCAAGAAAATCTGGTGGGATCTTCGGATCCATCCATTTTTCAGTACGATTGAATTCCGGATTTGTGATATGTGTCTTACAGTAGATGAGACTACTTGTATAGTGGCTTTGATACAGGCTGTAGTTGCCAAGTTGTACAGGCTTCTCCTGAGCAACACCAGCTTTAATATTTACAGAATTGCCTTGATCCGTGAAAATAAATTCCGTGCTGCGAGAAATGGAATTGAGGGTAAATTGATCGATTTTGGTAGAAAAATAGAAGTGCCTACCTATGAGTTGATCATGGAACTTCTGGATTTCGTAGATGATGTCGTAGATGAATTAGACAGTAGAGAAGAGATCAACTATGTGCATCAGATTCTGAAAAATGGTACAGGTGCCGATCAGCAATTGGCAGTATTTGACCAGACACAAGATTTGAAAAAAGTAGTGGATATGATCACTTCAAAGTTTACAGAAGGGATTTAAGTGCTTTGATTACCTTTGCGGGCTAAATAAACCAAACAGGCAACGTGGGAAAGAGGAAATTGAACTTGGCTATATTAGATATGTACGATGGTGAGCCCAATCAAGGGATGCGTTGTATCAAGGATATCTTGGCCAGATTTGAAGGTCAGTTGACTTATAAAATATTTGATGTTAGAGGTAAAGCTGAGATTCCTGAGATTCGGGATTTTGATATTTTTATCTCTACAGGAGGCCCAGGCAGTCCCGAAGAAGGTGACGGTCATTGGGATTTGAAATATTTTGATTTTCTGGATCAGATATGGATTTGGAATCAAAACCATAATCATAAAAAACACATCCTTTTGATCTGTCATTCATTTCAAATGGCTTGCAGACATTTTGGGCTAGGAACACTCACTAAGAGAAAATCTACTTCCTTCGGAGTGATGTCTGTGCATAAGACTGCGGAAGGTCAAAAGGATTCCTTATTGCAAAGTCTGGATAATCCTTTTTGGGCAATTGATTCTAGAGACTACCAGGTAGTTCAGCCGGATATGAAGAAATTCAAAGTGCTTGGAGCCAAAATCATTGCACTTGAAAAGATCCGTGATCATGTGGAATACGAGCGTGCAATCATGGCCATTCGCTTTACGGCTGAGATCGTAGGCACACAATTCCACCCTGAAGCCGATCCTGTCAGCTTTTTAGCGCATTTGAAAAAAGCTGAAGTCAAAGAAAAAATCATAGCTGTCAAAGGAAAAATCAAGTTTAGAAAGATGCTGGAGCATTTGGTAGATGAAGACAAAATCTACAAGACGAATGAAACTCTGATTCCCAATTTCCTTGAGCAATCCATTCAGAAAATCAAAGCATCGAAATCGCTTACCTTAATTTAATCCTTTATGATTGAATCCCGCAGAGCTCAGTTCAACACTGAATTTTCTATTGAAAAATATCAAGCTTTTCTTGATGATTTAGCTGCGGACTTCAATTATTCACCTACTTTCAGAGTAGCAGAAACACCTTTTTTCATTCCAAATGACTTGAAAAAGCAGCTGGAAGCAGCTTGCGAAGAAGTATGTGCTTTCGTGAGAAAGCAGGAATTCAAAGCAATTACTCAGCGAGCTATCGATCTTAACACAGCCGTGCCAAATGAAGATGCTCATACGCAGTTTATGGCCATTGACTTCGGTATTTGTGAGGAAAATGGGCAGATCATCCCCAAGCTTATAGAGGTTCAGGGCTTTCCTTCCATCTTTAATTTCCAATTCAATCTGTTCAGGAAGATTCAGCAACAGTATTCCTTTATTTCGGAATTGACGCCTTACTTGTCTGGATTAGATGAGGCGACTTACTTGAGTAAATTGAGAGAAGTTGTTCTCAATGGCTACGACTCTTCAGAAGTGGTGCTGTTGGAAATTGAGCCTGAGAAGCAGAATACGAAGATTGATTTTTACTTTTGTCGTAGAGACCTAGGAATTCCGATCGTCTGTGTGACGGAGGTGATCAAAGAGGGGAATCAACTTTTTTATCTAAATCAAGCTGGAGAGAAAGTTAGAATCAAGCGGATTTATAATCGGGTGATTTTTGATGAGTTGGATCTGCGCAAGGACTTGAAGTTGCAGTTCAGTTTTGAAGAAAAATTGGATGTGGAGTGGGCAGGACATCCAAACTGGTACACGAGGATTTCTAAGTTTATTTTGCCTTACCTACAGGGGCAATATTTTATTGAAACCAAGTTGCTCAGTGAGCTGGATGAAATACCAGAGGATTTGGAGAATTATGTGTTGAAGCCTTTGTTTTCTTTTTCAGGGTCTGGAGTGGTTTTCAATGTGACCAAAGCTGATGTGGAAGCAGTAAAGGACAAGGATCTGTACATTCTTCAGAAGAAAGTTGCCTATGCTCCTGTGATACAATCTCCAGACGGAAAGGTAAAAGTAGAAGTAAGGATATTAGCGCTTTGGCCAGAAAAGGATGAGAAACCTACTTTGGTAGGGAATCTAGTGAGACTCAGTCGAGGAGAGATGATCGGCGTGAAGTTCAACAAAGACAAAGACTGGGTTGGAGGTTCGATCGGCCTTTTTGAGAAGTAGTTTTATTCTCTACCCATAAATGAACAAAGGCAGTGATTTCTCACTGCCTTTGTTCGTTAGAAAAGTTCTTATTGTTTCCAGATTGCTGGGTCCTTTCTCCATTCTGAAAGAGATTCTAGGACATCGTCTGTAATGTATTTTCTCTGTACAGCCATAGGAAGCATTGCTTCGTAATGACTTAGGCAAATAAGTTTTACGCCTGCCTTCTCGAAGTTTTGGGCAGCTACATCAAATCCATAACTGAAAATGGCGACCATTCCCAGCACATCAAATCCAGCGTCTAACAAGTCCTGTGTAGCTTTGAGCGAACTGCCTCCCGTAGAGACTAAGTCTTCTACCACGACTACCTTTTGACCTGGTACTACCTTTCCTTCGATCATGTTTTCCATTCCGTGGCCTTTGGCTTTGGACCGGACGTAGATAAAGGGCAGATCAAGATCATTTGCCAGCAAAGCTCCCTGAGGAATCCCGGCAGTAGCTACTCCAGCAATTGCTTCCACGTTTGGGAAATAATGCTGAATGCTTCTCACCAACTGCTCTTTGATCATCGTCCTTACCTTTGGGAAAGATAGGGAAAGTCTGTTGTCACAGTAAATAGGTGATTTCCATCCAGAAGCCCAAGTGAAAGGCTTTTCGGGTTGTAATCTGATTGCTTGAATTTCCAGTAATTTGTCGGCTACTTCAGCAGCCACGTTCGCGTCTAAAATTTCCATGGCTTAAAAATAAGCGATAAACTTCGGCTAAGGTTGTAGCAAGTGAAAAAAATATGCACTTTTGATTAATTCCCACCATGCCAAACCCTTGATTCGCCCATGAGAATCTTCGTGAATGACAAGCCATTTGATCTGATAAGCTACGAGGAGCTGAATCCTGCGAAGTCTTACGACACTGTTTATCACCAACAAGAGGACTTACCAGCCCATTTGCCATGGAATGATGATATTCTATTTCATGAACCTTCACATGATCTGATCATCCGCTTGCTCTATACCCTCAGGACTCGAAAACTGAAGGATCTGGATTCGATCACTTTGGTGACTAAGGATAAAGCTGCTTTGAAAAAGTTTGTGAAAAGCCGATTTTCTATCATCAAAGCTGCTGGCGGAGTGGTTTCCAAAAAAGATAAAATGCTACTTATTTTCCGTCTTGGAAAGTGGGATTTCCCGAAAGGAAAGTTTGAAAAAGGAGAGACACCTAAGCAATGTGCTGTACGTGAAGTGGAGGAGGAGTGTGCTGTAAAGGTGAAAGCAGGTAAAAAGATCTGCAATACTTGGCATACTTATACCCAAGACAGAAAGAGTATCCTGAAGAAAACGTACTGGTTTGAAATGGACTGTTTAAATGATTCCCAAATGACTCCGCAAAAGGAGGAGGGAATAGACGATATCAGATGGTTCTATGAAGGCGATGCAAAAATTGCCTTGATCAATTCTTATCCATCAATGCGCTTTCTCTTCAAGCAATACATCAAGACGCACTTAAAGCCTCAAATATTGTAGGGAAGAAATTCTGACACATCACCACCAAAGCGATGGACTTCACGGATGATCGTGGAGCTGATCGCAGCATACCTAGGTGAGGTAATTAAGAAAACTGTTTCCAGCTCTTCGTTCAAGTAACGATTCATTTGGCTGATTGTATTCTCGTATTCGAAATCAGTAGTATTTCTCAGTCCTCTGATCAGAAACTGGGCATTATGCTTTTTGGCTAGGGTAGAGGTCAGTTCGTTGTAGAGAATGACCTTGACGCCAGGGATATGTTCATATACACTTTCCACTTTTGCCACCATATCATCGATCTCAAAGTATCTAGATTTCTTGGTCGAATTGTATCCAATCCCTATAATCACCTCATCAAACAAGTCCAAACTTCTCATCACAATATCGTGGTGACCTAGTGTATATGGATCGAAGGAACCTGGGAAAATGGCGATTTTTTTCATGGATTGTTTTATTGGTTCAGTGGCCACATGGAACCTTCGATGAGCGGTCTGATCATTGCCTAATAGGTCGAATGATTAGTTTGCTCATATCAGTTTCATGGATTAATCAAATTGCCAATTGGTCTCAAATAGATTCACTGATTTCAAATGCTTGAATCCGTGGGTGAAATTCTGATTGGCATGTGGAGTTAACAGACGGAAGTTGTGGAAGTATTTCTTTCCCCAGTCTTCAGTGATTTCACTTTCACTTGTTGCACCGAAGAGACTAATCCGCACATGATTTCGATCAAATTTCAATTGCTCGATAAGGATCAATGCATATTTCAAAATGTCTTCCTTGGACTCAATGGTGAAGATATTGAACGCAGCAAGTTCTTGGTTAGAAAATGCAGCTGCATAGATTTGATTTTCAAATATGCTGACCAAAATCTCTTGCCCGATCAGGTTAAATCTTTCTTTGAATAGATAAGAAAGAAACGATACAGATCCGTGGTGAAATGTAAGGTCAGAAAACCGAGCTTCCAGCGTCTTCTTTAGCTTGCCTGAGATGCAAGAGAGCACCTGAAGGTTGTTGCTGTCCAGAGGAGTGTTGAAATAGCTTGTGTTTGCTTGCTGAGCTGCGGCAAAAGACAAGTAAGTAGCTTCTTTGCCAGGCTGAAATAAAACGCCGGGGACAAGGCTAAATTCAGGTTGATGCAGATAAATCTTCGCGGGTAAGTCCGCTCTCAAGAGATGATCTGAAATCACCAACTGTTCTAGAGAAGTCCAGCTGAAGTTTATGTATTCGTGAATACCAATATTCGACTGGTTCTTATCCTTCGCAAAAATGAATAGGGAATCAGGATATAAAAAAAGTGATAGGCTTGCTGCGTCTTCCACATCAAACCTATCACTTTTAAATACTTTAAGGTTGCTTTCCAAAATAGGAGGTATTATTTCCAGTTACCCTCAGTAGAGGCATCTGTTCTTGAACCTACTTTCAAGGCTTTTTCGTTGTTGTTCAATCTTCTGTTAGGATTCACTGGAGCAGGATCTCTAATCTCGAAAACAGAGATTTCGTAAGAGTTTCTTTCCACTTTGTCTGCGAAGAATTCAAACTGCTTTCCACCAGAACCAGGAACTACTGCAAGAGATTCTAGATTGAAATTAGGATATTTTCTTTCGTTGAATAGAGAATCGATTACTGGTACAGAACCAAGCGTATCGAATGCTACTGTGGTTTCTTCTTTACCGTATTCTAGAAGTGTAGTAGTTTCAGTTCTTTGAACAAGCCAGATTTGACCAGATTGGATAAATGCTTTCAATTCATTCCAGTTCGCGGCATATCTTCCGTTTGACGCTTGGAATGCCAACTCAGCATCTCTAAGCATTTGCAATTTTTCGATAATTGCTGCTTCGATAAGAGCGACTCTTTTTTCGTCTTCGACTACATCGTCAACACCTTTCCAGAGAAGGTAGCCGAGACCAAGTGCAACTACTAAGAAGACCAAGGATAGTACTTTTGATAAATTCATTTGCTAAAATTTTAAGAATCTGGGTAAGGTTGAAGGTTTTAAATCGTGCTATTTTAGAGAATTATTTTCAAAATTAAAATATCCCCGCAACAATACTAAGTCCTCAAGGGATTTAATTCCCCAAAAGATTTGATGAAGGGCTTCATTAGGCAATGATCGGATTTCATTTATGCTCATCCAACTGATTTCTTCGATAATTTGAGAATCTGAATAGAGTTCTGGATCCGTACCTAGTGTTAAATTCCCTCCAATTTTTTCCACACTAAAGAAATGTTCCATCGCATGAAGTGGTGCCGCAAGGTATTCGTGGACGAAAAGATAGTCTTTTACTTCTATATCTAGGCCTGTTTCCTCAGAAAACTCTCGTTTTAAATTTTCAGATGCATTGTGGCCAAAATGCATTCCACCACCGGGAACAGACCACATGAACTTGCCATTTCCCATTAAATGTTTGATCATCAGGATTTTTCCGTCTTCTATCAGAATGCCATTCACACGTGACCTGAGATGATTTCCGAACTTTGCTTCGATTTCCTTGCTGATTTTATCTTTTGGCATTTACATTCGTCTGTATGAGTAAAGATAATGAGTCATTGCTGAGGCCATCAGCATTGCTAAGTAAATATTTTCCATTTGAACCCACATCGGGACAAGCTGCTTTTTTCTCCAAGATGGATTACTTCCTACTCATGGAGCCGGAGAATAAGCCAACGTTTGTCCTGCGAGGGTATGCTGGTACAGGAAAGACCTCTGTGATCTCAGCTTTGGTGCAAGCGCTACCCAAATTATCCATGCGCTCGCTTTTGCTTGCTCCCACTGGTCGTGCTGCCAAAGTAATGAGCAATTACTCTGGACGAGCAGCTTATACCATTCATAAGATTATCTACAAGCCCAAGGCAGAAGATGGGAGCTTAGGAGGGGGATTTATCCTTCAAAAGAATTATTACAAGGATACCGTTTTTATCATAGATGAATCATCTATGCTCGCAGATGATGGCGGCATGTCGGGCAACTTGCTTGGGGACTTGATCAGCTTTGTTTTCCATGGACAGAATAATCGACTCATCTTAGTAGGGGATACTGCCCAACTTCCACCAGTGGGTTCTGAGTTTAGTCCTGCACTTGAGGCCGATTACTTGCTGCGACATTATCGATTGGATGCAGATTACATCGAATTGACAGAAGTGATGCGGCAACGACTCGAATCTGGGATTCTTTATAATGCCACCAATCTAAGGCATCAGTTGCTGCAGGAGAAGCAAGTGATACAGATCAGTACCAATCAGTTTAAAGACACCTTCAAAATGACCGGAGAGCGGCTGGAGGATGGGTTGCGGTATGCGTATGATAAGTTTGATACGGAGAACACGACAATCATCACCCGGTCCAATAAGGCGGCTGTACAGTACAATCTATATATCAGGCGAACGATCCATTTTTTCGAGGATGAAATCAGCTCTGGGGATTTGCTGATGATCGTGAAGAACAACTACACCTATATGGCGGAGTCCGAAAAGGTGAATTTCCTAGCAAACGGAGATATGGCTGAGGTGATGAAAATTCGAAATTTCGAAGAGTTCTATGGGTTGCGCTTTGCTACATTGGAACTTAGGCTACTGGATTACCCAGAAGAGCCACATTTTGAGGCAAAAGTGATTTTGGATACTCTTTATTCCCCTAGTCCTTCGCTGACGCGTGATCAATACAGAAGCTTGTACCAGCAGGTTTCGGAAGATTATGCAGATGTGGCCAGTAAGGTGGAGCGCAAGGAATTGATCAAGAAAGATCCTTTTCTCAATGCGCTGCAAATCAAGTTTGCTTATGCTTTAACCTGTCATAAAGCGCAAGGGGGGCAATGGAAAGCGGTCTTTGTGGATCAAGGATACCTGCCCGAAAATCAAGTAGATAAGGATTTTACCAGATGGCTTTATACTGCGATTACCAGAGCTACAGAGGAACTTTACCTAGTGAATTTTGCGCCTGTATTCTTCGTGAAACCAAAGGAAATTGAGGATCCGGAGTTTTGAGGGAGTAGGAGGTGAGTCGTATATGTTGTGAGTTGTAAGTGGTAAAGTGTAAAAGGTAATCAGTGAGAGGTTGAAAGGATTAGTGTTAAGAAAAGCATAAATAGTAGTAAGTAAAAGTATGCTGGGTATGCTGAATATGGGGGCTCGAAAAATGATAACAGTATAACTGTGCCCTCTGTGTAAAACTCCGCGTGCTCTGTGGTTAACGTTAAAAAATCAGTACTTGAAAATCGCTTTTGGCAAGGTATTTTCAATATAGTCTGGGTCAAAGGCATCTAAAACCTTTGGATTCCGTTATTTTGAACTTGGCACAAAAAATTGAATATTTGAAAACCAAATAAGTATAGATATGAAATCGAGCTTGAGGGAGATTGTCACCCTAGGATATGAATTTTATCCATGCAAGATTCCTCACTATAGTTATTTGGATGACCACTAAAAAATAAATTAAAACCATATGAAAAAATTAGGATTCTTATTGACCGTCTTTGCTTTGGTATTTGCATTTAATGCCAATGCGCAGGAACAAAGTGGTGCAGCCATCACTTTTAAAGAAAAATCAATTGATTTCGGTGACATCACCCAAGGCGATAAAGTAGAGCATACATTTCAGTTGACAAACACAGGAACTACCCCGTTGATCATTTCGAATGTAGCCGCAACTTGTGGATGTACAGTTCCAAGCTGGCCGAAGGAGCCTATCGCTCCAGGTAAAACTTCAGAGATCAAAGTGTCTTTCAATTCAACTGGAAAAATGGGCAAGCAGAATTCTGTAGTGAGAATTTACTCCAATGCTTCAGAGCCTATCGAGAAAGTATCCTTGATTTCAAACGTTCTGCCGAAGACCAAGTAATCAGAAAGTAAAAATTATAAGTACAGCCTCTTGAGAAATCGAGAGGCTTTTTTTGTAGGGTTTTGTCTAGGCAGTTCAGGTTCCTAGGTTATATTCGAGCCGTTAGACGCTGTCTATAGTGTCCAGGTGCTCCAGAGGGAGGACTACAGATTTACCAGCCTTCTCCTTTTAAAAAATCTAATGATCTCCTAATGAAGTCTGTATCATTTCCTGGTCCATATTGTGGCATATGCCCAGTATTAGGCGAAATCCAAATACGAGCATTGGGAATGTTGTTGTAGATTTCCCACGCTTGGGTCACAGGGATAAAGTCATTGTCGCCATGAACTACCAGGGTGCGCGCCGTAATCCTTTGCAATTGCTCATTCGATAATGATGGATCACCATTCAATTTCCAAAAATTGTAAAATTGTCTTTTCAATAGTTCGCTCTTCTTTCTCCCGTGCAATGAATCGAGTTCTTCTTGATCAAAAAAATCTTCCCATATTTTGCTCTTAATCCAATCTCTAACCGGTTCAGAATAATGATGTTGGCCGGCAATTGGAATGATGGCTTCAAATTTTTCAGGGGCAATGGATGCAGCATACAAAATCGTGATAGCCCCAGAGCTATGTCCGATGGCTTTTGTTTTGTCGATAGTTAACTTGTCCATCAATTCCAACAGATCCATCGCTGCCTGCTGATGTTTAAAATCCTTCTGATCATCCGGATTAGTTGAGCGACCATGGCCTCGCATATCCCAAATAATAACTCTATAGTTTTTTGAATATTCTTCGATAAAGTTACTCCAGTTGTCCGCTGTGTTGAGAAACCCATGAAGAAGAAAAAGCGGTTCACCTTCTCCGTACTCTTCAAAATAAATTTGTGCTTTATTGATTTCTAAAAATCTACCATTTTTGTTAACTGGAAGTTGTCCAAACGCTGTGTTGGTAGAGATAAGGGAAAAGAAAAGCAGTATAAAGAAATTTCTCATGTTTCGATATTCTATAGTGCTAACGGGATTCAGCTTGGAGTTTATGGGCTTTCAGAGCTGCTCGTTACCAACCTACTCCTAGCTTATTCAATATACTGAATTTTCTATTTACACTGAACAGCCCGCTGTATCCAAGGTGATGTGTGTGCCTTGAATGTTGAATATAGATATGCCCTAAAAGATGGTCGTTCCAACGCATGAAATTGCGTTTTACTCGGCTGTGACGTTATACTTACTTTTTCATTTTCAGAAATCTGGCCGTGCTTTTACATATATCTCAAGGTAACTGAGCATCTTCTATTCCCAATTCATTTAACCTGATACTTTCAAATGTCATTTGCGCCTGACTTCCCTCATACAATATGCCTATGGTATTGTTGTCGATGCTTGTTAAGGATGAATAACCACCACTAAGACTTAGTTTATCCAATAGAGTCCAATACTCCTCAGGCCAAGTTTTACCTTCATCTAGGCTTATTTTAATTGTCATTTGCTCACGCTTGTATTTTGAGTTCGGATTCGAAAACAGTAATATACTTTTTTGATTTCCAGTGGCGGTGGTATAGGTGTGTTTGTAGATAGACGCCATGCATACTGGTTCAATCAGAGCATTATGATGCGTGGGATGTTCCACCCATTCTTCTCCTAAATCCTTGGTTACGAACACAGCACGTCCATTACTGTCAGATTTGTTTGAGGCATTTCGATTATCTCGCATGTTTTGCATAATGCTTCCATCATTTAATTGCACGACCATATTTTCAGTCGTATTGCTGTAGGATGGATTACTTGATTGCCATGTTTGACCACCATCTTTACTGAAGGTAATATTTGAAAAAGGTAGTTGATTCTTGTCTTTGCCTTGCGTAGGGAATACCAAAGTGCCATCATCTAGAGTTATCCCACTTCCGGGAGCTGGTGCAAATAGATACCATTCAGGTTGTTTCACCTGCTTGGTAATATTCACGGGTTCTCCCCATGTTTTGCCGTCATCAGTTGATTTTGTAAGGAGAATTTGAGAGGTTATGTTGATGTCTAATCCAGGTAAGGATCCATTATTCCTCCATTGATGGTTCCAATTCGTGGAATTCTCAGTTAGATTTTTAATCGGAATGCCTTTTTGTTCATCGATTACGCCATGCATCCAGCAGCCAATAATATAAATCGCATTACTATTTTTGTCCACTAATATACTCGCATCACTAACTCCATTGAACTTCTGTGGGAGATTGCCGAATTCCCCCATATCTAATGCTATGCGCATAGGTTCCCAAGTATTTCCCCCATCTATACTTCTGCTGACACCTATATCAATATTACCCTGCAGATCTCTGCCATTATCTCTTCTAATATCATAAATGGCAAGTAAACTGTTTTCATTGGTACTGGCTATGCCGGGAATTCGATATCTAACGACCCCATCATCTCCTCCATTCCTTAAGGCAACACCTACACGCTGTCTAATTCGATTGGTATCAGCAACAAATGAAAGCGATTGGGCTTCGATGAATTCAACCTTTTTTACCCCTGCTGATATGGAATGATTAAGTGAAGTAGAATCTCTAAGTTTTACAGCAGCAATGAAATAGTTGTTTTTAATCTGTTGCGGTGTTGAAAAAGTAAAAGTAGCATTCTCTTCCGTCAGCGCTTTCTGTTTGACTATGCTTCCTCTTTCTGTATGCCAGGTACTATCTTGCCCCATGTCAATCAGAAATACTGAATCTATATCGTTAATGTTGGTAGTTCCTTCAAATTCTAGCACCAGCTTTTTGACACTAAACTCATTTTTGGACTGTAGTTGAAATTGTAAAACCGGTGAAAGTTTTTTGTACTTTAATACAGGTGTTTGTATGCTATTTTGAGTTATTAGAATGACTTGACCCCATAAAAATTGTGTCTGTATTGAAATTATAATAATTAATAGTAATTGTTTCATTCGTCTTGTGTAAATAATAATTAGAACTCAATTTATATTAAGGTGGTCTGTGAGCAGTGGCGTTGTTGTGTATGATTAGATGTGTGTTTTAAGTAAGTAATTTAGCAGTAAATCACAGATAGAATATTCCGAAGGAATGTTCGTAAGTCGGCAGTGACC
>TARA_R110002072_G_scaffold228234_9_pt1 | contig 98390 bp, 73 predicted proteins | sample TARA_R110002072 | Tara Oceans TARA_R110002072 (sample SAMEA4397118) | marine metagenome | biome: Polar Biome; feature: [SRF] surface water layer (ENVO:00010504); material: water (ENVO:00002006), including particulate matter (ENVO:01000060) such as... | depth 5 m
AGCTTGGGCTGCTGGGGCTTGGGCCGCTGGAGCTTGGGCCGCTGGCGCTTGGGCTGCTGGAGCCTCGGCTGCTGGTGCCTTTGCTGCCGGTGCTTTTGCGGCCGGTGCTTCAGCCGCGGGTGCGGCGGGAGCCTCTGGCTTCGCAGTTGGCGCAGCTGGTTCCGTCGCCGCTGCGGGCTTCTTCGCGGCAGGTGCATCCGCCTTAGAGGCCTCTGCGAGTGAGGGCTTTGCGGGAGGCGCTTCGGCTACTGGCTCGATCGCAGCAGCTTCAAGCGACTTGCGTGCGGGAGGTGCGGTTGGCGTTTCCGGCTGGTCGAGAGTTGGGGCGCTCGGGAGGCGACGCTTCGGAGTCGGTAGGGCCTTCTTGAGCCCCGCCTTCTTCGGCAGTGCCTTCTTCGCTGGCGCTCCATCGGCGTCTTCTGCCGCGGCGCTAAGGGAACGCTTCTTCGGTGTTCCGCCCTTGCTGCCATCGGCGGATTCGGCAGGCTTGCGCCGCAGTCCTTGGGCGGAGAGACGCGCCTCGACCATCATCATGTCGGCGTCGTCAAGAGCAGTCATGTGTGTCTTGACTTTCTCAAAGCCAATATCACGCAAGAGCTTCGCCATCTCGGGACCCTTCATCCCGAATTCTTTGGCCAGTTCGAAGACTCGTACCTTTTTCAAATCGCGTGTGCTCCTCAGTCAAGGCCGTTCTAAACGATTGGCCAAGGCTGGTTGGTTCTTGCTCTTGCGTGCGTGGTGGGTTTGTAAGTTCTGGTGCGGTGAGTGCTTGCTGCAGCTTCGATCGAACGGTTAGTTCGGGCTGTCAGCAGTGCTGGAACCACCCGGGGCTTCCCCGGTGGTCTTGCCAGCTTGCGGCTCATCTCGTGGTGTTTCTTCTGCTGCCGGTGCTTCCGCGACCGGTGCTTCTCCTGCTGCGGCTTCTGCTGCCGGAGCTTCTGCTGCCGGAGCTTCTGCTGCGGGGGCGTCTGCTGTGGGGGCGTCTGCTGCCGGGGTGCCTTCCGCACCTTCGGCCTGCTCGACCGCGGCCTCGGCAACGCCGTCTTCGGCAACGGATTGCTCGAGCTCGGCGCGCGTCATGATATCGATGTCCCAGCCCGTCAGCTTGCTGGCGAGGCGGACGTTTTGGCCCTTGCGGCCAATTGCTAGTGACTGCTGGTCTTCACCGACGATCACGAGCGCCTTCTTGACGTCTGGGTCGAGCGTGATGTCGCCGACTTCGGCGGGCTTCAGCGCGTTGGCGATCAGCGTCATCGGTTCGTTGTTCCAACGGATGATGTCGATGCGTTCGCCGTTGAGTTCGTCGATGATGGACTTGATGCGGTTGCCGCGCACGCCGACACAGGCACCGACACAATCGACTTTGTCGTCGCTCGAGTCGACCGCCAGCTTGGTGCGGTAGCCCGGCTCGCGCTCGATCCGGCGAATCGTGATCGTGCTGTCCGCGATTTCCGGGACTTCGAGTTCGAACAACGCGCGCACGAGATCGCGGTGGGTGCGGCTCAGGATGACCTTGACGCGCGGTCCGACCTTCTTGACCTCGAACACCATCGCGCGAATGCGCTCGCCGACGTTGTAGTTTTCGCTGCGGACCTTTTCGGAACGCGGCAGAATGCCTTCGAGGTTGCGACCCAAGTTGACGATGACCGTGTCACCTTCAAATCGTTGGATGTTGCCGCTGACGATCTCGCCGAGCTTGGACTCGTATTCGGCGTAGATGACGTCGCGTTCGGCTTCGCGAACCTTCGAAATGATGGCCTGCTTGACCGACATCGCGAAGATGCGGCCCTGCTCTTCCATCGATACTTCGTAGTTGCATACGAACTCGCCGGTCTCGCGATCGAGAGTGATGTCGACATCTTCGACGCCGTACTTCTTCGCAAGCGCATGGGACATCGCGTCCTCGATGCCTTCGATCAGCGCTTCCTTATCGATCTCCTTGTCGCGAGCGATGGAGTCGATGTAGCGGAGGATTTCAGCGTGGTTGGCCATTCCAGATTGCGGGGGGCGATGCGTGCTGGTTGAGGTCGAAAAGAAGACGGTAGAGAGAAACGACACAACCGGACAGGCGAAAGGATCCCACTCCCCCGACCTTATGGGCGGGGTCCTTGATTGGTCACGCTGCCCCGTTGGCAGCCACCTAAAAAGGAAAAGGATCCTGTCGACTGTCCGGGATTCCGGGTCGCCAGTCCCCCGCAGGTCGGAATCGATCCGCGGGTTAGGCGAGCATGCTAGCCGCGGGGTTGGGGTGGGGTCAAGCGAACCGTGACACCAAGTGATGATGGAACGGGTGGTTACCCGTCGACTATTCGCGCTAGATTGCAGCACTCGCCCATGACCAACCTTCCAGAAACGCTGCAACTGCGCCCGTTCGAGGTGGCCGACGCCGTGTTTGTCGCGCCTTGGCTGTGTGGCCCTGGCCTGCAGGTTCCACGTGGAAGTTCGGCGTGGCCGGAGCGATTGGTGCGCGACGCCCGCATCGTCGCCCTGGTGGCGCACTCTTCGGGGCAGCCGACGGGCCTGATCCGGCTGGACTGTGGCCCGGACGGAATCGCCGAGGTCACGATCGTAGTTGCCCCGGAGCAGCGTCGCGGCGGCCGTGGCCGGTCGATGTTCGAGCAAGCGCTGGTGCGCGCCCGCGAAGTAGGCATGCGCCGCCTGGTCGCCTACATCGATATCACCAATGAATCGGCCCTAGGATTCTTCGCAGAATGCGGATTCTCCTCGCACGGGGTGACGGGCAGCCGCATTCGCATGGATCGCATGGTCCACCAGAGCAACAACGCGCCCCCCCTCGACGTCCGCGCCTAGCTGAGGAAGTGCGTACGGTGCCTGGACAAAAAAACACCTGTTGGCACCGCTCTGGTGTCGCTGTTTGCTCCAGGGTCAAGGAACCATGCAGACAGTCAGTATCGCAAAGCTGCTTCAAGGGCAGATCGCCACCGATAGCCAGGTAGAGATTCGCGGTTGGGTGCGCACACGCCGCGACAGCAAAGCCGGCCTGTCGTTCATCCAGGTCACGGACGGAAGTTGTCAGGGCACGATCCAGGTCGTCGCCAAGAATGAGTTGCCGAATTACGTCGATGCGGTGCAGAAACTGACGGCGGGGGCGTCGCTGGTGGTTCGTGGCACGCTGGTCGAGTCGCGCGGCAAGGGCCAGTCGGTCGAGATCCAGGCCGCCGAAGTCGATGTGCTTGGCCTGGTCGACGATCCCGAGACCTATCCCATCCAGCCGAAGCAGCACAGTCTCGAGTTCTTGCGCGAGCAAGCGCATCTGCGCCCGCGCACCAACACGTTCGGCGCGGTCGCACGCATTCGCCATGCCGCCGCGTTCGCGATCCACGACTTCTTCACCAAGAACGAGTTTTTCTGGGTCAACACGCCGATCGTCACCGCGAGTGATGCCGAGGGCGCGGGCGACATGTTCCGCGTCAGCACGCTCGACGTGACCAACATGCCCAAGAACGACAAGGGTGAGATCGAGTGGAGCAAGGACTTCTTCGGTCGCGAGGCGTTCTTGACGGTGTCCGGCCAACTCAACGTCGAGGCCTATTGTCTGGCGTTGTCGAAGGTCTACACGTTCGGCCCGACGTTCCGCGCCGAGAACAGCAACACCACGCGCCACCTCGCGGAGTTCTGGATGGTGGAGCCGGAGATTGCGTTCGCAGACCTCAACGATGACGCGGACCTGGCCGAAGCCTTTCTGAAGCACGTCTTCCAGCACGTGCTCGAAGTGCGCAGCGACGATCTTGAGTTCTGCGAAGAACGCATCGAGAAGGGCGTGATCGAGCGGCTGAAGAAGTTTCAGGAAGCGTCGTTCGAGCGACTCAACTACGGCGACGCGATCGACATCCTGCAGAAGTGCGGCAAGAAGTTCGACTACGCGCCGGAGTGGGGTATGGATCTCCAGACCGAGCACGAGCGCTTCCTGTGTGAGGAGCACGTTGGCCGTCCGGTGGTCGTGATGAACTACCCGGCCGACATCAAGGCGTTCTACATGCGCATGAACGACGACCAGAAGACGGTTGCCGCGATGGACGTGTTGGCGCCGGGCATCGGTGAGATCATCGGCGGCAGCCAGCGCGAAGAGCGACTCGACCTGCTCGATGCACGCATGGCGGCGATGAAGCTCGATCCGGCGCACTACTGGTGGTACCGCGATCTGCGTCGTTACGGCACCGTGCCGCACGCCGGCTTCGGTCTCGGCTTCGAGCGCTTGATCGTCTACATGATGGGCCTGCAAAACATCCGCGACGCGATCCCGTACCCGCGCGTGCCGGGTTCGGCGACGTTCTAGTTGCGATTCACGTGCGGCAGCAGGCGCGTATGATGCGCCAATGCGCGCGCTACTCGTTCTCGTGATGCTGGCCGTCTGGGGCTTGGCGTTGGCTTATTGGCCGGAGCTGCCGAATCGCATTCCAATGCACTTTGGGCACAACGGCGTGCCCGATCGCTTTGCCGACAAGACCGTGCTGTCTTGGTTCTGGATGCCGGCACTCGGCACGGTCCTGGCCGTCACCTTCGGGTTCTTGATGCCGGGCTGGCTGCGATCGATGGCGTGGTCGAACTCGCAGATGCTGAACATTCCGGACCGCGCCCGCTTTCGTGCGCTGTCACCTGAAGCAAGAGTGCGCGTCATCGATGCGACGATGGCGCCAATGCTGGGGCTCGCCGTCGTCCTGCAGTTGTTGTTCGGTTGGATTACCTACGCGAGTGCGCAGGTCGCACTGACGAATTGGCAAACGTTGCCGATGGGCCCGACGATCGGTGCCGTCGGCATGATCATCGCCTGTGCCGTGTTGCTGGTCAGCGTCTCAAACCGCGCCGTGAAGCAAGAAACAACCGCCGCAGCCCAGTGAGTACTGTGCCAGGCACAGAAGTAACCTGTTGAAGCGCCGCGCGCCAATCTGTGGTTTGAACCGGGTACCGTACGCAGATTGTTAGGGGCCTAGGCCGCCGGGGAGATCTGGTTCGTCGTCTTCGGGCGAGGTCAGGATCTTCTTGTAGCAGCAGAAGACCAACGTGCCGACCGCTCCGATGGAGGTCAGCATGAAGATCCAGCCGGTCAGGGTCAGTTCTGTGTTTGCGAGCATTGGTGTGTCCTGAGTCGATGGTGTGGAAACCCGCTTCGCTGGCATTCAAGCGACTCGCGCAAGAATGCTCACGGATTGCGAAGCGGGTGAGCCGCTAGTCGTTGAGCGGGTGCTCGCCGTTGATGTCGAGGCCGAGTTCCTTGCCTCGCTTCGCGCCCTTGAAGACCAGGAGTGCGATGCCTGCGATGGTGATCAGCAACAACATCCAGGTCTTGCGGGCATCCGGTGGCCCTTCGACATCGATCTTTTGCTTGACCGTTTCGGTGCGGGTGTTCGTGCCGTCGTTGATGACGACTTGGAACTCGACCTCGTAATTGTCCTCGTTTTCGGCCCGTGGGGCGGCTACGAATTTGGCCGCGGCTTCGCTGGTGTTGGACAGCGTGCCTGGCTTGCCGGACGACTGGGTCCACGCATAGGTCCAGTTCTGCTTGGCTTCGTCATCAATGCCCTCGGGCGGCTTCGGATCACTTAGCTCGACTGCGATGTGGCCAAAGAGCTTGTCGATGTAGCCCGGCGCGTTGTTGATGCAGAAGCCGACGACGACAATGATCAAGAACGTCGGGGAGACGTACTTCATGATGAAGCCGAAGATCGCCGGAATGCGAATGTTCGACCCTTCGTGCGCTTCCTTGAGCCCCTTGTCGATGCCGAAGACCCAGCCAAACGCGATGATTTGGATGCCGGCGACGATCAGGATGAAGAACGTGCCGACCCAGAAGTCGATCGTGTCCAGCGCGATCAGACCCTTCGAGTAGTAGAGCACGAACAGGTTACCGACGAGGCCCCAGCCCGTGACAATCATCGTCGAACCAACGCGGCTACAGCCGACGCTCTCTTCGATGAAGGCCTTGGTCGGTTGCAGCATCGACAGCGAACTGGTGATGGCTGCGAGGAACAGAATCAGGAAGAAGGCTCCCCCGAAGATGTTGCCGCCAGGCATCTGAGCGAACACCATCGGCAGCGTCTTGAAGCCGAGGCTCATCGTGCCGCCCTGGCCTTCTTGGGTCACGGCGACGCCGACGAAGACGATCGATGCGGTCACGGCGATCATGCCACCGAGCGCCACTTCGAAGAACTCGTTGGTCGCTGAGGCGGTCAAGCCTGACAGCACCACGTCGTCTTTCTTCTTCATGTAGGACGCGTAGTTGATGATCACGCCGAAGCCGACCGACAGCGAGAAGAAGATCTGGCCAGACGCCGCGAGCCACGTCTTGAAGTTGGTCAGTTTGCTGAGGTCCGGGTTCCACAGGTAGCCGAGACCATTGAGCACACTTTGATCTGGCTTCGCCTCGTCTGGAGTGCCGAGCGTCAGCACGCGGATCAGGATGATCACGCCGAGCACGGCCATGATCGGCATCGCAGCTTTGCAGACCGCTTCGATGCCCTTCGAGATGCCGCGGAAGATGAAGAAGATGTTGATCGATGCGACGACCAAGAACGTCCAGACGATCGGGTGTACGCCACCGCCGTCTGGTTGTGAGAACAGGATGCCGTTGCCGCCATCGCCAGTGATCTCGTTAAAGAAGGTGTGGGTGACTTCGACTTGGCTGCCGACTTCCGTGGAGCTGCCAATCGGGGCAGTCGGGTCGATGCCGATGCCGCCGCTGACGTACTTGATGACGAAGTAGAGACACCACGTCTCAATCAGCACGTAGTAGAAGTAGACCCCGAGCGGGATCAGCACGCCAAACACGCCGAGGTAGCGACCGACCGGACCCTTGGTGAAGACACCGAGGATTGCCGGTGCCCCGTGGAACCCCTTGCGACCGCCGTAGCGACCCATCGTCCACTCGGCCCAGCCGATCGGAATCCCGAGCAGCACCAGCGCGATGAAATACGGGATCATGAAGGCCCCGCCACCGTTTTCAGCGGCGTTGCCCGGGAAGCGAAGGAAGTTGCCGAGGCCGACTGCAGAGCCGGACACAGCGAGGATCACACCGAGGCGCGAGCCCCACTGTTGCTTAGGTTGATTCGTCATTCCGTGAGCGAGGAGTGGGCCTTAAGGGCTGCTTGACCTGCGGACTGTCGCTGTAGGCGGGTTGTGATGCAACCGCTTGGGCCAGATTCGGTAGCGGCGGTGCGAATGCTGCGCAGCCGGTCGAACCGGATTGCTCAGCGGCTCGCCGCAGGTATCAGTTCGTCAGGCCGTCGTTGAGGCCATCGCGCAGGCGAGTCGCGGTGACATCCGCCGGTACGGAATTGATGTACATGTCCCCGCCAAGTTCGAGCCCGGCGAGCTGGCCGGTGCGCGGTTGCAGTTCGAAGTGCCAGTGGAACGATTCCCCTGGGGTGAGCAGCGTCGCCGGCACGCGGTGCAGCCACAAATTGCAGGCGGGGCGGTCCAGCCCGCCGCCAACCGCTTGTAGCCACTGCTGCATGGCGATGGCCAGCGCGTCTGGCTTGACCGTCAAGAAGTCGGACTGGCACTCGCGCGGTATCAGCCAGGTTTCGAACGGCATCTTGGGTGGATCCGGAGCCAGCGCCACGAACTGTTCGGTCTCGACGACGATGCGCTGTTCCGCGCCGGCAGTCGAGAGGGTTGCGCAAGTCAGGCATCGGCCGTGACTGCGTTGTTGGCTACGTTCGAGTTCGAGGCGCGGCGGCAACTCGGGCAGGCCGATCACCTGGCTGTGGTTGTGGGCGATCGATGCTCCGGCGCGGGCGCCGACGTTCTTGAACAAGAACGCGCACGCGGTGCCATCGGTCGCTTCGACGGCGAGGATGCGTCGCTGCCAGACGGTGATCGCATCGCGCCAAGTCGAGACATCGAGATCACACGGGTGTTCGCGGTGCTCGGCACCTTCGGCGATCACTTCGTGTTGCACGGTCGCGGGATACAGGTTGGCGAAGGCGCGCACGGTCCAGCCGGGCTGGTTCGCATTCGTGCCTGCGAGTCGCGCGGCGTCGACTTCTGTGGGGGTGTCTTGCTCGTGGCCGCTACAAAACGGGCAGCGCTTGCTGCTCGCCTTGCTGCCGGTGTGCATCGGCCGCTTCTGACGCTGTGGCGCCATCAAGATCGGGCGGCCGGTTGTCGGGTCTACGACGGTATGGGGCTGTACGGTATGGGCCGGTACTGTGTCGGGGTCTGGTGCACTCACTTACTCGCTCCGTGAGCATCGTGACAACGTGCGCAGTGTTGCTTGCGACCCTTGCGATACAGGTCGGCGGCAATCACGCGGCGGCCCTGCTTCGCTTCGATCGCGATCTGCAAGAACCACGATTCACAGTCGCGCGACATGCTGGCGAACTCGGGCACGTATTTGTGGTCGAGTGCGCCGTAGCCGAGACTGATCTGGTCGGCGGCTTGTTGGGCGCGCGTCGCGACGATGCTGAGGTCCCCGTTCGGATCTCGCAGCAACCGCTTGTCGATGTCGAGGCAAGCATCGTCGATCTCCTGCATCACCTCGATCCAATCGTCTTCGACCTGCGCGCTCGTCGCTGTGTCATTCGCGGTGCCGGTGGTGGCGATTGTGCAGCTGACCAGCCACAACGAGACGGCTGCGATCCATGGCATCCTCATGGGCGACACTGTAGGGACTGCTCTGCTTGCTGCCAACGCAGCCTTCATTGCGCGTTGTTCTCAAGGTGCAGTTTCGCGCGGGGCAGCAATTCGCTCAGTTCAGGGACCTTGCCAGTTGCGTCGGCGTAGGCGCGCAGCTGGCCGCGCGCATGCACGGTCGTGCCGGCCGGGTAGAGAAACCACCGCTGCCCGGATGCGAATTGTTCGTCCAGTGGTCGCGGCGACAGTTGGATCTTGCGAATGACCAGGCTTCGTGTCGTGCTCGGCAACACGAGGCGGCCGTCGGATCCGATCAGGTAGCTCGCGTGGAAGGTGTGATCCTGATGCTCCGGTAGCACGGATTCGGGCAGTGTCGAGCACGCGGTGAGCAAGAACGTCAGCAAGCAGGCGACTACCGTGCTTGGCAATCGCAAAGATGGGCGTCGGGTTGGTGCGGGATCGTCAGGTAGCATCGACGGGAATGATCGGCGGATTGGCAGTTCGGAACAACTTGCTATGTGTCACATGGTCCGCTGGGCGTGGCCATGTGTTTCTATACGACCTGGATGCTAGCGAACGGGTTTCGTCGTGGTGCAACCCAGTTGGCCCGAAGGGCTACTCCGATGCCGGTGGCATTGCCATCGATCGCGACTTCCGGATCTTCATTGCGGACGCGCACAATCATTGTGTTCGGCGCTACAACGCCTTCGGCCAGCACCTTGGCGATCTCGGCCTGCCGATGCCCACCAGTGGCGATCGCGCCAAGGACAAGACTGGCGTGCTCGATCACCCGCACGCCGTCGCCACCCATGGTGAGCACGTTTATGTCGCGATGGGCGAACGGCCGCGGCAGCGCGCCGTGCAGTGCTTCCACGTCGACGGTCGGGTTCTCCCTGGTTTGCCCGCCCAGGGTGACAGCGCGCGCAAGTGGGGGGCGCCCCGCGGGATCTTCGCCGACGATCAAGGCGTGTTGGTCGCCGATACGCTGCGCGGCCGCGTCCAGCGCTTCCGGCACGGTGGCATGTTCGTGCAGGAATACCTCGTGCGCAGCGGCGAGGCTCGACCTGGCCATCTGGTGCGGCTCGCCGACGGTTCGATACTGATGGTGGATCACAGCGGCGTGCACCCGGAACTGCATGCCATCGAGCGCGATGGCCGTGAGCGTTCGGTAGCCGAGTTGGCGGACGCGTGTCACGACCCGTTGGCGCTTGCGGTAGATGATCGCAATCGCGTCTACATTCTCGATCGCGGTGGCGAACGGGTGGTGCGAGCGACCGAGGACCTGGGCTTCGACTCGGTGTTATTTGAACTTGCCGAATATGATGGCGATGCGCCGGTGCCGGCGACGTGATCTGAGTCGGTTGCTGGATGTGTGAGTCGGGTGCCCATTGCGGTAGTGCTGGCAAGGCAATGTAGCGGCGCCAGTGCCGCTACTTGGCGGGAACGACCGAGCGCACCGACTCATTGGAATCGAGGGACGCTTCGAGCGCGAGCCAGGCACCCGCTGACTCGCCGCGGTCTCGCGTCGCCAGCGTCGCGTAGGCCGCGCGGCGAACACTCGGGAACGGATCGGTCGTTGCTTGCAGCACGCGGTGTTCGAGTTGCCGCGACCAGTCGGGAAAGTCCATCGCGAGCTGCATGGTCGCGATCGTTGTCGACGCCGAGGTCTGGTATTGCAGCAACGCAAAGTCGGCGGTGGTGTGCACGAGCTGTCGCAGCGTATTGCAGTCCGCTTGTGCCATGACCAGAGCCAAGACCTGTCTGCGCGCGTCTTCAGGAACCTCGACCGGTTGCTCGCCGAAGCGCACCAGTGCGGCCGTGGCGATCAGACGTGCCTCGGGCGACGCCCCGCTTTCGAGCAAGTCGGTTGCAGTTGTTCGCCAATTGTCGGGGCGCACCCCGAGTCGCACGGCCTCCTTGAGTGCCGCGATCCTTGCTGCCACAGATTCGCAGGCACAAATCTTGGCTAGCACGTCTCGGCACCAGTCGCGTCCGTTTTCACTCAGCCAGTAGGCACGTGTGGCGGCGGCGATTGCGAGGGGGTGGTCAGCATCGGCAGCGAACGGCGCGAGCTGCGGCAACTCCTCGGGTTGCATCAAGACCGAGGGCAGATTCCTGGCGAGCCCAGCATGCATGCGCGTTCGTTCGACGTGATGATCTGCCGAAGAAGGGCCGTCCATGAGCCAGTTGTCGACGTGAAGGCCAGCGTGCAGGTGAAGCAAAAGCTCGAGTGGGTAGCTTGCGTGGCCACGCGCGATCGTGCTGTTTGCCACGAGCGGGATTGGCAAGGTCTTGACGAACGGCAGCATGCGCTTTGGTGCCGCGCGCCACGCTGAGGTCAGCATGGCAGTCGCCTCGGCGCGGTTGCCCGCGAGCCAGGCCTTGCGAATGCGTTCCGGTTCGAGACTCACCACGGTGGCCAGGAAGCTTGGCTTGATGTCGAGCAATCGCTCGATGCGTTCTAGGCTTAGATGCTCGGCGACGCTCGCAACCCCAAACCAGAATGCGTCGCTCGCTTCGCCTGTGTGCCACTTGTCCAGTAACGGCAGTAGATCGGGATGGACTGTCGCATACAGGCGGAACAGCGTCCGGCGGCCTAGCTCGGTTGGGCGGCTGCGCACGTGCGGCGCCAGCGGCTGAAACATCCTGGCGGCTTGCTCGGGTTTGCTGAGCGGTGCGAGCCAGTAGAGCGATTGCAGCAGGAACGTTGTGTGCGCGTCGCACCGGCCGGGGAACTCACGCAATTGGTCGAGGACCGGCTGGATCAGTTCTCGGTTGCCAAGGCGCGCGCTGGTGAGCACGAGTTGCGTTCCTTGGTCGTCTACCGGCGGCAGGCTCGTGCCACCAGTGCATCCGTAATGTTGCGGGTGGGTCAGTTGCAGAGCTTCGATGTCTCTGTTTATTCGATCGTTGGCTCGTCGATGAATCGCGGCGAGCACAACCGGGTCGCTGCCTTGCTGCAAAACGTGTTCGAGCAGGAGTGCCGCGGTCAGGCTGGCTTCGGCGCACGGCGAGTCGAGCAACGTCAGCGCCAACGCAGCGCATGCATCTGGTAGCGGCTCGAGGCGTAGGCGCACTCTTCTTCGGCACTCGCGTTGTAGTGCGATCAACGCCCTGGTGCGGGTGGTCTTGCATGGCGTGTCGATGACGAGTCCGAGGATGTCCAGGCAGGCTGCCGGGTCGATGCGCATCGCCGTTTGCAGGCATGCGATGACGGTCCTCGATGCACGTTCGAGGGGTGTGTCGCTGCTGTGCTGAATCAGCTGCGCGGCGATGAGTTGTCGCTGGCTGCTCGTCAGTTGGCTTGGATCCGTGCTGAGCACCGGCGAGATCAAGGTATGGGGCGCGAGTTGATTGATTGCCTGCTGCGCCAGGGCCATCGTCAGCAAGCGGCTGCTCGGCCGCGCTGGTGTGACCTCATGTTGCAGGATCGCGGCCGCGTTCGCAGCCGCCAACGTGCTATCCGGTAGTGGCAGCGAGAGCTTCTGTCGCAGCAGGATCGCGGCTCGTGCCCGCACGTGAGGCTGTGAGGATCGCAGCAATTGCGCGATGGCAAACGGGTCGCCAACTGTGCGGTGGTCCGGCAGGTCTGCCAATCCGGCTTCGGGTTGCCGCGCAAGCTTCGCAAGCAGCAAGTAGTCGGCTAGCACCGTGGCTTTGGCCCCAATGTGCGCCCCGGGTTCCGACTGCGTAGCAATAGGCGCCACCATCGTGGTCAAGATTGCAGCCAGCGTCAGGGATTGGTGGTGGGTGGTGGGCATGGGCTCGCGCGATCTGCGAACGGAGTCCCCATGGCAAGTTTGGTGCCACACGGTCGCCACTGGCAGAAGCCATCAGCCGGACGGCCGAAGACCCAAGTGTTCAGTGGGCAGCCACAGGGCCTGTGCTACAGCCGAAACTGGTAAGCGTCGGTCAGGTCGAGGGTCAGCGCGCCCGGCAAGCTGCAAACAGCCGCCGCGTGCAGTTGCAGCCCCTGCGCGTAGACCTTGGCTCCAAACAGGCTCGGCGTCAGCGGCAATTCGAACGTTACGTCGATCCCCGCCGCGATCGTCAGTAGCCCCGTTCCGGCGTGACACGAGCAGCCTGGCACTGGCACACTGGGAGGTCCCGAAGTGAACGCGATGCCGGCGAGGCCGGTGCTGTTTTCGAGCTCCGCATGGAAGTAGCCGCCCGGTACCGGCGAACCGGCGACGATCAGCGTTGCCGAGCTGCAGCCGCCGCCAACGTTTTGGATCGCACCCGGCGGCACCGCCGGCGTGCCATAGAACTTGAACGGCAATCCTTGCGGGTGTTGCACGGGGCCGAAGATGGATCCGGACGTCACCAGCGACCACGAGGTGGTCAATTGCAGCGCGTCGCCAGTCGGGCCGACGTTGACCGTGGTCAGCGGGATTGCGAAGAAGCCCCCCGTGCCAATCGCGGTCTTGGCGCGCCAGCCGAGCCAGTAGTCGCCGGTCGTCAAGACCAGTTGGCTCGGGAGGGTGACGCGAATCGATTCGATCGGTCGCATCTGGATGACTGGATTGGCATCGGAGACCCGATAGACGCCAGTTGCTGAGGAGGTCACGGTGAAGCCAGTAGTAGTTGCGAGGTTGACGCCGATGCCTGCGCCGGGAAGCTTTTGGTTCGGCGTGCCGGTGCTCGGGTTGCCGTCCCAGATGCAGAGCTCGAACTCGGCGAGCGGGGTCGGCGGGGTCATCATCGGGGAGGCGAAGCCGAAGACTTCGATCTCGTCGATCAGCATCACGTTGGGGACTGCGAAGTTGTCGGCGACGCTCCAGCCGGTTCCCGTGACGCCGATGCCGACCAAGTTCAGCAGCGGACCGGTCAGCAGCTGCAGCTGACTTCTCGGCGCGTTGAATGGGCCGCCGTTCGGGTGGCTTGTGAAGGGGCCGTTGGAGTAGATTTCGGTCTGGGCTGTGACGGCCAAGGTCAACAGAAGCACCGCTGCAATGGATCGACTCATCATGCTGAGTTTGGCGAAGGTTGGGTCAACGGTATCCGGTCCAGTCGGTTTGCAGCAGGCGATTGGCGGTGACCTTTGCCCGGGGGGCCAGGACCATCGTGGCGCAGCTCGACTGGTCCGCTCGCCATTGCAACGCGCAATGAAGTTACTCGGTCGAGCGAAGAACTCGGAACGCGCCCTTGCACCGATGCCATCGGACGGTCACACTGTCGACGCGCCGCAACGGGCGGAGCGTAGATCGGTCAACCGATTTCCTGGTCACTGTGGATAACGATGTGGAAAGCCACTCACATCTTCCTCAGAACACCGGGTGATTTGGGATCTGCGCCCTGGCTAGCGGACGCTTCGTTCTCACCAAAGTCTTAACACCGGCCGGTCATCCATGCCCTCGACCCGGCCGATCTGGGAGGGGTACCCTTGGATAGAATCCGAATCCGCGGCGGTCGCGATTTGAGCGGCTCAGTGCGAGTTTCCGGTAGCAAGAACGGCGCCCTGCCGATCTTGGCGGCCTCGCTGATGATCGATGGCCCGATGGTGTTGCGCAACATGCCACGCCTGAAGGACGTCGAGAACATGCTGCGCATTCTCGGCAAGCTTGGCGTCGTCCACAGTTGGCGGCCCGATGGCTCGCTCGAGATGGAGGCCAAGGACAAGACGGTCTACGTCGCTCCCTATGATCTGGTCCGCACCATGCGCGCCAGCTTTGTCGTGCTCGGACCGCTTTGGGCTCGCCGCGGCGTGGCCCGCGTCAGCTATCCCGGTGGTTGCGTCTTCGGGCATCGCCCGGTCGACCTGCACCTGAAGGGGCTGAAGGACATTGGCGGCACGATCGAACATTCCGACGGCTACGTGACCCTCAGTGGCCGTCCGACGGGTGGCGTGACCTTCCTCGGTGGCAACATGGGATCGACGGTGCTCGGCACGGCGAACGTGTTGATGGCCGCGACGCTCGGCACCGGCACGACGTATCTCGAATGCGCCGCCATGGAGCCCGAGATGGAGGATCTGTGCAACTTCCTCAACGCGTGTGGCGCGCGCATCAGTGGCATCGGCGGACACCTGTTGACGATCGAAGGCGTCGACACGCTGCACGGTTGTGAGTGGGACATGATCCCCGACCGCATCGAAGCGGGCACGTTCTTGTGCGGCGCCGTGATGCTCAATAGCCCGGTGGTTGTGCAGGACTGCAACCCGATGCACTTGCTCGCGGTCATCGACCGATTGCGGGCGGCGGGCGCGAAGCTCAAGATCGGCAAGAACTCGATCACCGTGCTGCCGACCGCCTCGGGGCAGTTGCGCGCCGTCGACGTCACGACGATGGCCTACCCTGGCTTTCCGACCGATCTGCAGGCGCAATTCATGGCGTTGATGACGCGGGCTGAGGGCGTTTCCGTGATCACCGAGAAGATCTATCCGGAGCGCTTCATTCACGCCTCGGAGTTGCAGCGCCTCGGCGCGCGGATTCGCCGCGAAGGGCCGAGCGCGATCATCGAAGGCACGGACGAGCTGCAGGGAGCGCCAGTGATGGCGAGTGACTTGCGGGCTTCGGCGAGTCTGGTGCTGGCGGGGCTGGTGGCGCGTGGTGCAACGGATGTTCGTCGCGTCTACCACATCGATCGCGGCTACGAGCGCATCGAGAACAAGCTGCAAGGCATCGGCGCCGACATCGAGCGCATCTCGGAAGGCTAGATCGCACCCGCGGTGCGCTGGGTTGCCCGCCACCAGTGCGCCGCTACTCCGCTGGCGTTTTCTCGGCTGGGCTCAAGGCCTGATCGGGCGTCAGTTCGCAGAGAATCGATCGCACACAGCCACAGCTGATGTCGCTCAAATCGAGCAGATCGTCGTCGCAGTCCAGCAGGCCGGGTTTGCCATTCTCATCCAACAATGCGACTTGTGGCTTGAGCTTGTCGTTGGTCTGGGCGCGCACGACGGCGCGCTTGCCGTCGTCCAGTTCGACGAACTGACCGATCGGGTAGACGCCGTTCACTTCGATGAACTTGTTCAGCAGTTTGCGGTCGAGCTTGTCGCCCATGGCCAGCATGACGCGATAGGCGCGGATTGGCGACATCGGTTGCTTGTAGGGTCGCGCCGCGGTCAACGCTTCGAAGATGTCGCAGATCTTGACGATCGACGTCACCATCGAAATCGGGTGCTCGTGGGTCGTGCGCGGATAGCCGCTGCCATCTGGCGTGCGGTGGTGGCCAAATGCTGCGGCAATCGCCAGCGGATCCGAGTCGGTGTGGTCCAGCAGGCACTCGGCGCCGAGTTCCGCGTGCTTGTTCATCTGGATCCGTTCCTCATCATCGAGCGCCTTGGTCGAGTGCAAGATCTCGAACGGAATCAGCGACTTGCCGACGTCGTGCAGCAGCGCTGCCGTGCCGATGCGGATCAGCAGTTCGCGATCGTCGGTCAGCGCCTGCGCGAAGTGCATGCTAAGGATGGCAACTCGCAGCGAATGGCCAAAAGTGAACGCGTCATACTGGTCTTGCCGCGCCAGGCCCAATTGCATGTCGCCATGTGATTCGAGCCGTTTCAGCACCTTCTCCGATTGCGTCTGTACGGGACCGAAGTCGATCTGTCCGCCGCGGCACACGGACACGGTAATCGTCTGCAGCAGGTCCATGACGTTCTGGTGGAACGACAACCCCATGCGCACGGTCGCGTCGGAGTTGTCGAAGCCGCCACTGACGCCGTCGGTGTAGGGCTGAAGCAGCCGTACCGTTGTGCATTGGCGCAGACTCAGTTGCTCGTTGCAGGTGTCCACCGAGTTCGCAGGCGTGCGCTTGTCGATCAGCGTAGCGAAGAAGATGCCGAGGTCGGTCGTGCTGACGGTGCCGTCGATTTCGATGCCGCCAGCGCCGAATTCTTCGAGCTTCTCGTTGAGCCGCGCGACGCCGAGGCTGGCTCCGAGCAGTGGCCGCTTCTGGAACACCAACATGCCGTTGTAGGACCCGAGGCGCACGCTGCGTTCGCCGGTGATTTCGACGAGCGTGTGGGTGCGGTCGCGCACTTCGTCCATCGAGTGGATGACGCGTGGATGCGTTAGCGCGTAGATGCGGCTGTTGACCAGGGCTGCGATCACGCTCTCGCTGAGCAGTGTCGCCTCTGTGTCCGCGGCGGCCGGTCGGGCTTCCGGTGTCTCTATCATGACCTGACCTTTGTCTTGAGTGTCTTGAGGGTCTGCGCTGCGTGGCGGCGCAGCTCGCGGAGGTCGGAGCTGAAGCTGAAGCGACCGAGGCGAGAGAGTTCTCGCAAGAACTGCTCTGTCTCGGGGCTCGGTACGTGTTTCAAAGCAGCAACGGCTGGGGCGAGCGTAGCTGCTGGCAGCAGTCTCATGTGCGCCTGTAGCCACCTGCGGATCAACTTGCCACTGGCGTTGCGCATGGCGCTGTTGACTTGCTTGCGGGTCGCGGCGCGCAACAGCCGTCGCACGTAGTGATCGGGGATGGCGTTGGTGGCGCAGATATTTACCGCGACCGATTCACACTCAGGCAACTCAAGACGCTTCACGTAATCAAGCAGAACATCCTGCACACCAGGTTCGGCGGATTCACAATCTGCCAACAATTGTGGTGCGATCTTGCCACCGCAGTTGGCGAGCATTTGTACGGTTGCCACGTCGTCCAGCAGGCCGGAGGCCGCCAGCGCTTGGGCGCCACCGTTCTCGATTACTGTGGCCAGGTCATCGAGCGCCTCGCGCATGCGAGCTTGCTCTGCGGGGCTCGTCAGGATGCGCGCTGCGATCGGGAGCACCTCTGGAAAGCCAGCGCGAAGCAGTGCGTCGTCGAGGTAGTTGCGGTCACGGATGATGGCATCGAGCCCCTTGAGTGCAAGGATGCGAAGCACCGTCAGTCGCACGGCGGTGCTGGGTGAGCCGGCCAACAAATAGGTGTCCAGCATTTCGATGCAGTCGTCCGGTCGCTGCTGGACGAGTGCCGCGATGATGCGGATGCGATTGCTGCGAGCATCCTGTCCCTCGTTCGAAGCTAGACCATACAAGCAGATGCCGAGCAGTTCCTTGGTGGTGGTTGGTGCGTCTTCGGCTAGTACTGCCGCCGGCGGTAGGCGCAAGTCACTCGCGTCAGGCAGTTCCGCAAGCTCGCGCAAGAACGCCGCGAGGTCAGCTTGGATGACTTCGTCACCTGGCCGCCCGCTCGGCTTCTTCGCAGTCGATTCGCGACCTTTGTTGCTGCGGCCGAAGTAGGTCTTGGCGATGTCGACGGCGCTTCGCAGTAGTTCCGCGGTGCGAGCTTTGTCATCGCTGGGGCCGGCAGTTTGCAGTTGTGCGTGCGTGCTCCGGAGGATGTTTTCGATGGTCTCTTGCAGGCCTTCCGGGTCAGTGGGGCAGTCGACCGGCAGCACCTCCATGATGATCGACAACAAGTCGAAGGTCTCGGTGGCTTGCTCGTCGCTGGCGTCGTTGGTGGTGATCGCGTTGGCCAATTCGCGCACCGATGGCAGCTTGGCGATTGCTTGCAGCTTTTCCTGGAGGCTGGCGTTCGGATCGATGTCCTGGACGGTTGCGGCTGGCTTGCCTTCCTCGTCAGCATTCGTGCCGTCAGCATTCTGGCCGGAGCGGTGTTCTTCGATGACCAGCGCAACGGGCCGGATGCTCGCGGATTCGTCGCGCCAGGCGTCGGGAAGCGACCTGCCCGATCCCGGTCGGCAGTTGATCAGTGCGGAAGCGAAGGCGATGACGTCATCTGGCGCGCAGCCGCGTTCGATTCGGATCGATCCGATGCCGGTCTCGCGGCATCGCCGCCGCAACCAGTCGACGGCCAAGTGGTCGGTCGTGATTGAGACTCCGTCGAGCGCAAGCTCGTCCTGGTGAATGATCAGTTCGTTGACGGGGCCAGTGAGCGCCTTGTTTTCGGCTACGAACGCGGTCGCACGCTCAATCACCCTCGGGTGGTTGGCGGGGTAGATCGTGATGTTCTTGATGGCCGAGGCGAACGCCGTCACGCACACGGTAATGCGCTCCGCATGGGTAGGCTCGACCTTGGGTGCGCAATCAGGCTGATTCACACACCCTCTATCGACGCCTACTACGAACAAGTTTCAGCCGGCATTCGTTTGGTGCTGAAGGCACCATCCCACCGCTGGATACCGGCCGATATTCAGTTTGACATGCCAGTCTCGGGCCGCCCGTCAGCAGCCTAACGAACGGGCGACCGCCGCAATGACATCGTCAACGTCTTGGTCGGTCAGCTTTGCCGACAACGGCAGCGAAAGCGTTTGGTCCCCGATGGCCTTGGCATGGGGGTGGTCTTCGGATCGCCAGCCGAACCGTTCGCGGTAGACCTTGAAGTCGGGGATGGCGCGGTAGTGCACGCCGGTTCCGATGTTCTGTTTGTGCAACGCCAGCAGCATGTCGTCGCGTGTGATGCCAGCGTTGGCAGCGTCGACGAGCACGGGGAACAAGTGCAGCCCGTGCCGTTCATCTTCGGGAATCGGCGCGGGCGTTTGCAGCGGCATGTTCTGGAACGCGTCCAGGTAGCGTTGCCAGATGAGCAATCGTCGTTGCCAATACGCTTCGACTCGTTGGATCTGGTGCATGCCGATGGCCGCTTGCAGATCCATCATGTTGTATTTGAACCCGATCTCTTCGACGTCGTAGTGGCGGTAGCCGTCGTCGCTGAAGCGCTTCCACGCATCGCTCGACATGCCGTGTAGACCCATCATTTTGGTGCGCTGAGCCAGGGCCGCATCGCGAGTCAGCACCATGCCGCCTTCGCCGGTGACGATGTTCTTGGTGGAGTAGAAGCTCAACACGCCGAGGTCGCCGATCGTGCCAGCCTTCTGGCCTCGATATTCCGTTTCGATGGCGTGGGCGCAGTCTTCGATGACCTTCAAGTTGTGCTGACGAGCGATTGCCATCAGCTCATCCATCGCGCACGAACGGCCGCCAAAGTGCACCGGCAAGATCGCCTTGGTGCGCTCCGTGATCGCTTGGCGAACGGACTCTGGATCGATGTTCATCGACACCGGGTCGACGTCGGCGAGCACCGGAGTTGCGCCGGCGTGGATGATCGCATTGATCGTCGCGCAGAACGTCATCGGCGTCGTGATGATCTCATCGCCGGGTTCGAGGCCGAGCACGACGCAAGCCAGGTGCAATCCGGCGGTGCACGAGTTCAAGCCGACGGCGTGCGGCACGCCTTTGTACGAGGCGACCAGGCGTTCGAACTCGGCAGCCTTCGGACCGGTGCCGAGCCAGCCGTCCTTCATGGACCTGACGACCTCATCGATCTCCGCTTGTTCGATGAGGGGCTGTCCAAAGACGAGGTAGGAATCGCGCATGACCGTTCGGGACGTATCTATCGGTTGGCGCGGCGCCAACCTACAAAGGCAATTGCCAGGGCCAACAGCCACGACCCAACGCGGTCGAGGAAGCCGCCCGGAACGTCCGGGAATAGCTGCATCTTGTTGATGTAGAACGCCAAGACCGCGCTGCCTCCGCCGACGACCATCGACGCAAAGCCCCAGTTCGGAGCCACCGGTCCGAGGCACAATCGCACGATCAACAGCGGTCCAAACGCGGACCCGAGGGCAGCCCAGGCGAACATCACGTTGCCGAACACATCCTTGGGCAGCAGCAGCGCGGCGATCAGGGCGCCGACGCCAATTGCCAGCACGGTGCCGCGTGCGATCGGCAACATCTTGTCGGGAAACCGGCGGGCCAGCCCGAGGTCGTGGGTCACGCTGCTGGCGCAGACCAGTAGCTGGCTGTCCACGGTCGACATGATCGCGGCGAGCACGCTCGCAACCACGATGCCGTCGACGACAACCGGCAGCAGGTTCTTGCTCGCTTCGTAGATCGCATCTTCGGCGTGGCCGACTTGCATGTTGGCGCGAACCGCCCAGCCGACGATCAGCATGCCGCTATAGAGCAGCACCGCCCAGCTGAGGCCGACCGTGCGCGCGACGTTCATCGAAGCGTCGGGGGACATGCCCATGAACTTGTTGACGGCGTGCGGTTGGCCGGGATAGCCGAGGCCGATACCAATCAATCCGAACGCGAACGCCGCCGCGGACGCACCATCAAATTTGCTCCCCAAGCTGTGCCAGTTCGCCGCGTCGACCGCCGCGATCTGTTCGTAGAACTCGCCGATGCCGCCGGCGTGCCAGATTGCCGCCGCTGGCACCAGCACGGCGACTCCGACCATCAACAAGCCTTGTAGAGTATCGGTGACACTCGCTGCCAGGTAGCCGCCCATCAACGTGTAGGCGACGGTGACCAGGGCGCCAATGATGATGCCCATGCTCGCGTCGGTGCCAAACTGTTGCGGGAACGCATGCGAGAACGCGGCGCCGGCGGCCTGCATCTGGGCCGCGACATACGTCAGCAGCGACGCCAGCGTCAAGAAAGCCGCAAACACCGCGATGCGATTGCGCCCAGGCGCGCCGATCGGTCCGGCCAGGAAGTCGGTCAGCGTGATGGACTCACCAGTTTGGGCGCGCAGGCGCGGCGCGATCACAAACCAATTGAGCACGAAGCCGCCGATGCAGCCGGGGATCAGCCACAGTGCGGCCATGCCGAAGTTGTAGGCGAAGCCACCGACGCCAACGATGCTCCACGCCGACGACGAACTGGCGTTCGCGGCAAGTGCCGCCACCCATGGCCCGAGGGTACGGCCACCCAGGTAGAACCCGTCGGAGTTCGAGGTCTTCTTGCTGGCGCGCAAGCCCACCAGTAACAGCCCGACCAAAAACGCCACCAACGCGATCAAGATCGCCGTTTCGCGGCTGACGGTCGTTTCGTTGAGGATGGCCGTTTCGCCTTGCATGCGCGCAGACTACCATCGGGGTGAGTCTCAGTCGCAATGGATACCGCCAACCGCTTCGCTCGTTATCTCCGTTTCCGAAGTGTGCTCGACGACCCGTTCGTCGAGCTCGACCTCAGTCATTCGGCACTCGCAGAGAGTGACGTCGCGGCGCTGACGCCGCAGTTGACGGCCGCTCTGCAGGCGATGAAGGACCTGGAGGGCGGCAGCGTTGCCAATCAGGATGAAGGTCGGCAGGTCGGCCACTTCTGGTTGCGCGCGCCGGGTCTGGCTCCGAGCGAAGAGCTCGAGCAGACGATTCGCGGCAGCATTGATGACATTGCGGAGTTCGTGCAAGCAGTGCATTCCGGTCGCGTGCTACCGCCCGAGGGCGGCACGTTCCGCAAGGTGGTGTTGTGCGGCATCGGTGGTTCGGCGCTTGGCCCAATGTTGCTGGCCGATGTCTTCGGTGGTGGGGTCTTCGGTGGTGGCGGCTCAGCTGGTGGGGCTCATCCGATGGAGCTGTGTGTGCTCGACAACACGGATCCCGAAGGCATCGATCGCGCGCTGGCAGAGATCGGTAGCTTGCAGGATGCCTTGGTCATCGTCATCAGCAAGAGTGGCGGCACGCCGGAGACGCGCAACTGCATGCTCGAAGTGCGGCGCGCAGTAGAAGGCCAAGGGCTCGCGTTTGGCGCGCGCGCGATTGCGGTGACCATGGATGGCAGCAAGCTGCACCAGCTGGCGACCAGCGAGCAATGGCTGCAGACGTTTCCCATGTGGGACTGGGTCGGCGGCCGCACCTCGATCACCTCGGCGGTCGGCTTGTTGCCGGGCGCGTTGGTCGGCATGGATGTGCGCGCGTTCCTGGCGGGTGCCGCGGCGATGGACGACGCGACGCGCAACCCCGATGTCTGGCAGAACCCGGCAGCGATGCTCGCGGCGTTCTGGCATCACGAAGGCGGCGGCAAAGGCGAGCGTGCCATGGTCGTGTTGCCTTACAAGGATCGCATGCTGCTATTGTCGCGCTACATGCAGCAACTTGTCATGGAGTCCTTGGGCAAGGAGCTCGATCGCCAAGGCAACGTCGTCAACCAGGGCCTCGCCGTCTACGGCAACAAGGGCTCGACCGATCAACACGCCTATGTGCAGCAGTTGCGCGATGGCCGTCACGACTTCTTTGCGACGTTTGTTCGGGTGTTGCAGGATCGCAGCAGCGACGAGCACTTCGAGGTCGACCCCGGCGTGACCGCTGGCGACTACCTCGATGGCTTCTGGCAGGGCACGCGCAAGGCGTTGCATGAGAAGGGCCGGCGTTCGGCAACGATCGCTGTCGATCGTGTCGATGAACGGGTGCTCGGTGCGTTGGTCGGGCTGTTCGAACGAACGGTGTCGATCTACGCCGAACTGATTGATACCAACGCGTACCACCAACCCGGAGTCGAAGCGGGCAAGAAGGCCGCGGGGATCGTGCTCGACCTTCAGGGCAAGCTGCTCGCCGCGGTCTCGGCCGCCGGCCAAACCACAGTGGCGCTCGCCGAGCAGGTTGCTGCCGATCCGGCCGATTGCTGGCCGATCCTGCAGCACCTCGCCGCCAACCGAGCGGACATCCACGTCGTGCGCGGCCACGAGCCGGCCGAGGCGACGTTCTTGCGGCGATGACCTTCTTGCAGCGATGACCTTCTTGCGATGATGAATGGTAGCCGGCCCGCGCCGTCGCCCGCGTTACTGGTGGTTCTGTTGCTCTCCCTGCTGCAGGCCAGTTGCGTCATCTCCGAGAACCGTGGCGAGAATCGCGGTGCCCAGAACCGTGCCGCCCAGAACCGTACCGCAGAGTCGCCTGGGTCGACGGCTTCTACAGGGACCGAACCGGCCGTCGCCCAGCAACAACTCTTCCCGGTGACGATCGTCTTCGAGCCGGCATTGTCGGCGACGGGCACCTTGTCCGTTCGCCACGAATCGGGCTGGGCTGTCGAAGTTGCCGCACCACCGTCTGGCGTCGACCTTGCGGTGCCCGAGGGGCCGGCAAGTTTGCTGCTGGTCGTGGGGGCGCGTCAGTTCGAGCGCACCCTCAAGGTCGCGCCCCGTAGTGACGGCAACGCTTCGAGTTGTGTGTGGCGAATGCCGCAGTAGCAGGTCGGTTGTCGTGTCCACGGGTGGTAAGTCCGCGCGTCGGGACGCCCAACAAGTAGTGCTTTCCTGACTGAACTCCAGAACTGTGCATGGCGTTCGCCGCGCCGAGTCGCTACAGTCTTCACGCTTTCCCTACCATCCAGGAGAAAGCAATTTGGCAGAGTTTCTCGGCGAAGGCCTCACCTACGACGACGTCTTGTTGGTGCCTCAAATGGCATCTGCGCTGCCGCGCGACGTCGCGACGACGACCCGGTTCTGCCGTGGCGTGACGGTTCACGCGCCAATTGCCTCCGCAGCCATGGACACGGTCACCGAGTCCCGCATGGCGGTTGGACTCGCCCAGCAAGGTGGCATCGGCATCGTGCACAAGAACCTGTCGATCGAAGGCCAGTGCCACGAAGTCGACAAGGTCAAGCGATCGGCCAACGGCATCATCCTCGATCCTGTGGCGCTGTCGCCCGACGACTCGGTTGGCCAGGCGAAGGACCTGATGCGGTCGCACAAGATCAGTGGACTGCCCGTCGTCGATGACAAGCGCGGCGTCGTTGGCATCCTGACCAATCGTGACTTGCGCTTCGTTGATGATCGTGACGCCTTGGTAGGGGCCGTCATGACCAAGCAGAACCTGGTCAAGGCGAAGCCCGGCACCACACTGGATCAGGCTCGCCAGATCCTGCGCACCAACAAGGTCGAGAAGCTGATCCTGGTCAAGGAAGACGGCACCTTGGCTGGCTTGATCACGATGCGTGACATCCGCGGCACCGAGGAATACCCGATGGCCGCCCGCGACGAACGCGGCCGACTGTTGGTCGGCGCCGCTGTTGGTGTGCACGATCTCGAGCGCGTGCAAAAGCTGGTCGAAGCCGGTGTTGACGTCGTAGTCGTCGACACGGCGCACGGCCACAGCAAGAACGTCATCGACACCGTCATGGCGATCAAGAAACAGATGTCGATCCCGGTGGTTGCCGGCAACGTCGGCAGCTACGACGGCGCCAAGGCATTGGTTGACGCCGGCGTCGATGGTGTCAAGGTTGGCATCGGCCCCGGTTCGATCTGCACGACCCGCGTAGTTACCGGCTGTGGTGTGCCACAGTTGACCGCCGTGCTCGACGCCGTTCGCGCCTGTGACCCGGCCGGTGTGCCAGTGATCGCCGACGGCGGCATTCGCCAATCGGGTGACATCGTCAAGGCGCTCGCTGCCGGCGCGTCGACGGTCATGCTTGGCTCGCTGCTCGCCGGACTCGATGAGTCTCCGGGCGAAACGATTCTCTACCGCGGACGTCAGTTCAAGACCGTGCGCGGCATGGGCTCACTCGGCGCGATGGAGAAGGGCTCGGCGGATCGTTACGCCCAAGGCGACGTGCAGGACAAGATGAAGTTCGTGCCCGAGGGAGTTGAGGGCATGGTGCCCTACAAGGGCTCGGTTGCGAACTACGTCTACCAGCTGGTTGGCGGCATTCGTTCCGGGATGGGATACTGCGGTTCGCGCACGCTCAAGGAACTCACCGACAAGGCCAAGTTCTTGCGCGTCAGTCCCGCGACCTTGCGCGAGTCGCATCCACACGACATTCAAATCACCAAGGAAGCGCCGAACTACTCCGGCGAAGCATGAGCCAGCAAGCAGACCAGGGCAGCAGCGTGGTCGAAGAGGTGTCGGGCGGCGTCCTGATCATCGACTTCGGTGCGCAATACTGTCAGTTGATCGCGCGTCGCATCCGAGAACTCGGGGTCTACTCGCGCATTACGGTGCCTGAGCGCGCGATGTTCACGCTCAAGCATATGCGGCCGAAGGCGATCATCCTCAGTGGTGGTCCGTGTTCGGTCTATGCGCACGATGCACCGTCGCTCGACGCGGAGATCCTTGCCCAAGGCATACCGGTGCTCGGCATCTGCTACGGCTTGCAGTGGTTGGCCGAGCATACCGGTGGTTCCGTGCTGCCCGCTGAGAAGGGCGCAGAATACGGCCGCACGGAGCTGCAGCCGACCGATACCCAAGACCTGCTGAAAGGCGTTCGCCAGGATGGCATCGTCTGGATGTCGCACGGCGACAAGGTGCAAAAGCTTGGTCCAGGCTTCGAAGTCATGGCCAAGAGCAAGCCGTGCCCGTTTGCAGTCGTGGGCGATCGCAAGCGCAAGATGTTTGGCTTGCAGTTTCACCCCGAGGTCAACCACACGGTCGACGGCCAGCGCATCCTTGAGAACTTCGTGCTCGGCATCGCCAAGTGCGATAACGACTGGAATCCTGGCAACCTCGCGGAGCGCAAGGTGCAAGCGGTCAAGGATCTGGTCGGCGAGACGGGCGAAGTCGTGCTGGGCTTGTCCGGCGGCGTCGACAGTTCGGTGGCCGCCGTCTTGGTGCATCGCGCCATCGGCAATCGCTTGCACTGCGTGTTCGTCGACAACGGCTTGCTGCGGCAGGGCGAGCGCGAAGGCGTCGAAGAACTGTTCCGCGACCACTACCACATGGATTTGAAGGTCGTCGATGCGGCCGATCGCTTCTTGTCTGAATTGGCGGGGGTCTCAGAGCCCGAGAAGAAGCGCAAGATCATCGGTCGAGTCTTCGTCGAGATCTTCGAAGAGGAATCAAAGGACTACAAGAACGCCAACTTCCTCGGCCAGGGCACGCTCTATCCCGACGTCATCGAGTCGGTCGCCGCGCACGGTGGTGCCACGTCGACGATCAAGAGCCATCACAACGTTGGCGGCTTGCCCGAACACATGAACATGCAGTTGGTCGAACCGCTGCGGGATTTGTTCAAGGACGAGGTGCGCGCGTTGGGCCGAGAGCTCGGCTTGCCGGCATCCCTGGTCGATCGTCAACCGTTCCCGGGCCCCGGCTTGGCGGTGCGATGCCTCGGGGACGTCTCGCTTGCGAAGCTGGAGCCGCTGCGGCAGGCGGATGCGATCGTGCGCGAAGAGATCGAGTTGCGCGATTTGCACAAGGATCTGTGGCAGTACTTCGCAGTCTACGTGCCCCAGAAAACGGTCGGTGTGAAGGGCGATGCGCGGGTCTACCAGGACGTGTGCATCGTGCGTCTGGTGTCGAGTCAGGATGCGATGACGGCCGATTGGGAGACGCTGCCAACCGACGTCATGCGCCGCGTATCCAACCGGATCCTCAATGAAGTGGACGGCTTCGCGCGGGTGTGCCTCGACATCAGTTCGAAGCCGCCGGGCACGATCGAGTGGGAATAGTCCAGCCGTAGCAGCCGCCGGCACGGTCGGTCTACCGGCCGTTGCCGGGCTGCGCTGGATCTCCACCGCGCAGCACGGGATCTTCATTGCGCAGCGTCACGACGACGTCTTCATCGAGAGCGTTGACGACGCGCCGTGCCGACCAGGTCTTGCCGTCGCGTTGGGCGGTCGCAATCAGCAGCAGGTTGTGTTCGCTCGGCAATCCGTAGAACGAGAACGGCACACCCGTGGATGCGACCAGGCTGCGTTCTCGTGGCCGCAGCTCATTACTCGGATCGCGTAAGGTCACGACGATGGCATCGCTAGCAGCACCGTCTGCAAACGCGACAGTGGCGCGCAAGGTCTCGCCGTCGTCGATGACCAGCGGTAGCGATTCCGACGGCACCAGCTCGAGCGGCACCTCTTGGTTTCGGTAGCGTTCGTCGCTGACTTGCAGGGTGCCCGGTCCCGTGACGTTGCCGAATCGAGCCACTCCAGTCGCGTCGGTGCGCGCCAGCAACGCTGCGGCATCTTGTCGCTCGGGGATGTAGGAAACCATCAGGTCCGCGATCGGCAGCGCCCGTCGGTCGCGCGCCGCAATCGTCAGCGGCAGTCCCTTGGGCGAGCGCAGCTCCTGGCCGTCGGCGGTCGTCGACCATGGTTGCGCATACGGTGCTCGTCCGGGCGCCAGCACGAGCAGCCAGGCATCGCCGTTGGGCGAACTCGGCATGCGCAATGGTTGCTCGCGGTTGGTGGCGTAGGCAACTACGTCAAACGAACGGTCCGGCTTACGCAGCAGGCCGAGCAACACGGTCTCTGCGGGCGCGGTCTTCGCAAGTCGGTAGGTTCGCGAACGCTCGCGCAGGTCGCCTTGCGGAGGCCATGCGCGCACCGCGACGGTTGGTGGTCCGGGGACCACGCGAGCGGGGGTCACGATGCCGTTGCTCCACGTGATCCACGGCGCTGCCAGCGCCGCTCCGCGCAGCGTGACTTCGTCGGTTTCGCCGCCGAACTCTTCGCCAGCAAATTGCCGCAGGGATAGCGACGGCATGGTGGCTGGATGCACATACGCATCCTTGGCCAATCGCAGGCGTTGCACGGCGCCGGCAAATTGCAGTTCGGTGCGTGTTCCCGGTGCCAATTGCACGCGTTGCCAGATCAGGCCATCGCGACCACCGGCCCACACTTCGTAGTCGCCCGCTGGCAATCGAACTTGGTTGCCCTGTTGTGGCGGCAACGTGAGTTTCGAGCCATCGGGCAGCGTCGCCCGGGCAATCAGGACGAACGATTCGCTGCCGGTTGCGGTCGTGACCAGCGCCATCGGTTCGAGCGTGATCAGCGGGGTGCGTTGGGCATGCAGGCGCGGCAACAGCGCGCCGAGCCCGGCGGTGGTCGTGACCATGCCGCTGCCGGCTGCCGCCAGTGATTGCTCGTCGATGGGGAAGCGCAGCACACCACGTCGATCGCTGGTCGCGGTGATTTCCTGGGGCTTGGGCGTGCCGGTCGCCAGGGTCGGCAGGTCGCTACCTTGAAGGGCGGCTAATTGCCACGCTGGCTCGGTCATGAGCCAACCCGTGGCATCCTGTACCTTCGCTCCAGACGGGTCTCGCAGTAGCGCGATGATCGCTGGCACACGTGGTCCGGTATTGGGCCGTTGGCTAGGCAGATACGCGACGGCGCTCAGCAGAGCGCAGCTCAGCGTCGCGAGTCGAACCAGTTGGGCGCGGCAGCACAGCATCGTGTGCTGCCAACGTAGCATGGCGTTCCCGGTTCAGCCCAGCCAAGGGCTGGCTTGCGCCAGGCGCTGGATCTGCCGCTGGGTTGGACTCCGTGAGCTGGGCTAGATCCGCGCGCGGATCCAGCTGTCGGCTAGGCGCCTCAGTCCTTGGCTTTGGTGACCGGCAGATCCTTGCGGTTCTTCAGGACCTTGTTGATCAGGCCGTATTCGAGCGCTTGACCGGCATCGAGCCAGAAGTCGCGGCGCGAAGATGCGGTGACTTCTTCAACCGTCTTGCCACAGCGGTCCGCAATGATGCGGTTGTAGCGATCGCGCAGCTTCAGGATCTCGCGCGCGGTGATGTCCAGGTCGGATGCCTGGCCGCGGCCGCCGGTTGACGGCTGGTGGATCATGAAACGGCTTTCCGGCATGCAGTAGCGTTGGCCATCGTCACCGGCGAGGTGGATCAGGATGCCAGCCGAAGCGGACAGCCCGTTGACCACGGTGCGGATCGGCGGCGCAATGAAGCGCAGCATGTCGAAGATCGCAAAGCCGGCGTCGGCGCTGCCACCCGGCGAGTTGATGAAGACGGTGATCGGTGCGTCCGGGTCCTTCGCTTCCATCGCGAAGCCACGCACGGTCGCCTCCTTGAGCATCTTGTCATCGACCGCGCCGCTGATTAGCAGCGTGCGCGAATCGAAGAGCGCCTTCTCGAACGGGTTGGGCATGCCTTCGCCCTTCTTTTCGTTCTTGTCGGAGTCGTCGTCCTCGTCTTCGAGACGGAGGCGGCGGGGATCGAAATCGAGTGGATTCTGCATCTTGGCGTGCTGTCACGTAAACGGCGGGCGGCTCCGCCCGCTGTTGTTCTTTCGGTGATCGGCGGGGGGGAAGTTGAATCGGAACCGCCGATCGCAGGGGACGGTGGATAGCGCACCGAACGGTAGAGAGCAACGCCGCAAACTCGGATGGTTGTTCTTTGGGCAATCTCGATGCCAACGGGAATTGAGGAACCCACTTGCGCCCCTTGTAATACGGCGCTACTCTCCGCGCCCGTCTGCGGGAGCGACTGTTTTGACAGCGCACCCTGGAACTCGCCCCTGGCTGTAAGCCATTTGAGTCTTCACCAACTTGGTGAGGCAAGATGGGGCGAGCGCGGTTGGAGCCATTTTTTGGTGACCTCGCTGCGTCTGCCCGCCACGATGTTGATCCGCCAGTTCGGTGGAGCAGCATTACGGCAATACCGGACGCACCGCAGTTGCCTGGAAATCCAACGGAGAGTCAAGCCCAGCGGCACCTAGCCACCGGTCTTGGCGACAACCTTGATTTCTAGCTCGTGCTGTATGCGCGGGCGACGAACCTCGTGAGATATGTGGCATCAGGAAGGTCTTGATGCTCAGTCTCCCTTGCCAGTCGACCAGAATTGCTGGCCGACATTGATTGAGGCGAAACGCAGATTGCCCAACATGATTCGATCGTTCGCATCGAGTTGGCCAGCTGGCTGTCGTCTGGAAAGCACAGCGGTTGCTTTGCCGTGTCTAAGCCACTTCCCCGGTAGCGCCAGCTTCCGGCAGGTTTGGAACTGCGGCAAATCAGCCCGAAAGCAAAGCGAACCGGACAGGAGCACGGCAGCAGAGCGCTGCCAGTTGCGACGCACTGCATGAGTATCACGGAGAACGATTTCGGGGGCGGCATTGAAAGCTCGTCCGATCAAGGTGGCGGACCCGATCGCAAATGGCGGCGCGGTGGGCGGCGGCGACGTCGTCGCGGCGGCGGCGGCGGCGGCGGCGGCGGCGGCGGCGGCGGTGGCGGCGGTGGCGGCCAAGGCGGCGGCGGTGGCCAAGGCGGTGGCGGTGGTGGCGGTGGCGGCGGAGGTCAGGGAGGCAACTTCCTGGTCGAAGGCCCAACCGAGGAAGCTTCCGGCGTTCTCGAATACACCAAGGAAGGCAACGGCTGGCTTCGCAAGGCGATCAACAGCTACCTGCCGGACACCATTCCGAACGGCGACACATTCGTTCCCGGAGCGCTGATCCGCCAACACCGCCTGCAAGAAGGCAGTGAGATCATTGGCCAAGCCGGTTTCCCGACCCGCGGCCAGCAACGGTTGACGATGGCGGAGGTCCAAAAGGTCGACGCCATGGACCCGGAAGAGCGCCAAGCGCTACCGCAGTTCCGCAGCATGACCGTCATCGACCCGGAGCCGATGTTCGTGTTAGCGCCTGGCAGCGACGAAAACGTTTCGCTGCGCGTCGTCGACCTGCTCTGCCCGATTGGCTACGGCACCCGTGGCCTCGTCGTGGCACCGCCGCGTTCGGGCAAGACGGTGTTGATGCAGCAGATTTGCGCATCCATCAGCGAGCACTACCCCGACGTGCACATGATTGTGCTGCTGATCGACGAGCGCCCCGAAGAGGCGACTGGTTGGAAGCGCAGTGTCGTCGGCGACAATCGCGAAGTGCTGGTTTCGACGCTCGACGAAGGGCCCAGCAACCACGTCAAGGTCAGTGAAATCTGCATGAAGCGCGCCCAGCGCCTGGTGGAAACCGGCCGTGACGTAGTGATCTTGCTCGACTCGATCACGCGGTTGACGCGCGCCTACAACTCGTCCCTCGGTGGCCGCGGTGGCGGCACGATGTCGGGTGGTCTCGGATCGAAGGTGCTCGAGGTCCCGAAGAAGTTCTTCGGTTCGGCGCGCAACTGCGAAGACGGTGGCTCGCTGACGATCCTCGGCACGACGCTGGTCGACACCGGCTCGCGCATGGACCAGGTCATCTTTGAAGAGTTCAAAGGTACCGGCAACCAAGAGCTCGTGCTCAATCGTCAGCTCGCCGAGCGCCGGGTCTACCCGGCCATCGACGTCGAACTGTCTGGCACGCGCAAGGAAGAGTTGCTGCTCGGTGCCGACACGACCCAACGCCTCTACACGCTGCGTCGTGTGCTTTCGCGCATGAACGCGCTCGATGCGATGCCGCTGCTGATCGACCGTCTGATGAAGACGGATACGAACCAAGAGTTCTTGGACAGCTTCCGCCTCGAAGAGTGATCTGACGTTGTCCGGGCCTGCAGATCTTCGCCGGCTGACTGCCGCCGAAGATCCACATGGCTAACGGTCTTCTCCGGAACCTGTCTGGATGTTGCGTCCGGATCCGGGTTGGCTAGACGTTCGCGTGCTAATCCAAGACCGCAACTGAACATGATCGAAGTCGACCGTCTCGAGAAGAGCTATGGCTTCGCTCGCGCGCTGAAGGGCATCACCTTCTCCGTTAGCAAGGGCGAAGTGATCGGCTTCCTCGGCCCCAATGGTGCCGGGAAGTCGACGACGATGAAGATTCTGACTGGCTACCTGTCACCGTCAGGTGGCAGTGGTTCGGTCAATGGACTCGACGTCGTCAAGGACTCGTTGGCCGTGCGGGCGCTGATCGGCTACTTGCCGGAAAGCACGCCTCTCTACAGCGATATGCGCGTGGATGACTACCTGTCGTTCTGCGCCGAGATTCGCGGCGTCGCGGCTCGTGACCGCAAGGTGGCGATCGAACGCGCGGTGAAACTGTGCGGTCTCGCACGGGTCACCGGCAAGAACATCGTCGAGCTGTCCAAGGGCTACAAGCAACGGGTCGGGCTCGCTCAGGCAATCGTGCACGAGCCGCCGGTGCTGATCCTCGATGAGCCGACCTCGGGCCTCGACCCCAACCAAATCGTCGAGGTGCGTAATCTGATCGAACGATTGGGCGAGGAACACACGGTCGTGCTCAGCACGCACTACCTGCAGGAAGTCGAGAAGTCGTGTTCGCGCGTCATCATCGTCAACCAAGGAGAGATTGTCGCCGATGGCACGCAAGAGCAATTACTGGCCAAGCAACCCGGTGGTGGCTTGCGGATGCGGGTGCGCGGCCCCGAAGCGGCTGTGCTGACGCAGCTCAAAGAACTGTTGGGCGATGTTGCGGTCGAGGTTGTCGATCGTCACGACGACGGCAACGAATACCGCATCGCCCCAGATGGCGAACAAGCACCGATTGCCGAGGCAATCGCGCGCACCGTCATCAAGAACGGTTGGGACCTGTTGTCCTTGCAGCGCGAAACCCCGGACCTCGAAGACGTCTTCCGCAAGTTGACGTTGACCGCGTCGGAGGCAGCGAATGTCTAACGTGATCACCAGCGTGTTCGGCCGCCAGACGCGGGTCATCTTTCGCCGCGAACTGAAGAGCTACTTCCTGTCGCCGATTGCCTACGTGTTCGGCGCGCTGTTCTTGACGGTGCTACTGTTCTTGTCGGCGAAGACCAGTCTCGTGCACGGGGCTCCCGCCACGATGCAGCCGTTCTTCCTCTACCTGCCGTGGCTGTTCCTGATCTTCCTGCCCGGCTTGACCATGCGGCTGTGGGCCGAAGAACGAAAGCTCGGCACGATCGAACTGCTGTTGACGTTCCCGGTTCGCACCAGCCAGGTGGTGCTCGGTAAGTTCGGCGCGGTGGTGACCTACCTCGGCTTCGTCTTGCTGCTGACGCTTGGCCTGCCACTGACACTCGGCGCCTATGGCTCGATCGATTGGCCGCCGGTGCTGGGCCAATACGTCGCCTCGCTGATGTTCGCCGGCAGCTTCGTCGCGGTCGGCATGTTCTGGTCGAGCATGACCAAGGACCAGATCGTCGCGCTGTTGGCTTCGATCGTGTCGCTGTCGGTGTTGTTCTTGTTGGGCAACCCGTCGGTGATCGAGTTCTTCGGTTCCAATCTGCCGCTGTGGTGTGCGGACTTGCTCAACGGCATCAGTCCCTACAAGTACTTCCTCAGCATCGCGCGCGGCGTCTTCGACACCCGTGACTTCGTCTACTTCGTCTGCTTCTGCGGGTTCTTCCTCTACGCCAACGTGCTCGTGCTGAAGGTGCGCCGGGAGAGCAAGGGATGATGGTCATGCAACAACGAGGCACGTCCGAAGGGAGCCGCAGGCCCGCAGAGAACCACAGACACGAACAGTACCCCAGGCACGAACAGCGCGGCGCGGCCATGCCGTTGCTGCTGCACGTAGTGTTGCTGCTGCTTGTGCTCGGTCAGATTGTCTACCTCGCCTCGCGGTATCGCGTGCGGGTCGACATGACCACGGACAAGCTGTGGACGACGACGGCTTCGACCAGCAAGTTGGTCGGCAACCTCGAGGAGCGCCTTATCGTTGAGGCCTACTTCAGTCCGAAGGAAAACCTGCCGCTGTCGATGAGCAACAGCCGCGATTGGGCGGACAACTTCCTCGACGAAATCACGCAGCTCGGCAAGGGCCGGGTGATCGTGCAGCGCTTCGACCCCAACAGCGACGCGGCGATCGCCAAGACGGCGTCGCGACTCGGCATTACTCCGATCAACCTGCGCAGCCAATCGGCAACGTCGTTGTCGGTCGATCAACACTGGCAGGGATTGCGCCTGCTCTACGGCGGCGGCAAGCAGAAGGTGCTCGAGGCCTTCTTGCCCAACAGCTCGTTCCAAGCGGAAGCGATGGTGACGCCGAAGATCAAAGAGGTGATCACCGGCCGCAAGCGTCGCATCGGCTACATGGAATGGCCGGCGCGGGTTCCGCGTGGTCGCCAGCAAGCGATCGTCGGCTGGAACATGGTGCGCCAACACCGCGCCCTGAAGTCGCGCTACGAGTTCCAGAACTTCAAGGACGAGGACGGTGCGTTGTTGCCGGCGGATCTTGAGACGCTGTTCTTGTTCCGGCCGATGCTGCTGACGGATCGCCAAAAGTACGTCATCGACCAGTTCGTCATGAGTGGCGGCACGTTGGTTGTTTTTGCCGATGCTGCCGAATACCAGATCGATGCCGAACGGAACTTCAACAAGGTGCCGTTCTCGCTCGACGCGAAGGAGAGTTCGTACCCGTTGGTGCAGCAACTCAGCAACTACGGCATCGATTGGCAGCCGCGGCTCGTCGCGGACATGCACCAGATCGCGTACGAGGCACACAACTCGCTGCCGCAGGAGTACTTTGCGCGGGCGATGCGCGTCTCGGCTGGCAGCGCCCACTTCATTCCCGTCGCCTACCCGTATTTCTTGCACGCGGTGAACTACGACTGGCGGCTGTCTGCGGATCAGCTTGCCGTCGACGCGACCGGCAAGATCGATGACCGCCTGGCGGCGCAGTATCGCAAGACGCTGTTGCCGGGCATGCCGTCCGACGACTTCCTGTTCCAAGGCTTCAAGAAGAGTTGGAACCGCGGTCCGGGTTTCTACTGGCCGACGTGGGTTGGCCTGCGCGAACGTGCTGGTGGTGTGCCCGACATGCCCGACGGGGTTGCGGGTCGCGTGCTGCTGTGGACGTCGCCGCTTGCGCTGGTGGAAGACCCACCGGCTGGCCTCAACCCGGTCGGCCTCAACGAAAGCAGCATGAACGTCGAGCACGAGCGCTTCATGGCGAAGCTCACCGAGCGGGTGCGGGCCGAACCGCGCGTGCAGGCGCCGCTGATGGTGGAAGTGCAGGGCGAGTTCCAGTCGTTCTTCGCCGGCAAGGATGTGCCGAAGCGCCCATCCCAGATCGACGAAGAGGCGAACGCTCCGAAGGAAGAACCGAAACCTGGCGAAGAGTCGACGACTCCCGAGTCGGATCCGAATGGTCCACAACCAGCGAAACCTAGCGACCCAGTTGCAAGCAACGCGGAAGCGCCGATGCGCGCCAGGTCTTTGTCACCGGGCCGCATTGTGGTGGTCGGTGATGCGACGTTCTTGCGCGACGATGTGATCGGTGGCGACTACAAGAATATTGGTGGCCCGATTTCCAGTGGCACGGCCATGCCGTTCTTCGCGCAAATGCTCGACTGGCTTAGCGATGATCGCGATCTGATCGATCTGCAGTTGCGGGTGCCGGCGGATCGCACGCTAGCCCTGGTCGACGTCAGCACCAAGCCGAACGAAGATCCTCGCGACGCGGAGCAAGCGTTGCGGCGCAAGACGACCGGGTTGGTCGCGCTCAACGTGATCATGCCGTGCTTGGTGTTGTTGGCGTTTGGCTTGATCGTCTGGAATATCCGCCGCAACCAGAAGCGCGCGTTCCTGACGTCGCTCGATGCACCTGAGGTGTCACGATGAATCTGAGGTCCCGCAATTTGGTGCTCGCTGTCGTGTGTCTGGTGTTGGCCATCCCGACCGCGTGGCAGCTCTATGCCGATGCCGACACGTTCGTCGATGTGGGCCGCATCCCGCTGATGTTCCAAGGCTTCACCAGCGACAACGCGGGCTGGGTGCTGATCGCCGAGCCGAAGCCGGTGCAACAGCCGCCGCCAGCAAACCCCAATCCCAACCAGCCGCCACGCGTTGACTACAACGAGTTGGTCCTGCAGTTGGACGATGACACCTGGCGCATCGGTCAGTCGCAAGGACAAGCGTCTGGCTTGTTGGCCGGCGCACCCGTCAAGGCGGGGCGGCTCGAGTCGGATGTGTTCCATCACTTGCGCATGATTCGCAATGACCCGGAAACGTTGGTGCTGTCCAACGCCACCGAGGAGCAGCTGAAGAAGTACGGCCTCGACGTCGAGCATGCCTACTTGATCAAGGTCGTCGACAAGCTGGGTGAGAACGTGCTCGCCGAAGTCTTCGTCGGGGACGATTCCAGCGTCGGTCGCTCGGACACCGAAGCGGTGCGCGGCGTCTTCGTGCGGCAAGTCGGCAGCAACGACGTGGTGCTCTACGAATGGGAGAAGCCATGGCGTCGCAACATCGAAACCGACGAGTGGGTCGAACGCGTGCTGGCGCGCATCCAGCCACCGCAAGTGCGTCGACTGACGATCAAGAACCTGTCGACCAAGGGCAAGACGTTCGTGTTCGAGCGCGAGCGGAACAAGGCGCTGTGGGTGGCCAAGGCTGGCGGTGAGGATCTCGGCGCGCCGCGTCAGTCCGAGATCGAAGGCCTGATCCAGCGGTTCGGATACCTGGCGGTGGACGGCTACGAGCGCAGCCTTCGCAATGCCGGCAACCTGACGACTTACGGGCTGGGGCCACCCGAGACCGTGGTCACCTTCACGGTCGCTGAGGGCGACAGCGAGAAGTTGGTCGAGATCCAGATCGGCAACCGCGTCGAAGGCCGCAACCACTACTACATGACGTGCAGCCTGGCGCCGTTCATCATGACGTGGAGTTCGTCGATGGTGACGAACTTCGAACTGGATGTGCCGCTGCGCATGTTCGACCCGAAAGGCCGGTAGTTGCAACGTCGACGGTCGGAAGTCCGAGGATTGTGGTCCCATGTCTAGGCCGTCAGTCGCGGGTCGCCAAGCCCGGTTGCCAATCGCGGGCCCTGAGTAGCCGCTGACGGCAGGGCCTCGCAGGCGCGCGGCGAGCAACTGAAGGCGTCTTGCCGGGCTGTCTCGCTGCGAGACGCGGCCGAATGTCGCGCTGGCAGCGCGCCTAGGCGTGCGATTGTCCCCTATGACGCCCGCGATGCGTGGCATCAACGAGCAGGTGCTTCGATGGTGAGCCGAAGAAGCCAACCTCTCCTCCTTCTGAGTAGGCTGGGGCGGGGGCACGTTGCCTTCGCCCCGGTCGTTTTCTTCTGGCCGGAGAACGCGCATGATGGATGTCGTGCCCGGCGCCTCGATAGCAGCCACTGCGACATCTCATGGTTCGGCCTTGCGGCGGTTCGCGCAAGGTTTGCGCTGGCGCCATGTCTTCAGCTGCACCGTTGGGGCTGGCATGCGGTGGGGGCTGTTGCTCGCCTTGCCGCTGGTCTTGCTCGCCTGGCTGTGGCCAGACGTTCTGCGCCAAGCGGTCATCATTTGCCTCGCCATCTTGTTGCCCACGATGTTGCTGGCGGCAGTGCGTGCGTGGTGGCACAGCCGGCGCATCTTCTCGGCGTTGCGGCAGAGTCTATCGGGCAGCGGCGGTGAGATTGCCGCGTTGCACGACGAGCTGCTGACGTGGCTCGAAGTCGCCGAGCAGACTGCTGGAGTTGCCGGCAACCGTGCGAGCATGTTGCGTTGGCTCGAGCAAGATGTGCAGCAGCGTTTGGCGCCGCATCGCAAGCGTGCGTTGGCAGCGGTGACGCGACCGCGCTTGGGTCGTTGGCGCTGGTTGGTTCCGGCTGTGTTGTTGTTGCTGTTGATTTGGTTGGTGGCGCTGTGGCTAGCGCCGCCATGGTCGGGCGCGATCGGTGGCCTGGCCAATCAACCTGAAGCAGGCAACGACGATGGCCAAGGCGGCAGCGGCGAAGGTGGCGAAGCCAACGGCGGCGAGGGCTCGCCTCCGCCCGCGAACGCTGCCAATGGCGAAGAGCAGCAGGCCAAGGAGAAGCCAGCAGAACAGAAGCCAGAGCAGAAGGAGCCAGAGGTGAAGCCTGGCGAGCAGCCGGACCAGCAACCCGTAGCTCCCGCGCCGCCGCCACAAGCTAGCGAGATCCCGGTAGACCCCAGCGAAGTGCCGCCGTTACTCGAATTGCCCGAAGACCAGCGCTTCGTCGTGCCGGACTTCATCGGCGATGGTCCGACACGACGTGCCCGCATGCACGCAGCCGAACTCGAAGAGCAGGCAAACTCTGGTTCGACGCAGTCTGGTTCGGCAGCGCAAGCTGCGGATCCCGAGACCCCCAAGCGCCCCGAGCCCGATTTCGAACGCGCGGCCGAGGAGGCCGTGCGTTCCCGCCACGTGCCGCCGGCAGAACGTGCCATGGTCCGGCGCTTCTTCGACAAGCTGCGCCTGGAGGCGGAAAAGCAGGCAGCCCCAAGCGCGAAGGATCTAAACGCGAAGGATCCAGCCGCGAAGGATCCAAACGCGAAGGATCAAGAGTAGTGGGCCGCAAACTTCTGTTGCCGAGCATTCCGGAGCCGTTCCCCAAGCCGTTCCGAGCGTTGCTGCCGGCGTTGCTCGCGACGCGGGGCAACATCGATGCGGGCCGGATCGAGCAACTGCGCGCACGGCGTTCGGTGCTCAGCCAGAGTGGCACGTTCGTTGGGCATCGTCGCTACGAACGCGGCGACGATCTGCGCCATCTGGATTGGTCGGCGTATGCGCGCACCGGTGAGTTGTTTACCAAGCAGCTGCAAGAAGACGATCGTCGCGCGATCACGGTGGTGATCGATCTGTCGCCGAGCATGCTCGCCGGCACGCCGCCGCGCCGACTCGGTGCGCTTCGCTTGGCCGCGGTGCTCTCCGGTTTGGCGTTGGCGCGCGTCGATGGCGTGTCGATCGTTGCGCCGGGAGCCAACAATGCGAATGCGCGCTTCACCGGCACCGCCCAGTTGCCGCAGCTGCTCGATCATTTGCAGCAGTTGCCAACCGTTCAGGTGCCGCCGTCGTCGGCAGTGGCCTTGGCGTTGCAGGCGGAGTCGGTGGGACGCGTGCACTGGATCAGTGACTTCGCACCCGTGCAAGATTTCTCGCGGCCGCTGCTGTCGTTGCGCCGGCGTGGCGCCAAGATCGCGGGCTGGATTCCAACTGTTCCCGAAGACGAGGCGGCGCCGGCGGGCGGCTACTTGCGCGTCGTCGATCCCGAAACCGCCACCGAGATCTCGGTGCCCGTCGACCGCGCGTTGCACGACGAGTTGCGTCGTCAACTCGTGCTGCTGGAGCGACAGCAGCGGCGCATGTTCGCCGAAGCCGGCAGCCCGCTCTGGCGTTGGGCGCAGGGTGATGCGATGCAGCCTCGCTTGGTCGACTACCTGCCGATCGTGGCGGCGTGTACGCGATGACGTTGGCCGCGCCGCAATTCTTGTGGGCCTTGCTGGTGTTGCCGCTGTTGTGGTGGCTTTCCCAGCCGCCCAAGCCGCGACGCGCGGTGTTGACCGCCCATATGCAGCAGTGGCAACTTGCGATGCGTGCTTTGCGTCGGCAGCCGCCGCGCGGTTCGTGGTTGCGTTTTATGCTGCTGGCGTTGGCGACCCTTGGCGCAACCATCGCTGCGGCGCAGCCGTTTGTGCCCCGCAAACCGGGCGCGACGCGTTTGGTCGTGTTGCTCGACGGCTCGGCGAGCATGGCTGCAGAAACCGATGGCGTCAGCGCCTATGAGCAAGCCAAGCAGAAGTTGGCTTCGGCGTTCGCGCGGTTGCCGGAGTACGTCGACGTGACCGTGTTGCGGTGCGGTGGGGAGTTGCGGCGTCGCCATGGTCGAGCCGCGCGCGCCTTGCAGGACCTCGGCGAACCTGGTGGTGCGTTGCATGCGGACCTCAGCGAATTGGCGCGGCGAACGGCGAGCGAGCAATGTGCGGTTTGGACGTTGGGCGACGGCCAAGGTGTTGAGCAATTGCCGGACGTGGGGGCGTTGACCAGGCTCGATACGCGCGGCGGCAATGCCGCGATCGATGCCGTTCGAGTTGCGGATTCCTGGCCGTTGCCAACGTTGCGACTGGAGATCGACATGGTGGCGTATGCCGCGGCCGGCACCGGTGATCGCATCTCGGCAGAGCTGCAAGTGCTCGGCGCGACCAGCAAGCAGCATCGCTACAGCTGTTCGCTGCGTTCGGGTGTGATGTCGACGCGCACGATCGAGTTGCAGCGCACCAAGCAAGGTGGCGAACTGGTCGTGCAGCTGTTGATGAAGGGGGACCGCTTGCCGGCCGATGATCGCTATGTGCTGAAGTTGCCGCCGCTGCCCGCGCCCCGCATCGCGGCGTTGTCCGAAGCCGGTGCGTCGACGTTTGCCAACGTTGCTGCGGCTGCCCTTGCCGAAGAAGTCGGGGGTGTGGTGGTTGCCGGCACCGAAGACGCCTCGGTGGGCATGCTGCTGGTGGACGGCGGCCTCGTGCCTTTGCTGGGGGGCGATGGCAAGCTGGCGAGGCGGCGTGCGTTGACCTTTGGCACGCGTCTCAAGGAGTCGATCGAGCCACAGGTGTGGCGCACTCCGACGCCAATCGACTGGTCTCGCAGCTCGCCGCTGACGGTCGGGCTCGATCTGTCTGAGTTGCGCATCGATCGCGCGTGGCGCGGCATCCTGCCGGACGGCGAACCGTTCTTGTGGTCCCAGAACGGCGACCAACGCGTGCCGCTTGGCGTGCTCGTTGATGGCGGCGACACTGCGTCCGTGCACCTGGCGTTCCGCCTGCAGGACAGCAACCTGCCGTTGCTCCCCGCGTTCCCGCAGCTGTTGCGGCGCGCCTTCGTGCGCAGCTACGGGGAGGCGGCAACCAGCCTCGCGAGTCCGCACGCGACGCCGGCAACGGAACGGGATTTGTCGGATCCAGCCATTGCCGAGGATCGGCCACTGCCGGAGTTTGCCCAGGAGGAGCGGGGCCTGGCAGCCTGGTTTGTGCTCGCCGGCTTGCTGGCGTTGGCGCTGCGTTCGTTTGTGCGCTGACCGCTGGGGCGGTGTCGGTGTTGCAAGTTGCGTTGCTATAGAGTGTTGGGTGGCTTTCAAGGGTGTGGCTGCGCCCCGCGAGCATTGCTTCGGATCGGTTCGCGCCGCCTTGCGACGGTCCGGACCTGGCCTGCCAGGTTTGCATCCCAACTCTTGCATCACAAACGCCGATCCATAGCATCTTCCTCCCTAACAGCGAACGTAAGCCCGGCCGTCGTGGTCGTGCAGGACCTCTTCGCCCCTAACGCAACCCAAGCGGACCCCCTCCAAAAGGTCCCAACGGAGTAGATACAGATGACGGGTAGAAACACCCTCGGCATCCTGGGCAAGAAGCTCGGCATGTCCCAAGTCTTCCTCGACGATGGCACGTGCGTGCCCGTCACGATCGTGCAAGCCGGCCCGTGCCCTGTCATGCAGGTCAAGATGGTGACGGCAGCCGAGCATCCGGAAGGTCACCGTGGCGCCACGGTCAACAACGGCAAGAAGAGCGGCAAGCATGACCGCGCTCGCGCTGCGGACGGCTACTACGCCGTGCAAGTTGGCTACGACGAGCGCGCGACGCGCTTGTGCACCAAGGCCGAACTCGGCCACGCCAAGAAGTCTGGCCTCGAAAACGGGCGCCGCTTCATGCGGGAGTTCCGTCTCGACGCAGCTCCGACCCAAGTTCCAGGGGATTCGCTGACCGTCGAACTGTTCGAGGGTGTCAGCCACGTCGATGTCACCGGCACGACCAAGGGTCGTGGTTGGGCGGGCGTCATCAAGCGCTGGAACTTCGCCACGCAAGACCACACGCACGGTAACTCGAAGGTTACGCGTCGCGCAGGCGGTATCGGTCGTCAATACAACACCAGCCACGGTGTCCCGAAGGGCAAGAAGATGGGTGGTCAGTACGGTGTCGAGCGAGTCACGATCCAGCGCCTTGAGGTCGTCAAGACCGACGTTGCGCGCAACTTGCTCTACATCAAGGGCGCCGTCCCTGGACACACCAACGGCTACCTCATCGTCACGCCGACCGTCAAGAACGAGCGCGAGATGTCGGAGAAGCCGGGTATGGCCGTCTCCAATGCTGCTGCCAAGGCGATGATCGCCAAGGGCAGGTAGTCACCTCCATCTCAGACAACTCACACCCCCAGATATAAGGAATACCAACTATGGCACGCGCAAATAGAAAGGGCGGCGGTGGCTGCAAGGGTCGCTTCAAGCCGAAGAAGATGGGTAAGGGCTGGTTGACCAACCGCAAGGTTGCTGTCGGCAGTCGCCCCGTGCTCCGCATCACGGAGCCGGTCGAAGAAAAGGACGAAGAAGAGTCCCCGAAGAGCGAAGGCTAAGGCCTTCGCCGTTGCGGTTGCGGAGGCCTTGGCCTTCGCGCTGCGCACGGAGTGCAAACCAGTCCGCCAATGACGAGGACCCATGCAGATGTGGTTGTCGTCGGCGCTGGTGCGGCAGGCCTGATGGCCGCCATCCAGGCCGCATCGCGTGGCCGACGCACCGTGCTGCTGGAGAAGAACCAGCAACCAGGACTGAAGATCCTGATCAGCGGCGGTGGTCGCTGCAACCTCACGACCACTCGTGACGGCAAGGATCTCGAAGCGCAATACGGCAAGCGCCGCGGACGCTATCTGCGCCATGCGTTGCGCGCCTTCCCGCCGGCGGCGTTGCGCACCTTCATCGAGGAGGCCGGCGTGCCGCTGCGCGAAGAAGACCTCGAGAAGCTGTTCCCGGTCAGCCAGAAGGCGCGCGATGTCGTCGTGGCGCTGATGCAGCTGGTCGAGCAAGCGGGTGTCGATCTGTGGAGCAAGGCGCCGCTCGAACGCATCGAACACGATGGCGAACACTTCGTCTTGGCGACGCCGCGTGGCACGGTCACTGCGACCAGCGTGGTGTTGGCGACGGGTGGCCTGAGCTATCCGAAGACCGGAGCGACGGGTGATGGCTATGCGTGGTGCCGGCAGTTCGGCCACACGATCACCCGGACCTGGCCGGCGCTCGCGCCGCTGCGTTGCGAGGAGTCGTGGGTGCGCGGCCTGCAGGGCATCGTGCTGCAGGGAGTCGACATCGCGTGCCTCGACCAGAACGGCAGGGAAACGCTGCGTCGACGTCGGCCGATCCTGTTTACGCACAAGGGGCTGTCCGGTCCGGCTCCGATGGATCTGGCTGGCGATGTCGAAGAGCAAGAAGGACTTGCCAAGGTGCGCTTCGACTTCTTGCCGGACACGGTGCGCGAACAACTTGAGCAGGCTTGGCTAGAACAGGCGAAGTCCCACGGAGCGCGCCGCGTCGAATCGGTGTTGCCGCGCACGTTGCCCGAACGCATGCGCCACGCGTTGTTGAAGATCAGCGGTAGTGAACTCGATGATCGACTTGGCAGCTGGTCCAAGGACGCGCGTCGCCGGTTGCTGCAGGCGGTCAAGGATCTGCGCGTGCCGGTGCCGAAAAGTCTCGGCTATGGCCACGCGGAAGTGACTCGCGGTGGGGTCTCCCTCGACGAAGTCGACGCGCGCACGATGCAGTCCAAGCTACAGGACAACTTGTTTATCTGCGGAGAGTTGCTGGACATCGACGGCCCGATTGGCGGCTTCAACTTCCAAGCGGCCTTCGCGATGGGGCGACTCGCTGGGCTCAACGCCTGAGGCTGACGAGCAGCCAGCTGCGCGCCTGCCGGTGGCTGATTGCGGCGAATGCGGCATACTGTCGCAATGACAGCAGCCTACAGCGTTGGTGCGAACGGCCGCGTCTCGGCATCGGTGCGCTTCGGGATCGCGTTCGCGTGGTTCGCGATGCAGTTGCCGCAGAGCCTATGCGCGCAGTCGCTGCTCGAACGCAAGGTCGCGTCTGCGAGTGGTGCGGTCGAAATCGTGCTCGGCGACGAAGCACCCGAAGATGCCGGCAAGATGGCCGCCGCGGCGTTGGGGGAAATGCTCGACGCGCTTGGCAACGCCGCGGAGCGCGAGGTCACCGAGCTCGTGCTCGCGACGATCAAGGCCAGCGCTGGCAGCATGGTGATCGTCAAGAACGACGTTGCGGCCCGGTTGCTCGATGGCGTTGCGAAGCATCGCACCCGCGGTCACCCCGATCGATTGCTGCCGGCGCTGTGGTTGTTGCAGTCGCGAGACCCCGCGGATCCACGTGTGCAGTTCGCGCTCGGCGAAGCGCTGGCGGTTCGTTCGAGTGCCTTTGACCCGCAGCGCGCGGATCGAATCTTCGCTGCGTTGCTCGACGGCATTCGCGACGGCGACGAGGCGGTTGGTCATCAGGTCGCGCGCCGTGAACTGCTGATGGCGTTCTTGCCAGAGATGTCGGTGACGGCCCTGCTCGACCAGCGGGCGCGCAAAGACCAGATCGTCTGGTTGCGTCGTCACTTGTTGGGCTTTCGGGACACGCTGCAGAAGGGGCAGCCGATTGCCCGGCACATGCTGGCTGACGAGCGACTGATGGCATTGCAGGAACAGTTGGCCAAGTCGCGACGCAAGTGCGATCAAGCCGCGTGTCGGAAGGTGCTCGACGCCATGCTCCAGCTGCAGCCTGCGCATCCGGTGCTGTTGTTCGCGCTTGCCGAGCTGCACGCGTCGCTTGGGCCGGCGTTCGATGCCAAGCGTGCCGTGACACTCTTCGATGAGTTCTTGATACGGACTGACCCCGAAGTTCTCGGCAGTGCCGAAGGCGAGACAATGGGCGTCTTGTCGGTGCAGGAGCTGCAGCGCGACCTGCTGCGCTATCGTGTGGCGCAGTCCGTTGGCGGCATGCCGCAGCATCGCGTCGCGGCCGAGCAACTGCGCGCGGACTTGGCCGCTGCCAAGCCCGAAGCCAAGTTGCTGAGTCCGAACCGCAAAGAACTCGATACCTATCGTCGCAAGATCTTGTCTCGGACCAAGAGCAAGCGCACACGTCGCGCCAAGGTCCAAAACAAGCTCGCCAACAACGAGAAGAACCTGCTGATCGTTCGCAAGGCTCGCGTGTCCCCGGCAGCCAAGGGCCAACGCATCGCGGAGTTCAAGCAGGAGATCCGCAAGCAGAAGGCGACGCTCGCCAAGCTCGACAAGGAACTCGGGGCCGTCGACGAGCAACTGAAGCGCATCGCGGATCTCTTGCGGCCGAATTCGCGATAGGGGCCTACTTCGCGATAGGCCAAACTCGCGATAGGCCTGACTCGCGCTAGGCTGACTCGCGTGGAACCTGGCCCGCGGTAGCCGCAGTAGCAGTCGAAGTCGCCGCGCCCAATCGACGCCAGCGCCGCACGGCCTCGCAGGGCCGCGGAGTCCTTGCCGCTCAGCACTTCGCCGGTTGACGGACTCTGTCGCCTGCTCGATCGTCAATGCATGTGGATTGCATGCATGCGCTTGCTTCTGGTTGTCATCGCTACGGCGGCAGTCCGCGCGCAAGGGGTTCGCTTGACGCGTATACCTGACCGCATCATCCTGCCGGCTGCTGCCGGTCAGAACTTGATCCTCGAAGTCGAGGTGTTGGGCAAGCCGAGCGCCGTCTGGCTCGGCAGCGTCGCGACGGCTGTCCAGCGCGTGCCGCTGACTTCGGCTGGTGGCGACCGCTACCAGTTGAACCTGCGCGACCGGCGCGTGATGTCGCTGTTGCCCGCCGACCAAGACACCGGCGACCTGCAAGTGTTCGCGAAGCGTGACGGCAAGGTTGTGCAGAGCGCCCAGATTGCATGGGTGCGCACCAGGCCTGCGGCGAAGATCACGTGTGTCGTGGTTGGCGTCGACGGCAAGCAGCAGAAGTGCGATCAGGATCGTGAACTGTGGCTCAACCCGCAGAGTGTCGAACGCATCGAACTGCGCGGTCTCGACGTGCCGCACGCGCGCGTCGTTGGCGTGGCGGATGGTGCAACCCTGCCGTTCGCAAGGCGCGCCGCGAACAAGCCCTTCGTGCTCGCGATGAACGATGGCCTGCGCGCGAGCATCTACGATGCCGGCGACTTCGGGGTCGATGTGCAGCACGGTGCGGTAGCTTGGTGGTTTGGTTTCCGCGTCGTGCCGGGGCGATTGCAGCCCGAAGAGCCAACGTTCACGGTGATGCAGCGTCGCCGCACCAAGGTTCCCGGCAGCAACGATTGGTTGCAGGTTCGCATTGGCGACATCACCGCTGGCCAGACCATGCTGACGGTCACCGATGCACTGGGCTACCAGGTCGCGACGCAACGCTCGATGGGGGAGAGCGACTACGTCACCATCAAGCTGGCGTCGGGTGACTACGTGTTGGTGATCGACCGGCTCGTCAATCGTTTGATCGGAGACGACCACGCGGTGTTGCGGATCGTCGACAAGGTGCAGTTCCGGCCGAACGAGATCGCCGCGTTCATTCGTCACGTTGGCGCGCAACCGAACATCCTGTTCGTGCGCGAAGGCGTCAGCTACAGCCCCGAGCTGGCCCAGCGGTTCTTGCGTGCCCGGCAAGTGGCCAACCGCGGCAAAGACCTGACTGCGGAGCAGTTCGTGGCGCTGGCGTCGATATCCTCCCGCAGCGGCGATCCGTATCATGTGCAGCTTGCCGACGGCACGCAGGTCACCGCAGCCAAGTGGTTCGGTGAGCAACTGGCTCTCATGCGCAAGCGCGCGGCGGCCGCGAAGTGACCGTGGCGCGGTGCGGAGCGGCGTTCTCGGCAACTGCCCGTTGACGTAACGTCTGGCACTCGCGATCGTCCAGCCATGATCGGCGACACGATCGTCGCGTTGGCGACGCCGTCGGGCCCTGGCGCGCGCGCCGTGCTCCGACTGTCGGGACCGCAGGCGTTTGCCGCGGCCGCGCGCTGCTTTGCGAACTCGCTGCCGCACGAGCGCGCCCAGGTCGAAGGCGACCTGCAGATCCTCGGGCGCCGGATCCCGGCGATGGCATTGACGATGATCGCGCCGAGATCGTTTACCGGTGAAGACGTGGTCGAACTGCACGTTCCTGGCAGCCCCGTGTTGGTGCGGCTGCTTCAGGACGAACTGCTGCGCGATGGCGAAGCGCACGGCATCCGCGCCGCGCTGCCCGGTGAGTTCACGGCCCGTGCTTGCGAGAACGGTCGGCTGGATCTCGCCCAGGCCGAAGGCCTGTTGATGTTGCTGCACGCGCAAGACCAACAGCAGGCGCTCGGTGCCGTGCAGTGGTTGCAAGGCGGCTTGACCGAGGCCGTGCAGACCGCGCGCAACGAGCTGCAAGATATCCTGGCCTTGCTCGAAGTTGGCTTCGACTTTGACGATGACGACACCGGCGCCGTAGCCGAGGAACTCTGGTTGGCGCCGCTGCACCCGCTGGCCGAGCGGCTGCGCACGCTGCTGCAGTCGCTGCCGTCTGCCGTGCCCGGCGGGGAAGTCTTGCTGGTCGGCCGCGCCAACGCCGGCAAGTCGTCGTTGGTCAACGCGCTAGCTGGTCAGAGCACGCTGTTGGTCGCCGACCACGCCGGCACGACCCGCGACTTGCTGCGTGTCGAAGTGGCCCGCCAAGTCTACCTGTGGGATGCGCCCGGCGATCTGACATCGCCGACTGCCGCGGACGACGCGGCACTGGCCCTGCGCGAACGCCTGTCGGGCCGCGCAGCAGGCCTCTTGGTTGTGCTCGATGCCAGTGACCCGTGGGTGCCGCAGATGGCGTTGTCGTCGCCGATGCCGTGGTTTGGCGTCGTGTTCACGAAGTGCGACCTGGTCGCGTCGGCGCCAGCATTGTCGGAAGTTGCCCTCGCCCGGCTGCCAGCCCCAGACCGCGTCTTCGTCACCAGTTCCCAGACCGGCCAAGGGCTGGATCGGCTCAGAGATTGTCTTCGCCGCAGCGCCGGTTCGGCCACGGTCGACGCCGGCGGCCCGCTGCGAAGCGCCCTGCAGGCGGCGGTTGACGCGGTGCTCCGGGCGATCGACGCAGCCGCCATGGCACCAGAACTTGCGGCCGCCGAACTGCAATCTGGACTGCGCGCAATGGACGGGATTGCCGGCGAACACAGCCCGGAACAGCTGCTCGACCGTATCTACGGTCGGTTCTGTCTCGGCAAGTGACCGTAAACAACCGTCCCAGAGTCGTCGTGGGGTTTTGACATACAAGGGGTTGGGGCGGTAGAGTCCCTCGGACTGCAAGGTTTGGAGTCCGTGGTCAGACGGGTTCCTTTTCCGCTCGTTCGAAACCTCCGGTGGTGGGCGTCAAACACAGCTGTACGGCTGTGGCCACTGGACGAACTAACTGCAATGCGCTGTCCCTACTGCAAGGCCGACAATGATCGGGTCATCGATTCGCGTGCAAGCGCCGATGGCTTTGCGATTCGTCGTCGCCGCGTTTGTGCCGATTGCGGCCGACGCTACACAACCTACGAACGCGCCGAAATGGCGCCGCTGCGGGTTGTTAAGAAGAACGGAGAGCGCGTTGCGTTTGATCGCAACAAGGTTTTGGGCGGCTTATTGCGCGCGTGTGAGAAGCGTCCGGTTTCCAACGACCAGGTCGAGGAAGTCACGGATCGCATCGAACGCCAGTGCATGGAGGCCTTCGACAAAGAGGTACCGAGCAAAGTTGTCGGCAACCTCATCATGCAGGAACTGCGCCAACTCGATCAGGTGGCTTACGTGCGCTTCGCGTCCGTCTACCGCGAGTTCAAGGACGTCAGCCAGTTCCTGGAAGAGTTGAAGCCAATGCTGGAAAAGCGGCGAGAGGGTGGTCATGAAGCGTCGGACGGAACATCTGGTTGAGAAGCGCGATGGTCGGCGCGAGTTCCTCAGAGCAACAAAACTGGCACGGTCCGTGCATCTCGCTCTCTATGAGATCGGGGTGGACGAGGACTGGCGTGCTCTCGAACTCGCGGGCGTTGTGCTCGAAGGACTGCGTCAGAAGCGCAAGTCGTTGCAAGCTGCCGGCGGGCAGTCTGGTTCTCCACAAGCTGCTAGCCAGGCTGGGGGCGAGGTTGTGCTGACGACGACGGAGATCGCCGACTCGGTGCAGCACCTGTTGGTGGTGACCGGGCAACCGAATGCTGCGGTCGCCTATGGCGCGGTGCAAGCGGAGCGCGCGCGTCGTCGCCAGGCTGTCGGCATTGCGGTTGCCACTGGTAGGTCGGGTGAAGCCGGCCAGCCGGGCACTCTGGTAAAGCCGGGCGCTGTGGTAAAGCCGGGCGCTGTGGTAAAGCCGGGCGCTGTGGGCAAGGGTGATATGGCCAAGTCGGGCACGGCTGGCAGCGACGCCATTCGCACGAGCCTCGACGCCATCCCGAAGGCTGGTCGACGTTCTGCCAAGAACAGCTCGGCGGGCAATACTTCGGCGGGCAATACGTCGGCAGGCAATACTTCGGCGGGCAATACTTCGGCCGGCAATACTTCGGCGGGCAATACTTCGGCCGGCAAGCCCTCAGCCGAATCGTCTCTCAAGCCAAGTGATCGCGTCCGCGGAGAAGGGCGCATCTGGGGAGAAGGGTAACCATGCGGCTGAAGCGCCTCGTTGCTCGTGGGTTCAAGTCGTTTGCCGACAAGACCGAGTTCGAATTCGACTCGCGTCTGACCGGCATTATCGGCCCGAACGGTTGTGGCAAGTCCAACGTCGTCGACGCGATCAAGTGGGTGCTGGGTGACCAGCGCGCCAAGAGCTTGCGCGGTTCGGCGATGACTGACGTGATCTTCAAGGGTGCCGAAGGCCGCGAAGCCATGGGCATGGCCGAGGTCACGATCACGTTCGAAGATCCCGAAGGTCGCTTCGATGGCGCCACCGAGATCGATATCTCGCGACGCCTGACAGTCGACAAGGAATCGAGCTACCTCGTCAACGGATCGGAGGTGCGTCTCAAGGACGTGCGCGATGTGTTGCTCGATACCGGCCTCGGAACCGGTGGCTACTCGGTCATGGAGCAGGGCCGCATCGATGCGGTGCTGTCCGCGAACCCCGAAGCGCGGCGTGCGATCTTCGAAGAAGCCGCCGGTGTTGCGCGCTTCAAGCTGCAGAAGAAGGAGTCCCTGCGCAAGCTGGAGCGCACCGATCAGAACCTGGCGCGCGTTACCGACCTGCTTGAAGAGCGCGGTCGGCGCATTCGCAGTCTGCGCATCCAGGCGGGCAAGGCGCGTCGCTACAAAGAACTGCAGGCGACGCTTTGCGACCTTCGTGCGGCGCTCGCGGTCATCGACGGCGAAAAACTGCGGGAGCAGTGGCTGGCCCAGGCCGAGCGCCTGAAGGAACTGGAAGAACAGTTGCACGCTGCCGAAGCAGGTCGCGAGCAAAAGGGCGCAGAACTCGACGAGCGCGAAGAAGCCATCTCGGCCGCAACCGCAGCCTTGGAGCGCATCCAGGAAGAACTGCGTCGCTGCCAGAGCGAGCTGATGCAGCACAAGGAGCGCGCCCAGTCGCATGCCCGTCGGGCTGCCGACCGTCTCGCCGAACTGGAGCGCGGTCGCGAGCGTTCTGCCGGTCTGACCGAGCAGCGCGACGAGCGAGCGCTGGTCTTGGCAACGGCGCGCGACGACCTGGCGGCCAAGGAAGATGATCTCATCGAGCTCAGCAAGACGCTCGAAGAGCAGCGCGCGGCGACGCAGGCTGCAGCAACGGCTCACAAGGAATTGTTGCGCGAGCGCGAGTCCGTTCGCGAGCGCCAATTGGAGCTGTTGCACCAACGCACCCGTGCGCGCAACTCGGCGTCCGACGCGACCGCCAAGGTGGCGGCCGCCAAGAATCGCGAGTCGCGGCTCGCGGATCGTCGGCTGGTCCTCAGTGGGGAATCATCTCGCCTCGGTGGAGAACTGAACCGTTGGCGCACCGAATTGGTCGACCTTGGTACGCGCGAGCGCCTGCTCGAAGAGCGTGAAGACGTCGCCATTGGCAACCTCGAAGGCGCCGATGTCGCGGCCGCGGAGTTGGCCGAACAAGAATCGAAGCTCCGCTACAAGCTGACCGAGTGCGAAGGTCGGCGCCAGGCGCTGATGGCGATGGAAGCCCACATGGAAGGCTTCGATCACGGTCCGCGCTACGTGCTCGAGCAGCAGCCGGAAGGCCTGCGTGGTCGATTGCTCGACCTGATCGAGATCGATAGCCAGCACGGTCCCGCGCTCGAAGCCGCGCTCGGTCCGTTCGTGCAAGCGTTGGTCGTCGACACGCGCGAGAACGCCGCGGCGATCGTGCGCGATCTGTCGGATCAGCAACTCGGACGCGTCCTGCTGTTGGTCGAAGAAGCGTTTGGTGATGAACCGCCGTGCGCCTCTGGTTCGTCGCTGCTCAAGCCGCCGATGGGGGCCGAATACCTGACGGACCTGGTTCGGCACGTGCTCGATGAGGGTGCGCTCGATCAGAACAGTGCTCTCGGCAATCTGGGTGCCGCAATCGAAGCCGCCAACGCGGGCGATTCGGCAGAGGCCCAAGCACGGACCAACGAAGGTGGCGCTGCTAGCCGCAAGTTGTTGGCCTGGCTGCTGCGCGGCGTCGTCGTCGCAGACTTCGATATCGCCGACTCCGCGCGCGCGGACCTTTGCTTCGTCACGCCGGACGGCACCGTCGTCTGCGGACCTCGCATGGAAGGTGGCGCCGCCGCCGAAGGCCACCAAGGTCTGGTCGTGCGTCGTTCGCAGATCGTCGAACTCGGCGAGAAGGCCGAAGTCCTAAAAGTCGAACTCGATGGGCTACAGCAAGGCAAAGAAGCTGCCACTGGTCGTGTCGACTCCCTGAAACGCGAGCTCAAGGCCATCGGTGACGCGCTCAACAAGGTGCGCCGTGAGGCCCAGGCTTGCCACGCGCAAGAGTCGCGTCTGGTTGCCCGCAACCAGGACATCGTCAGCGAGTCGGAAGAGATCGAGCAAGAGGCGATGGAGCTGGGCCACACCCGGGCCACCGCGCTGGCGATCTTGGGCACGTCGCTGATGAACCAGCACTTGCTGATCCGGCTCGAGAAGGCCTCAGGTGTTGCCGAGCAGACCTTTGGCGACCGGATTGCCGAGTCCGAAGACGCCCATCGCGCGGCGCAAGACAAGGAACAGAACGTTCGCATCCAGCAAGTGCAGACGGGTGAAGTGCGCGAGGGTCTCGTGCGTTCGATCAAGATGCACGAGGAAGCGTTGCGCGACTTCGAGCGGGCGATCCAGGAGATCGTCGATCGCCAGCAGCAAGCCGAGGACGACCGCGCCGAAGCGTTGGCCGCCCAAGAGAGCCTGATGGAACTCGCCGCCGAGCTGGAAGACCAGGTCGCGGAGATGACGATCACCAAGGAAAGCGCCGACGAAGAAGTGCAGGCCGCGCGCGCCGCCCGCGAGCAAGTGCTCGAGGAAGTGCAGCAGTGGGAGCAGCGCTACGCCGTCGCCAATGAAGGCATGGGCCAAGCCAGGCTCGCCGTTGTTGATGTCGAGCACCGCTTTGAACGCCTCGAAGAACGCCTGCGTGAGGACTCGGGTGTCGAACTGCGCCGTTGTCTTGGCGAAGTCGTCGGCATTGGCCTGGTCGACCCGAACATGTTCCAGGGGCCCGTGGCGCCGATTGGCGTGGTCGAGCACCTGCAGGGACCGCCGCTGTCACCGGACTTCGTGGCGCAGTGGTATGGCCTGAAGCGACTGTGGCTCGAAGACGAGTTTGATGCCACGGCTTCGCGCAAGGACGTGCAGGTTCTGCAGAGCCAGAAGGACCGTCTCGGTGCCGTCAACCTTGATGCCGTCGAAGAGCTCGATGAGGAAGAAGGCAACTTCACGCACCTCGAGCAAGAGGTCGCCGACATCAAGGAAGCGCGCAAGACGTTGATGGAAACGTTGCGTCGCCTGGAGACCGAGTCCAAGACGCTGTTCGAAGACACGTTCCATGAGGCTCGCAAGAACTTCCAAGACATCTTCCGCAAGCTGTTCCAGGGCGGCAAGGCCGACATGTTCTTGTCGAACACCGACGAAGACATGCTCGAAGCGGGTATCGAGATCGTTGCCCAGCCACCTGGCAAGCAGCTGCAGTCGATCAACCTGCTGTCCGGTGGTGAGCGCACGATGACCGCAGTCGCGATCCTGTTCGCGTTGTTCAAGGTCCGGCCAAGCCCGTTCTGCATCCTCGACGAAGTCGACGCCGCCCTCGACGAAACCAACGTCGAGCGCTTCTTGCGGGTGCTGCGCGACTTCATCACCGACACGCAGTTCTGCATCGTGACCCACCACAAGCGCACGATGGCCGAGTGTCAGGTGCTCTACGGCATCACCATGCAACGCCGCGGCGTCAGTTCGCGCATTGCGGTCGCGCTGCACGAGGTCGACACCATCCAAGACGGTGGCGTGCCCGGTTCGAGCAGTGGCAAGGACCCGGCGAACAAGCAACGCATCGCCGGCGAAGAGCAGGTCGGGTTCGCGTAGAACCCGTGCCTGTGGCCAGTGAGTCGCTAGGGGCCGTCGACGCATGGCAGTCGCCTCGCGCTCGGTGGCGAAGACGACTGGCCGCATTCTTGGTGCCAATCGTTTTTGGTGCGCTGCTTGCCGCCTCTGAGTTGCGTGGCTGGTGCAGCCAGTCGTGGGGGATCCTGCTTGGTTTAGGGTTCGGCGTGGGGCTGTTGACCGCGTTGTCAGGGTTGCTCGTTGCCCCGTTCCGCCGGCACAGGGGTGGTGACCTGTTGCTGATGGGGCTGTCGGTGATGGTGGGTTGTTTCGCTGGTGTCCACCTGCAGAACGCTGGCCGCATGGCGGCATTTGGTCGGTGCGCAGAGAATGCAAAGCCGCTGATCGCTGCCATCGACAAGTACCTGGCCGACAACCAGAAGCCACCAGCAGATCTTTGGGATCTGGTCCCCGTCTACCTCGACACGATTCCGGCAACAGGCATGCCGCGTTATCCCAAGTGGGACTACGGGATGGCGAAGGGGGAGCCCTACGAGCTCGTGGTGCACTGCGGCAGCCTGCTTGGCTTTGACTCGTTCGTTTACTGGCCGAGCGGCCAGTACCCAGCGAGCCTCTACGGCGGCAGCACCGAACGCATCGGTGCTTGGGTGTACGTGCACGAGTAGTGCGGCGCGCGAAGCCGTCGTCCTTCCTGCGTTACCCCTAGGCGTTGGCGCTACGGCACCGGGGATGAAGGAGTCCGAGGGAGGCTTCGTTTGCGGCCGGCAGAGCGAACTCCGGTCGCGTTTATCGCGGTGGCAAGCTGCCGATGCGACCGGGCGTTGCCGACGGCCGCCGCAACTGGCACGCTCTTACGATGCGTAGGATTCTGCTGTCGCTCGCACTCGTCAGTTGCGCCGCTCCCCCGCGTTTTGATGCGCAACGATTCGATGCCATCACTCCGGACCTGGTCGCGTTTGCGAGCCGGCACCAAACGGAAATGGGGGTGCCCGGGGTGTGGCTCGCCCTGCTCGAAGTCGACCCAGCTACCGGGCAGGAGCACCTGTGGGCCAGCACGGTTGGTGGTGCGGTCAACTCCGGCTACGGCGCGACGTCGCTCGTGCGCACGCCCAGCGATTTGCCTGTGCTCGCGACCCATCGGGTCGCGTCGATCAGCAAGCTGTATACCGATACTGCCGCCATGGTCTTGGCCGAGCGCGGCGACCTGGATTTGGATCAGCCCATCCAGACCTACTTGCCGAACTTCGCGCCGGAGAATCCGTTCGGCAAGCCGGTGACGCTACGTCACTTGATGGGGCATCGCGGCGGCATCGTGCGCGAGTCGCCGGTGGGCCACTACTTCGACCCAAGCGAGCCGTCGTTGGCCAGCACGGTGGCGAGCCTCAACGATACGGCATTGGTCAGCGAGCCGGGCTCGACCTACAAGTATTCGAACCCCGGGATTGGCGTCGTCGGCGAAGTGATTGCGCAAGTGACCGGCAAGCCGTTTGAGGACGCGGTGCGCGAATTGGTCTTGGCGCCGCTCGAACTCCACGACAGCGACTTCGCGCCGCGCGCGGATCTGGTCGAACGGCAAGCGCACGGCATCATGTGGACCTACGATGGTCGCAAGATCCCGACCCCGAACTGGCGCTTTGGCTATACCCCGGCGGCGGAACTGCGCAGCACGGTGGTGGACCTGGTCAAGTTTGCTCGCAGTTGGTTTCCTGGGGCCAAGCAGCGGGTGTTGTCGGTCGACGTTCAGCGCAGCATGTGGCAGCTGCCCGCTGGCCAGAGCAGTGGCTGTGGACTTGGGTTCTTCGTTGGCCAGCTCGACGGTCATTTGCGGGTAACCCACGGCGGCGCCGTCTACGGGTTCGCGTCGACGTTGGTCGCGCTGCCCGAGCTGGGGCTCGCGGTCGCCGTCGTCTGCAACAAGGACTTCGCCAATGATGTGTCCGGTGCGATTGCCGATCGAGCCTTGCGCCTCGCGCTTGCCAATCGTCGCGGTGAGACCTTGCCGCAGGTCGCATTCCCCAAACCGCTGGGAGTGACCGCTGCGCGGGCGTTGCAAGGTCACTGGAAGTGTGGCGACAACTGGGTCGAACTGCGCGAGCGCGATGGCGATCTCTACTACGACCCGAACATTGGCGTGCGCACCCGCATGCGGGAGGCGGCGGATGGCATGTTGATCGCGGATGATGCGCTGTCGATCGGGCCATCGCGACGTTTGCAGCGATTGCCGAACGGCAACTTGTTTGATGGCACGGTTGAATACGTTCGCAGTGACGAGGTTCCAAAGCCGATGCCGGCCAAGCTCGGCGACTTGCTCGGGGAGTATGGCTGGGATCACAACGTGCTGGTGGTCTACGAAGACCAACAGCGGCTCGGGGTGTTGATCGAGTGGGTGGTGCGTGACTTGCCCGACTACGAGGGTGAGGACAAGTATCGGTTTCCACCGGGAATGTACACCGCCGATCAGCTGCTGTTCGAGCGCGATGGCGATGGTCACGTCGTGGCGGCGATCGTCGGCGGCGCACGCTTTCCGCGTCGTCCGGGGCCGACCGGGGGCACGTTCCGGATTCCAGTCGTGCATCCGGTTGCGGAGTTGGTCGAAGCAGCCAAGCTGGCGACTCCACCGGAACAGCCGGCGGGTCTGCGCGAGTTTGATCTGGTCGATCTGGACGAGTTGGACCCGACGATCCAGTTGGAGATTCGCTACGCGACCGACAACAACTTCCTCGGCGCCAAAGTCTACGATCAGGCCAAGGCGAAGATGCAGCGGCCCGCGGCGATGGCGTTGTTGCGCGCCCACCAGCAACTCAGCAAGCAGGGCCTCGGTCTGAAGGTTTTCGATGCGTATCGGCCGTGGTCGGTGACCAAGGTGTTCTGGGATGCGACGCCATCGCACCTGAAGCATTTCGTCGCGAACCCAGCCAACGGCTCACGCCACAACCGAGGTTGCGCGGTCGACCTGACGCTCTACGACCTGGCGACCGGCGAGGAGCACGCGATGCCGTCCGGCTACGACGAGTTCACCGCTCGGGCGTATCCGGACTACCCCGGTGGCACGTCGAGGCAGCGCTACTACCGCGAGATCTTGCGTCGAGCGATGGAAGCACAGGGTTTCGCTGTCTACGAGCACGAGTGGTGGCACTTCGATTTCGCCGAATGGCGGGCGTATCCGATCGGCAATGTGCCGTTCTAGCCCGTTCTAGCCCGTTCGAGCCCGTTCGAGCCCGTTCGAGCCCGTTCGAGCACGGTCTCGTGCGGCCCAGCGAACCGGCGCTCGTGCCAGCGCGACAGGGTGAGCGTGCCGGCGCTTGCATGGTAAGCTTTTCGATCGATGAAACGGTTGCGAACCCTGTGGGTCCATTTGTCGTCGGCCCTGTTGTCGATGGCCTGCTTGACGACGAGCTTGATGGCTCAGTTCGTGGAGCCCACGTGGCAACGCCCCGCCGATGCTGCAGGCGTCCCGGTGCTGCTGCGCTCGCCCGAAGATCGCAGCCCGCAAGCCAGCGGCAACTTGCCGGCGATCTATGACACGCGGCTCGAGGTCAAACTCGCCGAAGGCACTGGCGCCGAGTGGCGTGGCGGGCGGTTTGTGTCGCGCACTGGTTGCGATCTTTCGTCCGTGCAGCGCTGGCTTGCAGGAGCCACGGTCATGCCGATGGTCACGAGCGTGCCGCGCGAGCAACTCGATCGATGGCATCAACACGCGTGCGCGGTGTTGCCAGAGCACAACCGTCCCGGCCACCTAGGGCTGTGGTTCCATGTTGCGACGCCGGATGCTGCGAGTTGCGAGACCCTGCGGCAGCAGTTGGCACAAGAACCGCTGATCGCCCACGTCTACCACCAGCCGCGTCTCTATCTGGCGACTGCGACGCCGACGCTACTGCCGCCACCGCCAATCCCGCTACCGCCGGGGCCCGGGGATATCCCGCCGACGACGCCGTCGTTCGTGTCGCAGCAGTTGGCGCAATCGCCGACGCCACTCGGACACGGGTTCCGGTTGGCGGCCGGGGTTCTCGGCGGCCGCGGCCAAGGCATTGGCTTTCGCATGCTCGAGAACGGCTGGACGCTGGGCCACGAAGACCTGTGTCAGATGGTTGCGAGCAACGTGATCGGCCCAGTGCCATCCACGACGTCCATTCCCGCGTTGCACGGCACGTCGGGCGGCTCGGTGATGTTCGCCGACCGCAACGCATACGGCATCACCGGCATGGCGGATGAAGTCGAGGCCAAGTTCATTGGCATTGATGTGCACGGCAACTACAGCAACGCCGTTGCGGTCGCGCTGCTGAACAGTCAGCCCGGCGACGTCGGCATGGTTGTGATCATGGTTTTGGTGCCAGCGCTTGGACCCGGAACGTGGTTGCCATTTGAGTTTTTCCAAGCGTCGTTTGATGCGACCTTGACGGCGACGGCGAATGGTTTGCACATGGTGGTGCCTGCCGGCAACGGTGACCGCAGCCTCGACGACCCCGCGTTGCTTGGGCGCTTCGATCGCAACTTCCGAGACTCCGGCGCGATCATCGTCGCAGCGTCGGACGGCGGCTTGTTGCAGAAGGCGTCGTTTAGCAATTGGGGTTCGCGGGTCGACGCGCACAGTTGGGGCGATGGGGTGGTCGCCTGTGGCTACGGCCAGATCTTCTTCCCCAACAATGATCCGTTGCAGGCATACACTGCGTCCGGCACCGGCACGTCGTCGGCGACGCCGCACATCGCAGGCGCGGTCGCCGCGATCCAAGGCGCGTCGCTGCGGCAGAACGGGCAATTGCTGAGCAACGCCCAGATCCTCAACCTCTTGCACACGGTTGGCGCGCCGACTCCTGACATCATTGGTCTGCGCCCGGACGTGTTCGCCATCTTGCAGCAACTGGCTGCGATCGACGGCCTGACCATGGCCGAACCCGATGTTTCGCTCGGTGATACCATCACGGCGACGATGACTGGACCGTCGGGCTCGTTGGCAGCGATGTTCGGCGCCTTTGCGACCGGCAACGTCCCGCTTGGCTTCAACCGCAACATCCACCTCGATCTCAGTGGCTTCGCGTCGTTGGGTGCGTTCGTGCTCGCCACCGGTTCGGCCCAGTACCAGTTGCAGGTTCCGAACAACGTCGCCTTGCACGGCACGGACATCTACTTCCAAGCAGTGCGATTGACGGGTAGCCAGCCGTTGTTTGTGACGAATAGCTGCCAGGTCACGATCCTCTAGTGGCCGAGTCCGTGAAGCGAGCGCGTCGCCGGATGCCCGTGCGGCGGCGTTTGCTGTTTGTCGCGACCATGCTCTTGCTGATCGCTGGCTGCATTGAGCTTGGCGGCGCGGTGACCTGGCGCTTCATGACCGGTGAGTGGTTTACATGGGCCGCCGCCACGGGCATGCGAGATCTAGCCGTTGGCCGAGTCGACGCCAGCCATGCATCGGGAGCGGTCGAGCAAGAGGCGGTGCAGCAGGTCGCAAGTTCCGGCGTGACCGTCAATCCGTTCCTCGGCTACGTCTACAAGTATTCGAGCAAGCATGTGTCGGGATTTGCGGTCTCAAGTGACGGCTTCGTCGATACCGCGTCGTCGTTGCAGTCGCGTGCGGAAGATCGCTATGTCGTCGCCCTGGTGGGCGGCTCGGTTGCTTTGCAGCTGGGCCTGTATGCCGGCGATGTCTTGGCTGCAGAGTTGGAGAAGAGCAAGGCGCTGGCTGGCAAGCGCGTGCACATCGTGCGCATGGCGCTCGGTGGTTGGAAGCAACCGCAGCAGTTGTTCGCGTTGCAGCTTGCCTGGTTGCGCGGGGGCGAGTTCGACGCCGTGATCAACCTGGATGGCTTCAATGAAGTGGCGATGGTTGCAGGCAACGTCAAGGCTGGCGTGCCTGGGTGGTTTCCTCGTGGTTGGGGCCAGCTGATGGACCGCACGCCGAGTCGCGAGCAGCAGTTGCGCCTTGGCCGTTTGGCGTTGTTGATGGAGCAAAGAGTCACCGCCGCTGAGTCCGCCGACGCGGTGTCTTGGTCGCCGACGTTGCAGGCGCTGTGGTTGACCAGGGATCGCCGCATGGTGCACGAGCTCAGCGAACTCCGCCAGGCGATCGCCAAGCACCGAACTGCGCTTGATCCGGCGGCGACCGGGCCGGGGCTGGAAGGGCGCGAGCTCGATGCTTCCCGATTGTTGATGGTCGATGTCTGGCGGCGTTCTTCGTTGCAGTTGCAGGCGCTGTGTGACCAGCACGATGCTCGTTACTTTCACTTCTTGCAGCCGAACCAGTATGTGCCCGATGCGAAGGTGATGCGGCCGCAGGAGCGTGCCGTTGCGATCGATGATTCGCCCGCCAACGCGCTGAAGTCGGCGGTGCTGTATGGCTACCCACGGTTGCAGGCAGCCGGGCGTGAACTTGCAGCCAACGGCGTCGACTTCACGGATCTCACCATGGCCTATCGTGGCCACCCGGAACCGCTCTACGTCGATTCGTGTTGCCATGTCGGCAAGCGCGGCAATGAGATCCTTGCGGCCGTTATTGCGTCGCATCTGCGGGCGAAGTTGGATCTCGAAGGCTTCGTCGTCGAGCGACTGCAGGCGCGAGTTGCGACCTTGCAGATCGACTCGCCCGCGGCCGACGTGCCGCTCGCGGTCATCGCCTTGAATGCCGCTGGGGCGGAGGTGGATGTTTCTGCCAAGGGCATTGGTACGGAGTTTTCCGTCGAACCTGCTGGCGCGCTGATCGTCGGCGACAACGGCTCGGTTCGGGCGGTGCGGCGCGGCAAGGCCCAGGTTCGCGTCAAGTATGGCCGCCACGAACTGCTGGTGCCGGTCCATGCTGACTGGCCGGACGAGGTGGTGGTGTCCGATGGCAATGCGGGGACGGCGGAGAACGTGCCGGCGCTGCGTTGGCTGGGACATGGCACCCATGAGTTTGGCCTGGCCGCGTTGCCGGCCGATGGGTTCCGGGTTCTGGCAAGCTCGAGCCGGCCGCTGCCGGCCGAGATCGCACCGGGCGATTCTTTCGGGGTAGTGACCAAGCTCGTGGTCGGGACCGCTAGTTCGCTGACGGCGGAGTTCGTGACCCCGAGCACGCCAGGCGTGCCGGTGTTCTTGCGGCTCTACATCGTCAACGCAGCAGGAAAGGTCACTGCGACCAGCAATATGTTGGTCGTGACGCGCGGCTGACGGGTGTCGATTCGGGCGCCGCATCCGCAGGATCGTGCCACCTGCAGCCATTTTGCTCGCGCTGAGTCGCTGGAAACCGGCAACCGAACTCCGTGCTGCGCGACTTTTTGGTGGAGCGGCAGGGCAGTCGGCCTCTATTCTGCAGGGCCACAATCCGCCCCCCGAAGACTGCTGCTTGATTGCTGCGATGACGAAAAAAAAAGCCCCAAAGACGGCCAAACTGACCATCGGTGAACACGAACTCGACCTGCCCGTCATGGTTGGCAGTGAGGGCGAGCTCGCCATCGATATCAGCAAGCTCCGCAGCACCACTGGCGCCGTGACCTTTGATCCGGGCCTGGGCAATACGGGTGCTTGCACGTCCAAGATCACCTTCCTCGATGGCGAGCAGGGCATCCTGCGCTACGCCGGCTACACGATCGAAGAGCTGGCTCAGCATTCGAACTTCGTCGAGGTGATGTGGCTGTTGCTGCACCAAGAGCTGCCAAGTGGCAAGCAGTTGGAGCAGTTCAACCACGAGGTGACGCATCACACGATGCTGCACGAGGACCTCAAGCGACTGTTCGCCAGTCTGCCGAAGGCCGGCCACCCGATGGCTGTCTGTGCGGCTGCCGTGGGGGCGCTGTCGACCTACTACCAAAAGGCTGGCCCGCAAACGGCGGACCAGAACTGGAGCGACGCGGTGCGACTGCTGGCGAAGATGCCGACGATTGCTGCCTACAGCTTCAAGCACTCGATCGGTCAGCCGTTCATGTATCCGCGCAACGATCTCGACTACTCGTCGAACATCTTGCACATGATGTTCGCGACGCCGTGCGAGAAGTACGAGCCGAACCCGGTCATCGCGCGCGCGCTCGATTTGCTGTTGATCCTGCACGCCGATCACGAGCAGAACTGCTCGACCAGCACGGTGCGCACCGTCGGCAGCTCCGGTGCCAACCTGTTCGCCAGCGTCTCGGCCGGCATCTCGGCATTGTGGGGGCCGCTGCACGGCGGCGCCAACGAGGCAGTCATCGACATGCTGACGTCGATCCGCGACGGCGAACGTTCCGCGCGTGAGTTCATGGATCTCGCCAAGGAGAAGAGCAGTGGCGTGCGCTTGATGGGCTTCGGTCACCGCGTCTACAAGAACTACGACCCGCGCGCGTTGATCCTCAAGCAAGCATGCTACGACGTGCTCGCCGAACTCGGCCGCAAGGATCCGTTGCTCGACATCGCGCTGGAACTGGAGCAGATCGCGCTCAGCGACAACTACTTCATCGAACGCAAGCTCTACCCGAACGTCGACTTCTACTCGGGCATCATCTACAAGGCGCTCGGTATCCCGTCGGACATGTTCACCGTATTCTTCGCGATCGGTCGCATGCCCGGTTGGGTCGCGCAGTGGCTTGAGTACCAGGGTGATCCGGCGGCACGCATCACGCGCCCGCGTCAGATCTACATGGGTTCGAACGTGCGCAAGTACACGCCTGCTGACAAGCGCTAGGCGACAAGCGGCAGGCGACATGCGCCAGGCGACAAGCACCAGGTGACAAGCACTAGGCGATCGTCGCTCGCGAATGCGTTGCGAAGGTTCGTTGTGCGGGGGCAGGTTGCTCTGGGAGTCACCGCGCGTTCGGGTGACACTGGTGCCCATGCGTGCCATCGTGTTCTCGGTTCCGTTCTCGATCCTGTTGCCGCTGCTGTCGATGGCAGCGTCGGCGAGCGCCCAGCAACCGGCGCGACCGAACGTGCTTGTCATCATCAGCGATGACCAGGGCTGGGCCGACATCGGCTACCACAACCCGAAGGTCTACTCGCCCCGTCTCGACGCGCTGGCGGCCTCGGGCGTCAAGTTCACGCAGCACTACGTGATGCCGCAGTGCACGCCGACCCGCGTGGCGTTGATGACCGGTCGCTATCCGAGCCGCTTCGGGCCGGCTGCGCAGCAAGCGAGCAACGCACCGGCATTTCCGATCGGGACCCCGACGATCGCCTCGATGTTCACCGCCAAGGGTTACGAGACCTATCTGTGCGGCAAGTGGCACCTCGGGTCCTCGAAGCAGCATGGCCCCAACCAGCATGGCTTCCAGCACAGCTATGGTTCGCTGGCCGGCGCAATTGGCATGTATGACCACCGCTACCGGAAAGGCAAGTTCGCCGAGACGTGGCACCGCGATGGCGACCTGATCGAAGGTTCGGAAAACGGGGTGCACGCGACGGACTTGCTGGCGCGCGAAGCGGTGCGGGTGATCGAGGCGAAGCGTGACACGCCGTTCTTTCTGTGCGTGACCTTCCAGTCGGTGCATACGCCACTCGACGAACGCGGGCGCTTTGTCGGTCGTCCGACGCAACTGGATCCGAAGGACCCGACGCGCTGGCTCGACGAAGGCGAGATTGAGTGGTTCCACGACCCGAAAGGCCTGATCCAGAGCGAGCAGGATCCGGAGAAGCGCTTGCTGCTGGCCGCGGTGCACCACATGGACCACGCGATTGGGCAAATCGTCGACGCGGTTAAGAAGTCCGGTCAGGCCAACGACACGTTGATCCTGTTCTCGTCGGACAATGGCCCGCAGGGTAGTTGGGGTGGCAACGCCTACCCCGATGACTTGAAACTGACCAACTTCAACCAGCCGTTGCCGATGCGCGGCAAGAAGACGGATGTCTACGAGGGGGGCATGCACGTGCCTGGCTTCGCGGTCTGGCCTGGGCGCATCGAACCGCGCGAAGACGATGCTGCGGTGCACATCATCGATTGGTTTCCGACGTTGGCCAAGTTGATCGGCTACGAGCCTGGTCAGCCGATCGATTGGGACGGCGTCGACATCACCAAGCAGCTGTTTGGTGGTGAGGCCACCGATGTGGATCCTGTCGCCGATCGCGAACTGTACTGGCTGTGGAGCGCGTCGAGCAGCCGATGGGCGCTGCGCCACGGCCGCTGGAAGATCGTTCGCTACGGCAAGGGCGATCCGAAGGATGCGGCTGCCTGGCAGTTGTTTGATCTCGAGGCAGATCCCAAGGAAAAGCACGATGTCGCCAAGCAGCATCCCGATGTGTTGCAGGCGATGTATGCGCGCTTCTTGGTCCAGCGCAGCAAAGACAAGGTCCAGCGCAGCAAAGCCAAGAACCAGCGCAGCAAAGGCAAGAACCAGCGCAGCAAAGCCAAGAACCAGCGCAGCCGGAAGTAGCCGCCGCTACCTAGGAGTCTCGGGCGGCTGCACGAGCTGGTACGTCTTGTCGTAGAACTTACGATTGAACGCCGACCACATGACGGCACTCGACCACATCGGCGGCCGTTCGTGCGATTCTTCCCAATCGGTCAGCACGGTCATCAGTTTGGTCACGAGTTGTGGTTGCTGCGCCGCCAGATTGTTTTGCTCCGCGATGTCGTTTGACAGGTCGTAGAGTTGCGGCGGCAGAAACGGGGTTCGCACCAGTTTGTAGTTGCCTTGGCGAACCGCGGCGCCACGCATCATCATGCGCCAGCACAGGAAATCGTGTGGCGCACCGGCAACGCGTTCCTTGCTAAAGAATGGCAACAAATTGACGCCGTCGTAGATCCGCTGCTTCTGGTTACGGCCCTTGCCGGTGGTCTCGGGTTCGATCTTCGCGCCGGCGGCGGCGAGCACGGTTGGCAGGATGTCGAGCGAGATCACGGGCTGTTGATATATGCGCTGTGCCTCGATGTGACCCGGCCAGGACCAGATCATCGGCACACGCAAGCCGCCTTCCAAGAACGTGCCCTTCTCACCGCGCAATGGCGCGTTGATCGCCGAGCTGGCATAGACCGAGCCGCCGTTGTCACTGAGAAACACGATCAGCGTGTTGTTGGTCAGCTTGCGCGCATCAAGGAACTTTCGGATGCGACCGATGTTCTGGTCCATGCAGTGTTGCATGGCGACGTACTTGCGACGCCGTTCGTTCTGGATGTGATCCGCGGCATCGTAGTCCTGCTGTTTCGCCTGCATCGGCGCATGCGGCGTGTTGTAGCTTAGGTAGACGAACCACGGCTTGTTGTCTTGCTTGGCTTGTTGCCGTTCGATGAAGGCGATCGACTCCGATGTGAACCAGTCCGTCAGATACGGCTCGTCGATGTTCTCGACCAACGTGTCGTTGCGATATAGGCGGTGCTTGCCGGCCTTTGGGAAGTAGCCGTGGCTGCCGTTGCGCATGCCGAAGAAGTAGTCGAAGCCGCGTTGTGTCGGCAGCTGCCAATCGAGGTGCTCGCCGACGTGCCACTTGCCAATGCACGCGGTTCGGTAGCCAAGTGCCTGCAGGCGGTCGGCAATGGTCTGCTCGTCCCTCGGAATCGACAGCGAGCTAGCGCTGTAGACTGAGGTGTCGCGGATCAGGTTGTGTTCGAAGCCGAAACGATTTTGGTAGCGGCCGGTCAGCAAGCCGGCCCGCGATGGCGCGCAGACACTGGCGCTGACGTAGCCGTCCGTGCAGCGCACCCCGGACGCCGCCAGCGCATCGAGATGGGGCGTTGCGATCTGCTTGCTGCCATAGCAGCCAAGGTCGCCGTAGCCCATGTCGTCCGCGACGATCACTAGCACGTTGGGTCGGGATTGCGCGAGCAACGCATCCGGTGTCGCGAATCCCAGCAAGGCCACGAACACCTGGAGCAGCGCGCGCGGGGCTGCCGCAGGAATCGAGGTTCTACGCGGTTGGCGGGTCGTCATTGCTTGAGAGGCGCAGCTCGCGCTTGCGGCGCAGTTCTTTGCCGACGTGGGCAACGTGCAAGCGCAGATCGTATTCTTCATTGCGGAACGTGGACGGCACTTGGATGCCACCCTCGACCAGTTTGGTCAGTTGCTGCAGGTCAGCCTCACAAGCGGCGAACTGTTCTGTCGTCGTCGCAACATCGATGCGATCCTCAATGTGATCGAGGGTGTCGTAGTGGCGGTGGATGCGCTTGCGCATGGTCGCCTTGTAGACCACTGGCGCGATCTTCATCAGCGGCAGCATCAAGGTCAGTATCGGGATCGCCAGCACCAGTAGCTTCTTGAGCAAGTTGGCGAGCCAGAACGGCATGTAGCGAGCTAGCAGCGACGGCCCGGACTGGAAGTAGTCGCTAGCCGCTTCGTGAATGGGAAACTCGAGGTTCTCAGGCGTGGGGAAGATGCCGGCACGGTTGAGCTTCTGCGGCTTCGAATGCAGCTTGTGGGCGGTGCTGGTCAGCAGTTCGACGATCGCCGGATGCAGGTCCTGCTGGCAGACGAGCGTGGCCAGCGTCGACAGCACCACCAAGTCCTCGTCTGGAATGTTGTTCTCCAGGTCAAACGTGCCTTGGGCGATCTCCAGGTCGGTCACGAACAGGACCTTGCGCACGTAGGCCTTGTGCCGCTTGATGCCGACCAGGCGGGTTCCGGGGGAGGTCATCAACTCCTCGATGACCTCTGCCTCTGGCGACGCAATGAAGAACGCATAGTCGACGCTGCCCTTCTGCAAGGCGTCGCGTGCCGCCGTCATGCCCAGCGGCAGCAGGGTGGTGTTGGCAGCTGTGACGCCGTTGAGTTTGAGTAGATGCTTGACCACTGCGTGCGTGCCACTGAGTGGGCTGCCGATCGACAGGCGTTTGCCGGCGAGTTCGCTCAGCTGTTCGATGCGTGGCTGACCCTTCTGGAAAATCCAAAGTGGTTCGTAGTAGAGGCTGGCAATGCCGCGCAGGGTAGATGGGTCCTCGACCAGATCGCGGGTGCCGCTCTGCACGAAGGCGACGTCGGCCTTCTTGCTCGTCAGCAGTTCGAGGTTTTCCGGCGAGCCATGGGAGTCGAGAACTTCGACCGTCACACCTTGCTCGGCGAGCTCCTCTTTGTAGAGCAAGGCGAACGCATGGTAGGCGCCGCCGATGGCGCCGCTGGCTAGCGTGATCTTCTTTGGTGGCGAGGGGCCGGCCAGCTTCGTCAGCAGCAAGATGCCGGTGAGCGTCAGCAAGGCTATTGCTCCCCAAATCAGTCGCATGGACTTCTTGGCGCGTTCGCGGCGGTCGGTTCTGTTGGGCTTCGTCGTCATGGCGAGGCAATGACGTTAACCTCTGCGGGCAATGATGCTCATGCTTCACCGACTCTTGCTTGTGCTCGTCTTTGCCGGCCTTGCTTCTGCGCAGGGCAAAACCCGACCCAATATCGTCTGGTTGGTGGCCGAAGACATGAGCCCGTGGTTGGGCTGCTACGGCGATGACACCGTGCCGACACCAAACTGCGACCGCCTGGCGCGCGAAGGCATTCGCTACGTGAACGCATTCGCAACGTCGCCGGTCTGTGCTCCGGCGCGTTCTTCGTTGATTACCGGCATGTATGCAACTCGCATCGGGACGATGCAGATGCGCAACAACGCTCCGAGCAAGTCGGCGATTGAGAAGGATCCGGAAGCCTACAAGGACATTCCTGGTTACCAGGGATTGCCGCCGGCGTTCGTGCGGTGTTTCCCCGAGTTGCTGCGTCAGACGGGCTACTACTGCTCCAACAACAGCAAGAAGGACTACCAGTTTCAAGAACCGGTGACGGTCTGGGATGCGTCGAGTGGCCGCGCCCACTGGCGCAACCGAGATGCCGGCCAGCCGTTCTTTTCGGTGTTCAACTACGGCGGTACCCACGAGAGTGGCGCGTTCCCCGATCGCAAGCCGAACCCGGCAGTCATCGCCCCCGAAGATGTGCCGGTTCCACCGATCTATCCCGACACCAAGAACGTGCGCAACGCGATGGCGCGCACCTACGACAACATCGCGGCGATGGATCGCTGGGTCGGCAAGAAGCTCACCGAACTCGAGAGGGCCGGTTTGCTCAAGTCGACGATCGTGATGTTCTACAGTGATCACGGCGTCGGCTTGCCGCGCGGCAAGCGCTCGTGCTACGACACCGGCACGCGGGTGCCGTTGCTAGTGCGCTTTCCCGATCAGCGACAGGCGGGTGAGACGGATAAGCGCGTCGTGCAGTTTGTCGACTTTGGACCGACGGTGTTGTCGCTGTGTGGCATCAAGCCGGACGTGCGGCTGGATGGCGTGCCATTCCTCGGTGCCGCCAAGCGTCAGGGCGCGGGGTATGCCTACAGTCACTCGGATCGCTTCGATGCGGTTTACGATCGACAGCGCAGTGTCAGCGATGGGCGATTTCGCTACGTGCGCAACTACCTGACGGATCTGCCGTACCTGATTCCGAACGCGTATCGCGAGCGCATTCCGATGACGCAGGACCTGTATGCATTGCGCGGCCGCAACGATGTGCCGGCCGCGCAATGGCAGATGGCGGCTACCGAACGGCCCTCCGAGGAACTCTACGATTCTCAGTCGGATCCGTGGGAGACCAACAACCTGATCGACTCTGCCGCGCATCAGAAACGCGTCGTGGCGTTGCGGGAAGCGCTCGACGATTGGCTGCGCGACACCGCGGATCTCGGCTTCGTATTGCCGGAATCCAAGCTTGTGCGCGAGCACATCTGGCCGCCCGAAGGCACGCAGCCGACGACTCCCAAGGCGAAGATGCTGCAGGCATCCGGCGCCGTCGCGAGTCTGGTCACGTTGTCGTGTTCGGAAGCCGGCGCTTCGATTGGCTATCGCATGCTGCCGGCCGAGAAAGGCACCGCATGGCTGGCCTATGGCGATTCGTTTGCCGTCCACGAGCGGCAGCGCATCGAAGTGCGTACGCACCGCATTGGTTGGCGCCCGGCGACCACGCAGTTCGACGTTGGGCCACAGCCTCGTCAACGCGTTGCGCCCCGCGAAGGCGCGCCCAACGTCGTCGTGATCGTCGCCGATGATCTCGGCTTCATGGACATCGGCGCCAACAACCCGGACTGCCTCTACGACACGCCGAACATCGACCGCTTGTCGCGCACGGCCATGCGTTTTACCGACGGCTACGCTGCCTGCCCGGTGTGCTCGCCGACGCGTTACTCGTTGTTGACCGGCCGCTACCCGTCGCGCGTTGATGCGACCAACTACTTCATGGGCAGGCGCGCTGCCAGGTTCAAGCCGGCGCTAGCTCGCAACAACATGGGGATCGAGGAGCGCACGCTTGCCGAAGAACTCGGCGACCGGGGCTACGCGACGTTCTTTGCCGGCAAGTGGCACCTGGGCCCGACGCCGGAATACTGGCCGGAGAACCAGGGCTTCGACGTCAACCGCGGCGGCACCCGCCGCGGTGGTCCCTACGGTGGCAAGAAGTACTTCTCGCCCTACGGCAACCTTCGCCTGAAGGATGGGCCGGACGGTGAGCACCTGCCAGATCGTCTGGCGCAAGAAGCGTGTGACTTCATCGAGAAGAACAAGGACGGCGCGTTCTTGACCTACTTGTCGTTCTATTCCGTGCACACGCCGTTGATGGGGCGTAAGGATCTGGTCGAGAAGTACCAGCAGCGCATCGCCGCGCTGCCTGATGGTGGGCCAGAGTTCGGCCCCGAAGAACAGGCCTACAACAACGGCAAGCCGCGCCGGGTGCGTTTGCTGCAGCGGCATGCAGTCTACGCGGCGATGGTGGAGGCGATGGACCAGGCCGTTGGCAAGGTGCTCGACAAGCTGACGGCCCTCGGGCTCGACGACAATACGATCGTCGTGTTCACTTCGGACAACGGTGGCCTGTCGACCAGTGAAGGCTCACCGACCAGCAACCTGCCGCTGCGTGGCGGTAAGGGGTGGATGTATGAAGGCGGCATTCGCGAGCCGTGGATCTGGCGCGTGCCCGGCGTGACCAAGGCGGGCACGACCTGCGGAGTGCCAATGAGCAGTGTCGACTTGTTGCCGACGGTGCTGGAGTTGACGGGACATGTTGCAGTGCCACACGAGATTGATGGTGTCAGCATTGCGGCGCCGTTGCGCACGCAGCCGATGGCCGAGCGCCCACTGTTCTGGCACTACCCGCACTACGGCAACCAAGGTGGCTTCCCGAGCGCCGCCGTGCGTCTCGGCCAATGGAAGCTGATCGAGCGGCTCGAAGACGGCCGCGTGCATTTGTTCGACCTCGCCAACGACATCGGCGAACGCAACGATCTGGCCGAGCAGCAACCTGAGCGCACCGCCAAGATGCGCGACATGCTGCACGCGTGGTATCGCAAGATGGATGCGAAGTTCTTGCGCGAGCACAAGGGGGCGACGCCGTGGCAGCCTGAGAAGTAGCCGCGCCGATCGCAAGGAATCGCACGCAATCGTGTCACCGTGAGCGATTGCGGGGCACATAGGTGGGGAAGCCATGGCGTCCTCACCTCACGATGCACTGTTCCGCTACACGTTCGGAAAGCCGGCCCACGTGGTCGGGTTGCTGCGTTCCGTTCTGCCCGAGTCCGTATTGGCGGGCATCGATTGGCGCACGTTGCGCGTCGTGCCGGGCACGCAGGTCGACGAACAGTTGCGCCGCTCCCAGAGTGATCTGGTCTTCTCGGTCGAGCGAAGTGGCCAGGATACTTGGATCTACATCCTGATTGAGCACAAGCGCCGGCCCGAGCGGTGGGCACTTCTGCAGTTGCTGGGCTACGTCGTGGGGCTGTGGCAGCAGCAACGGCGCACGAAGCCGGCGGCCAAGCATCTGCCTGCGGTGCTTCCGATCCTGCTGTTGCAGGTCGTCGATCGCGATTCCGTCGAGAGCCTCAAGGACTTACAGGACCCGGATGCTGCAGCGGCGATCACCGAGCTCCAGCCGCAGTTTCGGCCGTTCGTGATGCGGCTGAGTGAGGTGCCGTTGCAGGAACGACGTGGGCTCGCCCTGACGCTCCAGGCGAAACTGACCGTGGAAGCTTTGCTCCGCTTGCCCGGCGCCAAGGCCAGTGCCGTGGCAGCATTGATGGCCAGTTGGTCGAAACCGGTGGCGCGGCTCGCCCGGACTCGCTCCGGGGGACATGCACTGCGAGCGTTGTGGAGTTATCTTGCAAGCGTCACAGATGTGGCGACCGCAACCCTGATCGAGATCTTCGAGGAAACAATGGACCCAACTGTTGCAGCAAAGTTCAAGCCGCCGAGTGAGCAATGGCGCGATGAAGGTCGTCGTGAGGGCCGCCATGAAGGCCGCCATGAAGGCCGCCGCGAGATGCTTCGCCAAATGATCAGCGCGCGCTTCGGTTCGCTGCCCGAGAATGCAGAGGCGCTAGTGGCTTCGGCGAGTGTCGAGCAGTTGGATGTCTGGGCGATTCGCGTGTTGGATGCCACTAGCGTAGCGGACGTGTTCGGCTGCTAGTCGCCAGCTACCGTAGACGCTTCCGTTTGGCACGGATCTGCTGGCCACTAGCTCGCAGCACCATCCGTGTCGAGCAAGCTCCCGGGTCCTAGCGACCGATCGCGCCGGGGTTGACCTTCTTGGTCGGCTTCGAGCTCCAGCCGCTCTCTTCTTGTTGGATCCGCGGGATCATGTCGCGCAGCTTCTTGGCGCGCTCGAGTGGATCCGGGTGGGTGCTCATCCACTCGGGGCCACTACTGCCGAGTTGTGCCATGCGCTCCCAAAGCTTTGGTGCTTCGTTCGGATCGAAGCCGGCGCGGATCGCGTAGCGAATGCCGGTCACGTCGGCGGCGCTCTCGTGGTCGCGGCTGTAGGGGAGCAGCATGCCGTATTGCGCACCAAGGCCGATCGCGCCCATCAGCAAGCCCTTGGTCGTGTTTTCCATATCGGCCATGCCGAGACCCGTTTCGACGACGGCCAGGGTGGCGCTTGAGATGTTGTTCTGGGTCATGCGCATGCCGCCGTGGCGCAGCGTCGCATGGGCGACTTCGTGACCCATGACGGCGGCGAGGCCATCGATGTTTTGTGTCACCTTGAGGATGCCGGTGTAGATCGCGATGCGACCGTTGGGCAGGCAAAACGCGTTCGGCACGTCGTCGGCCTTGAGCAGTTTGGCTTCCCAGGGAAAGTCGACCTCGGACGCCGCCGCGATCCGCCGCGCGACCTCTTGCACCATCTCGTATTGGGGACCGCTGGTGACTTCGGGATACTGGGTCGTAGCCTCCGCGTAGGCCTGCGCGCTCAATGGCTCGAGCTGCTCGTCACTGTAGAAATTGAGTTCGGCGCAGCCTGAAAGCAGGAACAGCGACAGAACGGACAAACCAACGAAATTCCGCATGGCAGCATATTACGGCGGTTGCCGTCGGGGGCCAGAGGCGGTTTCCCCGAGCGGGGGAAGCGCAAACCTTGCGTCGGTCCGCTCGATGGCCGATGCTCCGCCGATGCAAGCAGATTTGGTGATTGTCGGCGGCGCGCGAACCGCCATGGCTGAGTACTCGGGCACGCCCGGTTTCGGTAAGTTCAAGAGTGTCTCCGCGATCGATCTAGCCGCCCACGCGGCCAAGGCTGCGATGGAGCGCGCCGGTGTGAAGCCCGAGATGGTCGACGAGACCTTCGTCGGCAACGCGGCGCAAAGCAGCAGCGATGCAATCTACGGTGCCCGACACGTTGCGCTGAAGGCCGGCGTCCCGACCGACAAGCCGGCACTGACCGTCAACCGCTTGTGCGGCTCCGGCATCCAGTCGGTCGTGTCGGCTGCGCATTCGATTCTGCTTGGTGAATCGAAGCTGTGCCTCGCTGGCGGCATGGAAAACATGAGTCAGGTGCCGCACGTGATTCGTGGCGCGCGTGAAGGCTTCCGCTTCGGTCAAGAACAAAAGATCGAAGACCTGTTGTTCGCCGCACTCTACGACCCGTTCTGCAAGTTCTTCATGGCACAGACCGCCGAGAACGTTGCCAAGAAGATCGGCATCTCGCGCGAAGAGCAGGATGAATACGCACTGCGCAGCCACCAACTCGGCGCCGCTGCGGTCAAGGCCGGCAAGTTCGCCGCTGAGATTGCGCCGCTGACGGTCACCATGGGCCGCAAGGAGTTCGTCGTCGATAGCGATGACCATATCAAGCCGGAGACGACGCTCGAAGGCCTGAGCAAGCTGCGCGCAGCGTTCGGCAAGGAAGGCACGGTCACGGCCGGCAACGCGTCGGGCATTGTCGATGGCGCGGCGATGTTGGTCGTCACGACCGCACAGCAGGCGAAGGAACTTGGCCTGACGGTCAAGGCGAAGATCAAGTCGTGGGGGATTGCCGGGGTCGAGCCGGAGATCATGGGCATTGGTCCCGTGCCCGCGATCCAGCAGGCCTGCAAGAAGGCCGACATCAAAGTCGGTGACTTGGACCTGATCGAGATCAACGAAGCATTCTCGGCCCAGTATCTGGGCTGCGAAAAGGAGCTCGGCCTCGATCGCGACAAGTGCAACGTCAACGGCGGCGCCGTCGCGCTCGGTCACCCGCTCGGTGCTACCGGCACGCGTCTCCTGCTGACCCTAACCCGCGAAATGGAGGAGACCGGCAAGGCGCTCGGTTGTGCTTCTGCCTGTATTGGCGGCGGCCAAGGCATCGCCATGATCCTGGAGCGGGCGTAAGCCTTAAGGTTCTCTCCATGCGCGATAGCACTGTGAAGTTTGAAGGCCGGGTTCTCTACCTGACGGAGGATGTGGCCGAACTCAAGGCGCAGCTGTACGACGGCGTGCCCCTCGACTACGACCCGAACCGCAAGCTCGTCGACAACATCTCGACCGACGAGTTGACGCCGGGTTGGGTTTGCTACTACTACGATGAGACGCTGGCGCGCTACTGCCTGGTTGGTTTGCGCGGCGGTAATATCGAGAAGGATGCGATCAAGAACGGCAAGTTCTCGGTCATCGTCAGCGGCGTTTCGAAGGGCTGTGGCAGCTCGCGCGAAACGGCCCCGTTCAGCGAACTGAAGGCCGGCATCCAGCTCGTTATCGCCAAGAACATCGAGAAGATCTACGGCCAGAACTGCCAGAACATCGGCCTGCTGACGTCGACCGACTTCACGCTGCTCGAACGCATCAAGAACGGCGAGGAGATCTCGATCGAAGAGTTCACCAAGGGTCTCGATGAGATCGCTGCCGAGATTGTTCGCCACGGCGGTCTGTTTGCCTACAACAAGGCGCGTCTGGCTGGCACCACGGTGCCGACGGCGACCTCAACCGCCAAGCGGCCGATGACGTTGTGCGAGAAGATCATCGCCAACCGCGCGATCGCCGATGCGAAGACCGGAGCGCTTGGCGTCACCGCGGTGAAGCCCGGTGATGCTCTGTTCGTGCGCACCGACGTTCGCTTCAGCCACGAGTACGTGACGCCGATGGCTGAAGCCCTGTTCAAAATGGGGCTCGGGGAAGACGCCAAGATCAACGATCCCAAGTCGGTGTTCGCGTTCCGCGACCACCTGACGTTCTTGGATCGGGTCATGCCGCAGAAGCACATCGACATGGGCCTCAAGGAGCAAGCGGCCTCGTTGGCGACGGTGCAGCAGAAATTCGCCGATACCCAAGGCGTGCGCCTCTATGGCGAAGTCGAGCGAGACGGCAAGACCGTTGGCTCCGAAGGCATCTGCCACAACATCGTCATCGAAGACCTGGCCGAACCCGGCCAGTTGGTGATCGGCACCGACAGCCACACCTGCATGGCCGGTGCGATTGGTTGCTTTGCGTTTGGCGTCGGTTCGACCGACATGGCCAACAGTTGGTTTACCAAGGACGTGCGCGTCAAGGTGCCGGAGTCCGTGCGGGTCAACCTGACCGGCGAACTCAAGAGCGGTGTCTGCGGCAAGGATGTCATGCTGCACTTGCTGAGCGACGAGTTCTTCAAGACCGGTGCTGGCATCGGCAAGGTGCTCGAGTTCGCTGGTGCCGGCACGATGGCATTGTCGCTCGACGAGCGTGCGACGTTGACCAACATGGCGGTCGAGGCTGGTGGCTTCACCGGCATCATCGAAGCCGACGAAGTCGTCGTCGAGCAGATCCACGAACTGCGCGGCACCGACAAGGACTACTTGCGCAGCCAGATCGTCAAGGCCGACGATGGTGCCAGCTACGTCAAGACGATCGATATCGACTTGTCGAAGGTCGTGCCGACGGTGGCGACGCCCGGCGACCCGCGCAACGGCATCGCGCTCGACGACTTCAAGAACAGCAAGGGCAACGTGCACATCGACATCGCCTACGGCGGTTCGTGCACCGGTGGCAAGAAGGCCGACATGGACATGTATGCCGAGGTCGTGCGCAAAGCCACCGACAAGGGCCACACCCTGAAGGCCAAGACCTACATCCAGTTTGGCAGCCAGCGCATCCGCGACTACGCGCAGAAGATGGGCTACGTGCAGCTGTTTGAAGGTGCCGGTGTCGAGTTGATCGACCCGAGTTGCGGCGCGTGCATCAAGGCGGGGCCCGGCGTTTCGTTCGAAGCGGACGAAGTCACCGTCTCGGCGATCAACCGCAACTTCCCTGGCCGCAGCGGCCCCGGCGACGTCTACCTCGCGAGCCCGTACGTGGTGGTGGCGAGTGCGTTCTTGGGCCACGTTGGTGGCCCAGACGAGCTGTAGCGAATCGCGCGTGAGCGGGAGGCCGGTCGTCCGGCTCCCGCCTCAACGGTAGTCTGCTACTGACCGAGCACCGCGTGCACCGCGTTGCTCATCGAACCAAAGCCGTTCGGCGCCGCTACATCGAGCGCGAAGAACTGGGAGAACAGTTCCTGGCCGGTTAGCGCCGGGTTGTTCGGGATCGGAATCGTCGCGAGTGCGACACCCGCGGTCGTCAGTTGCGTGACCGTGACATCGGGCCGCACTTGCAGGTCGCAGCCAGCGATGCCAGCGATCGCGAGGTCGACAGGAAAGTAGACACCGGGCACGAACTCGAGATTGTCGAGGCCGTGCGCGATCACCACGAACGTGGTCAAGCTGCCGACCGATATGCCCAAGTCGTAGTTGCTGCCAAGCACCGGCAGGGTCGCTGGGGTCAGCTCGGGAGTGCCCGTGCTGCCGGCGCAAGCGGTGCCATAGGTGCCAGCGAGTGCGGTCGTCGGTGCCGTGAACAGCCAGGTTTCATCGGAAATGCCGGTCGGGCCACTGCCACCGAATAGCATCGTGCCACCCTGGATCAGGTCGTGCGCCATGTAGGTCTCGGTCGAGCGCGCCGGGCCTGTTGCTGCGATCTGGGTCCACTCGTTGCCATCCCATTCCCAGGTGTCCTGCAAAGCGGTAGCCGATCCGAAGCCGCCGTAGAGCAAGACACGGCTGCGGGTGTCGTCATAGCAGCAGCCCGCGCGATAGCGTCCGGAGGGGCTGGTAGTAGGAGCTCGCAGGGTCCAATCGTTGCCGTCGTATTCCCAGGTCGTGTTGTACATCGTGCCCGGCGCGCTGCCGTTCCAGCCCCCGAACATGACGACGACGCCGCGGCCCTTGTCGTAGGTCATCGCGGGTGTCTCGAGGCCGGGTGGAGTCGTTGGCGTGACGATCTGGGTCCAAGTCGTGCCGTCGTATTCCCAGGTCTCGTCGCCGCCAGAGAACGTGCTGCCGCTTTGCGTGCCATACAGGACGGTGACGCCGCGGCGCTCGTCGTAGGCCATCGAGTAGAAGGCGCGCGCGCCCGGAGAGTTCGTCGGGGTCATTTGTAGCCAGTCGGTGCCGTCCCATTCCCAGGTGTCACTGGCTGTCGTGGTGGTGCCAGGCGAACGACCGCCGAAGGTCACGATGCGGGCGCGGCGGCTGTCGTAGACCATGCGATGTCCCCAGCGTGCTGGCGGCGTCGTCGCCGGCGCGAGCTGTGTCCAATCGCTGCCGTTGTGGAGCCACGTTTCATCGAGGTTGGCTGTCGGTCCGGACTGCAGGCCGCCATACATCAGCATGCCGCCGTTCAGCAGACTGAACTCCATGGCGCCAGTGCGGCGAGTTGTCGGAATGGTCGTTGGTGTGAGCTGCGTCCATGTTTGGCTGGCTGCCGTAGTGGCGAGCAGCAAGCAGCTGGCGAGTTTGGCGAGTTGTTGTGTCATTGCGGTATTAGGCGATGACTCGTGTGGGGGCGGCCAACGAAAACCTCGGTGGCGAGTGACTTGGCGCAGAATTGCGACGAATGGTCTGCGCGCGCATCGGATCTGCGGTTGCGGACTTCGTAGTCAGCGGGGGAATAGTGGCCAATTGCCCGAGGAGAAGTCTTTGGGTAGCGAGGTCACCCACTGATTCCTTGGGGAATCCGTTCGCTCATGCGCTCGGCTTGCGTTTTCCTTGCGGCTGCATCGAAGCGAACCGCGCCGCACACGCAGCGAGCACCACCAGTGTGGTCGTCGTTCCGATGTAGAGGCTGAGTGTCCACGTGGCGCTGACGCCGCGCAGCATGCCGGGGCCGCGCGCGACATGCATGATCACGGCCAGCGCCATGACAGCCGCCAGCAGCAAGCTCGCTGGGCGGACCGTCTGGCGAGTCGTCTGGGTGTGGGTTTCGGCCAACGCCATCACGGCGAGCAGGGCACTGGTACTCAGGCAGGTAAAGCCCGCCGTCGTGCTCTTCCACGCGGGTGGCGCGAAGTATTCGCCGAACAGGCTGACGACCTCGACGCATGTCCACGGTCGGGTTGCGGCGACTACGGTTGCCGCAGCTGCAACGAACAGCGCATACCGCCAGAACGGCCGCTCTTTCGCGGAAGAACCGTGAGGGCCGTTCTGCTGTCTTGGCGTAGCAAACTGCATGCAGACGCCACTGTACGGCGTCATTGCAGAACCGGAACCCCCGGTTTTCGAGCGCTTCGCTGTGCCTACTTGCCGGTAGGCACGATGTGGCTGTTGTCGCGGTCCATGCGTTCCCGCTGGCGCTCGGTGCGTGCGACGTTGGCCTCCGAGATCTTGGTGACTTCGGCGGTCGACGGCTCGTACTCCAGTGCTACATCCGTGACGACTGGTGTGATGATCCACGTGAACGGGGACCAGCCATACCAATAGTTTTCCGTGCCGCTCTGGATGACCCGTACGCGGTCGCCGCCTTCCCTAGCGATCTCCGCGGTGGTCTCGTCGAGCATCGAGTCGATCGACGTGTTGCCGAACAACGGCAGGATGACTAGCAAGTTGAAGCCGATGTTGGTCGTCGCCTTGACGAAGACCGGCTTGCCATCGGCGTCGCGCAGACCGTTCCAGTGCGTGGCGGTGCTGTGGAAGGAGCAGGAGGTGGAGAGGAAGAGAAGGGCAATGCTGGCCCAGCGCAGTCGCGAATTCATGCGAACAGGATTGCGTGCCGGTGCCCTGTTCGCAAGAGGCGATGCTATTGGAACTTGGGGGCTGAGACTGTTGCGTGGCGGAGTGCGTGCCGAAAAGAGGTCCATCACATGGTCGACGAGCAAGAAGATGACTGGGCGCCATTGACGCCGGAGCAGTTGGCGCAGAGGCCGTGGGAGGCCGATGACTCGTTGGTCGCGGCCTCTGCCGGCGATGGTCGCGTGCCGGCGAAGCCCGCACCGGTTGCCCCGATGCCCGAGCGTGGCCCCGAAAAGCCACTCAGTCCACGCGCCGAGAAGTTGGTCCGGGAACTCCAGGAGCGAGTCGCCAAGGCGGGTCCCGGTGACAGCTTGATTGCGCAAGTCCAGCACCGGGAGCTGCGCACCAAGCGCAAGCAGCAGGCGGCACGAAAAGTTGCCGCGCAACTGACCGCTACCTGTGTCGTGGGCGAGTTGCCGGCCGAGCCAGAACCCGTGCTGGAGCTCTCACACAAGAGCGACCTCGATCCACGCGAGCTCGAAGGCTGGTTTCAGCAGCTTCCCGAGGCGGAGCAGTCCCGGTTGCGGGCGGTGTGGCACGCCGGGCGCCACAAGTTTGACCACACGGGTAAGGCCTGGCGCAGCCGCATGAAGCGCGCCGCTGCCTACGGAACGCTGAGCTTCGCGATCACGGGATTGCTGATGAGCTTTCTGTTGATGGACCTGATGGTGTTGGTGCGCTGCCTCATCGTCGGTCCGGTCGCCGGTATGGCTGCGCAGCTGCTCGGCGGCGAACGCTTCGTCTATGGCATGCTCGGCTTGTTCGGATTTGTCGTCGCCGTCGGTAGCGGCATCATGCTGCCGTTCTCGTGGTACGGCATGATCTTCTGCGTCGCCACCATGGCAGCGCTCGGCATGGATGGCGAGATGCGGCGATCCGCCGGGTGCGGCGATGACTGACTTGTGGCCGGCGGCCTAGCGCGGCTTGCGCTCTCGGATCTCGAACGGATGCGCAAACGCCTCCGGCTTGACGTCGTCGATCAGCGTGCATTGCCCCTTCTCGATGTCGTCGCCGACCGCCGCGACGTGCTTGCGCAGGCGATCCATTTCCCACAGCCCGGTCAACAACTTGATGCCCTTGACGCGCGTCATCAACTGCTCGCAGTGAAGTGCCGCGACGCGAATCTGGCTACGGTCTCGGTTGCTGGTCGAGTGGTGGCACATGGCCAGCATCGACACCAGCAATTCGATGCACTTGCCGAGGCGCTGCAGCGGAATCTGCGCGCGCGTCAGTTCGAGTTGGAAGTGCAGGTTGATGCCGAGGTAGGCGAATCGCAGTTGGCGCAAGCGGCGCTCGGCGAAGCGCGCGTAACGACGCAGTTCGACCGGCAGCAGCTGGTAGCGCGGGATCATGCTGGTGGGCATCAGGCGGAACGGCGTGCGCAGCAGTTCGACCAGCGAGTTGCCGAGGATCCAGCCCTTGAGCTTCCAGAAGGATGGGTTGCTCAGCAGGCGACCGGTTGCGGTCAGCACCTTGCCGGGCTTGTCGAACACGGTTGCTGGCGTGATCCGCAGGATGCGTTGTTCGCGCGGCAACGGTTTGCCATCAGCATCGACGTTGATCGACTGCAGCACCCCGAGCATGCCGGCCATGTACTTGGAGGTGAACTGGTCGGTGACGTCCTTGACCATGCCCATCAGGATCAGGTCGTCCTCGCCTTCGACGACGCCAAACACGTGCATGTTGTGGCGGGCGGCGTGCACGCGTGAGCCTCGGTCAAACGAACGGCCGCCGAGCACGCGTTCGCAGGCGATCTGTGAGTCGAGTGCGCTGGTGGCCGCGGCCGACTTGGTCAAGTCGCGCAGGCCGGCGAGGTCGACGCCATCCTTGTCCTGGCGTAGCGACAGGTGGCTGAGCGCGCGCGACATCAACGATCCGCCGAGCATGCGGCCAATGTGCTGGCGCGGCAGTTCGTGCTTGATGACCTGGCCGCCGACGCCTTCGCGACTGCGGGCATACGCCGCCGCATCGGTCGCGAACATGCGTTGGTAGCCGGACGCCATCGCAGCCAACATGCAGCGGCCCATGCGCAGGCAGTAGAACAACACTTCGACGCCGTCGGCCTGAATCTCTTCGTTGGCCTTCAGCGGGTAGTTGTCAAAGTGCAGCCGCGAATTGTAGTTGGCGGTGAAGGCGCCGGTGTTCGACGATTTGCACCAAAACTCGTAGTCCTTGTTGTTGCCCTTTGCGATGTCCTGCTCAGGCAGCTTGGTTACGAACAAGCCGACGTTCTTGCCTTCCTTGCCGACGCGACACACGATGCCGACCAGGCCGCCGTGGGTGGCGTTGGTGATCCACAGTTTGTTGCGGTCGCCATCGGCGAACAGGCGAAAGCCGTCGCCCGAGGGATCTCGCTCGACGTAGGCGCGCACCTTCTTGGCGTTGACGCCGATGCCGACCTCGGTCAGGCCGAACGCCATCAGTTCGCCATCGGAGACCAGCGGCAAGAAGGTCTTCTTCTGCTCGTCGGTGCCGTAGGCGAGCAGCGAGCCGGCGCCGATCGTCAGTTCGCCGGAGATCTCAACCGCGAGCGGGCCAAGGCCGTTGGCGGCCATTTCTTCTTCGACCAGTGCGAGTTGGGTGTATTCGGCGTCCTTGCCGCCGAACTCGCTGGGCACCGTAAAGCCGTAGCCGCCGGCCGCCGCGACTTGCTTGCGCAGGGTGCTCGACAGTTTGCCGTCGGCCGTGAAGGCTTGGCCCTTCTCCAGGGCGTCCATCGCGGCCGCCATGACGACGTCCCCAGCGGTGCGGTCCGCATTGGCTGCGCCCATGGCGCCGCTCTGCAGTTCGCTGGTCTCGGGCAGCGGCCCGTAGATCAGGCGTTCGACCAATCCCTGCTTGCTGGCGCCGAGGCGAACCGCTGCTTGCTTGGCGGCATCGTCGAGGGCGCCGACGTCACGCGCCGATTCGGCGTCGCCCGCGGCAGCCAGTGCCTGGGCTGCGGTTGAGGCGGCGGGGGAGGATTTGGTCGGTTGGGTGCTCACTGTTCGGTTTCCGGCCAAACATGGTGCCCGCCCGGCCCTCGCGGCGCCACGGTCAAGGCGCACGATTGACGAACCGGATGCCAGAAGCCAGTGGCAACCGGTAGCCGGGGTTCGTACCGTCTTCGCCCAAGGAATCTTTTTATGAGCGAATCAACGACCCTCCAGGTCGGGCAAACGGTGCCCGACTTCACTCTCACCACCTACGAGCCAACGACCAAGGGCTTCGGCTCGTTCACGTTGTCCGAAGCGCAGAAGAACGGCAAGTGGACCATGCTGTTCTTCTACCCGGCGGACTACACGTTCGTTTGAAGCACCGAATTCGCTGCTCTGGCAGAGCAGCAAGAAAGGTTTGCGAAGATGGGCTGTGAGATCGTCACGGTCAGCGCGGACACGCAATTCGTTCACCTGGCATGGCAGCGCGAGGAAAAAGATCTCGCCGACGTCACATTCCACATGGGCTCGGACCGCAACGGTGACCTCGCCAAGCAGTTCGGCGTCTGGAACGGTGGCTTCTGCCTGCGCGGCACCTACTTGATCTCGCCGGAAGGCATGCTGATGAATGCGGAAGTCAACTTCCTCAATCTCGGCCGCAACATTGACGAGACGATGCGCAAGTTCAAAGCCAACATCTACCTCGGCAAGAAGCCCAGCGAAGGCTGCCCGTCGAAGTGGCAGGACGATGGCGACCGCACGCTGACCCCCGGTCCGGAAATGGTCGGCCGCGTTCACGACGCCTAGTCGGCTAGCTACGATGCATTCGCGATGATGCGATAGCCACGATGGCAACGGTCGCCTTGCGCGCGCTGTTGGCCATTGCAAGATTGGCGTGCCCACCACGGAACGTTCGTGGTTGGCGCGCCAGTTTCGTGCCCTGCGTTCTGCTATCGTGTTTGGCTATGAATCTCAGCAAGTCACTGAGCAAGCTGTTGCGGAAGGATGATCCCAACAAGATCCGTCAGGTGCGCAAGTTGACGGCGGGGTTGATCGAGGTTTCCAAGAAGTACGCCAAGATCGTTGGCGCAGGCACGCATGCCGCGTCGGTGGCGGCCAAGAAGGCGGCACGGTTTCGTTAGCGGACCGACTCACCAAGGATCCTGTGTATCGCATTCTGGTGATCCGTCGCGGCGGACTTGGCGACACGCTGCTGACTGCGCCGCTGCTGCGCGCGCTGCGCCGGCAACACGTCGGTGCCGCAGTGCACCTCGCCGGCACGCGTGAGTTTTGCGATGTGTTGTGCGCCTACGGCATCGTCGACGTTGCCCATTCCGCCGAAGACTTTCTGCTGTGGATTCCGGACCGCGCGCGCGAACGCCTGGCATCGTTCGATTGGGTGATTGGCGACGAACCGGATTGTGTGCAGCACGCGTTTGATTTGCATGGCCACGTGACAGGCACACCCTACGCGTTGCAGTTGGCGCGTCAGGTCGCATGCGTTCCTGAGTGGCCAGCGGATTGCCAGCTGTTGCCGGCAGCCAGTCGCGTCGCCGGCGCGATGGTGTTTGCGCCCGGCAGCGGCGGTGCCGAGAAGTGCTGGCCGCGAGAGCATTGGTTGGCATTCGCCCACCGTGTGCACAACCACGGCCACGAGTTACAGGTGGTCATCGGACCAGTAGAATTGGAGCGCGACGATCCGCGCGCGTGGCCGTGGCCGAGCGCGACGCAGTTCGTCATCGAGGAGCAACCGACGCGGCTCGCGAAGGTTCTCGAGCGCGCGCGCGTCTTCGTTGGCAATGACAGTGGTCCAACGCATCTCGCGGCGATGTTGGGTGTGCCGACCGTCGCCGTGTTCGTCGCGACCGATGCTTCGGTGTGGGCGCCAGTCGGCGCACACGTGCGGGTGGTCGGCGACGCGGGTCAGTTGCCGCCGGTCGACGCTGTTGCCAACTCAGCGGCGCTTGCGTGGGGCATGTAGGCGTTTCTTGACACGCTGCCAATAGCCTTCGGTCGCCTTCTTCTTGTGCCCGCGAGGGCCACCGTTGTGCACCTTCGCAATGGTCTCGGCATCGCCGGTCATCCATGCGGTCTTGGCGTAGCGACGCATGTAGGCATCGATGACGCGTTCGGCGTAGATGCGCTGGCGGCAGCGCTGGTAGTTGCCGCCGAGTGACGAATCGTACTCGTGGGCGTCAATCCAATAGACCTCATGGATCTGGTAGGGGCCGATGGCCTTGCCGTTGTCGCCGTCCGGAACGTTCTTGCGATTGCCGCTCTCGACAAAGCGAATGGCATCGAGCAGCGCACGCCGGTCCCATGTGTCGACGGCGGCTGCCGTCTCGCTGCTCAGGCTAAACCAGACGACGGTCAACAACACGACGCCAGCGAGGCCGGCACTGCGGCGCGTTCGCGGTCGCAGTCGACGCCACGGAATGCGAACCAGGCCGCGCCAGATCGTTCGAGCCACCGCCGACACGGCCTTGCGGCTTCGCAGCAAAAGACGCGTCTTCACTTGCGCACCACCAAGGCAATGCCGAGCACCACGCAGCCGGCACCGGTCCAGGCGAGTGGGCCGTGGCTGCCATCGCCGACGAGTTCGGCCAGGATCATGGCCAGCACTGGAGTCACGTAGTTGATCAAGGCGAGCATCGATGCGGGAGCGGTTCGCAACAGCCAGAAGTAGACGCCGAACGTCATCGTCGTGCCGAACACCGCCAAGCAGATCGTTGCCACTGTAACGCGTAGCGACCAGGTCATGGCGAGGGGATCTTCCCGCCAGAACGCCGCGCCCAACAGCATCGCCGCACCGAGCAGCATACCGTTGCGATTGAGCACGACCGAGCTGTTGTTGCTGCCATACTTCTTGACCAACGTCGTGCCGATCGCGGCGATGATTGGGCTGAGCAGCAACAGCCACGCGTAGCCGATGTTGTGCTCGCCAATGCCGCCGAGGTCGCCGGCGAACACGGCAACGATACCGGCGAAGGAGACCGCGAAGCCCAGCCACTGCTTGGCCGACAGTCGTTCGCCCAAGAAGCACACGGCACTGCCGGCCATCAACAGCGGAAAGATCGCCCACAGGACGGCGGCGATGCCGGATGGCACGACGGTCTCGGCGACGTAGAGGATGCCGTAGCCGGCGCCAAAGTTGGTGATGCCGCAGACAACCCACAGCCAGGTGGGCGGTGGCGGCGCGTTCTCCCGCTTGCGCAACATCGGCGTCAGCGCGGCCATTGCGATGCCGGCGATGACGAAGCGCACGGCGGCCGACGACAGCGGTGGCTGTTCTTCGAGGCAGATCCGGATGACCCACCAGGTGCTGCTCCAGACGAGGCACAGGACGGCAACGAGCACGAAGCCAACCAGGCTTGAGCGGGGTTCGTCCGGGCGAGTCGGGGGCACCATGCGCCGGCTATCGTGGCGAATCCAAGCTCTGCAAGCGAGCACCGTTCGCAGACTGGACCTGGGCAAGTTGCAGTGCCACGCTATCGGTATGCGTAGTCGATTGTGGGCGAGTACTGGGTTGTTATTGTTGGTGGCGGCCGCGGCGACGGTTGCTCCGCAAGTGCATCTTCGCGAACAGGATCCCAAGCCATCGGTGCGGGCACCCGATGGCGAGACCTTGCGCCTGGCACAAGAATTATCTCGGACTACCGTCGAGCACGAACGTCTGCAGAAGCTGGCTGGCGAGTGGCAGGTGACGTTGCGAACCCACGGTCCCGACGGCAAGGTCCAAGAATCCCGTGGCAAGGTCGCTGGCCAATCGATGCTCGGCGGCCGCTACGTGGTTTGCAACCTGCACGCGAAGCTGCAAGGCCGCGCGGTCGAGGCGGTGCAAATCATCGGCTTCGATACGATGCGCAAAGCCTACACGTCGTCGTGGCGCGACAACGCAACCACGTGGCCGGTCGAATGCCATGGCGGCGTCGGCAAGGACGCGGACGTGCTGACGATGACTGGCATGCTGCACGACGCGCACACTCCGAACGGTCGCGGCTTCCGCATGGTGATCGATCTCCGTCAGAAGGATCAGGTCACGGTGAAGGTGTTCGAAGAGCGCGGCCTGGACGAAGTGCTATTGCAAGAGCAGTTCTGGACGCGCTGACCAACGTTGGCGCGCTGCTTGAGTTCGGCGTTGCCGCTGCTTCTCTGGGCCGCTGCTTCTTTGGGCCGCTGCTTCTTTGGCGGGCTACTTCTTTGGTGCGTCGTCGAGACCGAGCTTCGATAGCTTCGGCTTGATCACGACGCGGCAGTAACCCTGGTTTTGGTTGTTGCGGAAGTAGTCCTGGTGGTAGGCCTCCGCCGGCCAGAACTTCTCTGCGGCAACCACCTCGGTCACGATCGGATCCTTCCAGTTGTTGGCGATCTTGTCGATCAACGCGAGCGCCGTTTGATGCTGCTGCTCCGAGTGGAAGTAGATGGCCGAACGATATTGCGTGCCGACGTCGTTGCCTTGGCGGTTGAGCGTGGTCGGATCGTGCGAACGGAAGAACCAGTCGAGTAGCGACTCGTAGCTCATGACCGTGGGATCGAAGGTCACCTTGACGACTTCGGCGTGCCCGGTGGTGCCGCTGCAAATCTGTTCGTAGGTCGGGTTGTCGACCTTGCCCCCGGTGTAGCCCGACTCGACGTCGAGCACGCCGTCGAGTTGTTCGAGCACGGCTTCGGTGCACCAAAAGCACCCGTTGCCGAGCGTCGCATACTCATACTTCGGGGTGGGCGTGTCCTTAGGTTCCGTCATCGTGCTGGGTTTCGTTGCGGTGGGGCTGCTTGGCGGGCTGTTCGCCTGCTGATTGTTGCCGCTAGGCTGCTCGGCGGTGCTCGTTGCGATGGGTTGCGTGCTGCTTGCTTGATTGCCGTGTGGTTGATTGCCGTGTGCTTGATTCGAGTTCGGCAGCTCGGAAGGGCCACAACAAGCCAGGGTGAACAGCGGCAACAGAAACAGCAACAGTAGGTGTCTGGCAGTCATCATGAACGGGGTTTCACGTGGTGGGCGAGAGCTCGGCTCGGGCCGGCATCATACGACGAGAGGTTGCATCCGACGCAGTCGATCCCATTGGCGATGATGCTGGGTGCATCTGTATGCCAGAATTGCTAGACCAAAAGGGTGCGCGGCGATTCCGATGGTGAGACATGCAGGGGCGATCGTAGGTTGCGGCTCGCAGTGCGCCAGATTCCCGGCGCCGAACGCACGGATCATAGGTCGGCGGCGGGGCTTGATTTCGGGGCGAGTGCGCACGAACGTTCTGGCACTCGGCCCTGAGTCGTTTGGGGTGCACTGGCAAAGAACTGCCAATGGGGAACATGCTGCAACGCTCAAAATCTGTCCGACTACTTCTCGTAACCGCGTTGCTGGTTGGGTCTGGCTTGGCGCAGAACTTGCTGGTTGCGCAACCGCTCGCGACTCTATCAATCCCGATGCCGGTGTTGCCGGGGGCCATGGTCGCGAGCGACCTCGATGCGGATGGTGACGACGACTTCGTGCTGTCGGAATCGACCGGGTTGGTGATCTTGCGCAACCAGGGGGGCACGTTTGTGCGGGAGTTGTTGGCGACTGGTTCGAACACCGGGTCTGGCTTCGTGATTGCGCAAGATCTCGATTTGGACGGCAACACGGACTTGTGCATCAGCGTGCCGATGTTCGGGTTCTCGTCGACGATCCGAATCTGGTGGGGGGATGGCACCGGCCAATTCCCAACCGCTTCGCCGACCGATTTGACGGTGCCCTCCGACTTTGCAGGGTCCAATGCGGTCGCGGCGGACGTGGATGGCGATCTGGATGTGGATTTGATGTTCGCGACGACGCCATCGTTCGGGGTGAGTGGCGGCATGATGCTGCGCAACCAAGGTAGCCGCACGTTTGCCGTGGCGCCGGCCAATCAGTATCCGACAGCTTCGAGCGGCAATGCGACGCCGTCTGCGGTCGATGTTGATGGCGACGGGGCGCTCGACATCGTGTTGGTATCAGCGAACGCACGTTCGCGGCTCTATTGGAACAATGGCGGCAACTTCGCTGAGGCGTCGCTCGCGCAGTTTCCCCTGATCGAGTCGAGTCATCGCGGCCTTGCAGCTGCCGATTTTGACGGTGATGGGGATCTCGACCTGGTGCTTGGCGGCGACGCGGATGAGGGCGTGCTGTTGCGCACGAATGGTCCGCGCCAGCTGGTGCTCGACGTGGCACCAGCTACCGATATCCGAAGCCTTGCGGTCGTCGCTGCCGACGCGGATGGCGACGGGGATTCGGACCTACACGTGTTCCACCGCTACCAAGATCAGCAGCGTAGCAACGACGGCAGTGGCCAGTTCGCGACGACGGCCTGGTTTGCAGGAATCGATGATGTGGCAGTGGTCAGCGCCGCGGACCTTGACCAGGATGGTGATGTGGACTGGGTGCGCATCGGCAAGGCCAATGGATTTGGCTCTTCGTCCATGCCTCTTGCTGTGAGCGCTGCGTATGCAACGGTGCCAGGCCAATACCAATACGTTGGCGGTAGTCGCTTGCCGATTTCGACTGGTGCCGTGCGTTCGCGACCAAGCGGCGACATCGATGGCGACCAGCGTCCCGATCTCATCTTGCAGGTTGGCGAGCCCCAGGGAAGCAATCCAGCAGCCACGATGCAGTTCGTGACGCCGACTGCCGAGGGCCAGTTTGTCTATCGCTGGGCATCGCGAATCGGTGCAGTCGACAATGGCTTCTTTGCGGATTTGTCGGGCGACGGACGCGATGAGTACATCGTCTATGGCCAAACGACTGGCTACTTCGCCAACGATGCTGGCGTGCTCGCAACGACGCTGACGCCGCTGCCGACGCCCACCTTCGCGCCGATCAGTGCTGGCGTTGGCGCGGACATCGATGACGATGGCGACATCGACCTGTTGTTGACGATGACCGTCAGTGGCTACCAATTGCTGCGTGTCCTGGTGAATCAGGGCGGCACGTTTGTGGATGAGACGGCGACCCGCGCCGTCGGCCCGCCGATCGATGGTGACTATCCGCGGGTGTTCGCTGCGGACTTCGACGGCGACCTCGACCTTGACGTTTGGGTCCATACCGCCGATCAAGAACACATCTGGCACAATCAGGGCGGTGTGTTGTCGTTCGTGCCGGCTGGTGTGCCGATCAACGGCTGGGGAGGTCGCTATGCGACGATCGGAGATCTAGATGGGGATGGCCATGTTGACTTGCGTTCGGGGCGACGCATCTTGCGAAATGATGGCACTGGCATGTTCCAATCGTTGCCGCTGATTGCCCCGACGACGCCTGGCATCGACTTGCTGCGCTTCGCTGTCGACCTCGACGATGACGGGGATCTGGATCTGATCGGTTCGGGATTGACGATTTGGAACAACGGCAGTGGCCAATTCACAGTGGCCAACAATGTGCAGCCCATCCAGATTGGGGTCACCAACGTAGTCGATGTGGATGCGGACGGTGATCCCGACGTGATTGCGAGCATCTCCAACCAACCCGTGTTGTTGCTCAACCAACTGCGACAACTGCGACTGGAAGGTCAAGCGCGAGTCGGCGGTTCGGTGGACCTTCGCTATTCCATGCAACCAGGTAGCGTGCCGCAGCCAGTGTTCTTCTGGTTGGCGGTTTCGTTCGCGACCGTGGCACCGGTGTTCGTGCCGGATTTGGGGTGGGTGCAGATTGACCCAACTCAGCTCTCCGTCGTCGGGCCATTCGCGCTGCCTGCGTCCGGAGGGGATCTTCTGCATCAAGAACCGGTGCCCAACATCCCGTCGTTGCTCGGCACGTTGTTTGCCGTGCAACCCGTGGAATTGCGCGGCGGCCGCTTGCGCACCGGCAATCTCGTCAAGACCCTTCTGGACCGCTAGCTCACCTCCGATGCGATACATCTCTTTCTGTCGCGCGCTTGCCGCGTTCTTGGTCGCCTTGGCAAGCGTTTCGTTTGCGACGGCCCAGTGCACTCGTCAATGGCTACCCGGCGAAGGCATTCCCGGTGCCAACGGTAAGGTGCGTTGCGCCGTGGACTGGGATCTCGATGGCGCCGGCCCGCAGCCCCCACGTCTCGTTGTGGCCGGCGACTTCACGACCATCGGCGGCACGTTGGCTCGTGGCATTGCCGTGCGTGACAACACCACGATGCAGTGGTCTGGGATTGGCTCCGGGATTCTTGGCGCCGTGCAGGCTTTGGTCGTGCTGCCGAACGGCGACCTCGTCGCGGCCGGTGCGTTTTCCTTCGCTGGGTCGGCAGTGGTCAACAACATCGCGCGATGGGATGGTTCAAGCTGGTTGCCTCTGGCGGGTGGCTTGAGCAGCTCAGTCAATGGCTTGGCCGTCGAAGCCAACGGCGACTTGATCGTTGGTGGGCGTTTCACGCACGCGACCGGAGTGCTCGTCAACGGCGTTGCGCGTTGGAACGGAACCAACTGGAGTTCGCTGCTGGTTGGCGTCGGTTTGGTGCAGTCCGTCGCTGTCATGCCCAACGGGGACATCATCGCCGGCCACGAGTTCAGTGGTGGCGTCAAGCGCTGGAACGGAAGCTTCTGGGCGCCGATGGGAACCAACCTCAGCAATACCGTGCACGCCCTGCACGTGACCGCTGCTGGGGAGTTGCTCGCCGGCGGGGCGTTCTTGGGCTTCTCTGGGAATCCGCGCGGGATTGCGCGATGGGACGGTTCCACGTGGCAGTCGGTCGGAAGCGGTTTCAACACTACGGTGCGCTCGATCACGTCGTTGTCCAATGGCGACCTGGTCGCCGCTGGCGACTTTTCCTTGTCTGGGACGACCCCGGCGCCGCGCGTGGCAAGGTGGGACGGCACGGCTTGGAGTGCCCTAGGCAATGGCTTCAACGCGTCTTGCTACACGATCCTTGCGCGTGCTAACGACAGCCTGTGGGCCGGCGGAGACTTCTCGCCGTCGGGTTTGCTGTCCGGGCTTAGGCTCGCCTACTTCGACGGCCTCACGTGGCGTTCGGAATTGTTGGGCGCCGATCAACCGATCGATGCCATCACGATCCTGCCGAATGGTGATGTAGTCGTTGGCGGTCGCTTCGAACGCATCGGAGACATTGCGGCGAACAACATCGCTCGCTGGGATGGCAATGCTTGGTTTGCGATGGGTGATCCGGGGGCTGCGGTCCTGACGCTGATGCAGACGGCTGCCGGAGACGTGATCGCCGGAACCAACGCGTTTACCGGCGTTGGTAGTGCGGTCGTGCGTTGGAATGGCAGCGCTTGGCTACCAGTTGGAAGTGCGTTGGTTGGTACCGTCACGGCGCTGCACGAGCAACCGGATGGAAGCCTGATTGCCGGCGGTGCGTTCAACAGCACGCCGCCGAGTTCGGTTCGAGAAGTCCGGCGTTTGGTTGGCGCGAACTGGACCGCGCTCGGTGGCACCTTCGATGGTTCGATCTACTCGTTGACGACCCTGCCTGCTGGTGACTTGGTTGTTGGCGGCGAGTTCTTCAGCATCGGTGGCCAGATCGTTCGTCGCGTGGCATTCTGGGATGGAACCGCGTGGCAACCGTTTGGTGCTGGCGTTAGCGGGCAGGTTTTCACTGTGACAACCGACGCCTTGGGCGACCTTGTTGTTGGCGGGGAGCGGTTTGTTGGCAATCAGCAGGTTGGCAACGTGCAGCGTTGGGACGGCGTGGACTGGCAAGAGCTTGGCACAGGTCTCAACGGTCCGGTTGGCGTGCTTGCCAAGCTGCCGAACGGGGAATTGCTGGCAGGTGGTTCGTTCACCGTGGCGGAGCAGGTGCCGGCTGGACGACTCGCACGATGGACCGGAGCGAATTGGCTCCCTATGCGAGGTGTCGAGAATGGCCAGGTCACCGCGATGGCGGTCGCGGCGGACGGCGCCATCGTGGTCGGCGGCGCGTTCACGTCAACGGATGGCGGGGTGCGTGGCAACGTCGCGGTGCTATCGAATCCATGCCCCGCAACGGTCACGGCCTATGGCTCGGGTTGCGTTGGCGCTGGTGGACCGTTGGTGCTGGAAGCGGAGCAGATGCCGTGGTTGGGCACGACTCTCGTCACGCACGCAACCGGCATTGCGCCGCCTTCGCTCGCGGTTGGTCTGTTCGGCTTCCACTCGACCTGGCAAGAGCTGTGGTTGCTATTGGCTGAAGGTCAACCGGGGTGCCAGTTGCTGGTGCAGCCAGGACCACTTTACCTGCTGCTGCCCAACGCGGGCGTGGCCGAATCCCAATTGGTGATTCCAAACAATCCCATGCTGATCGGCCAACCCATTACCCATCAAGTGCTGGTCTGTGAGTTGGCTTCCAATGGCACGATTCAGAACATCACTAGCACGAACGGGCTGTTGCTGACTCTCGGATCGCTCTGAGTTGCGTTGTGAAACTGTGCCTGATGCAAGTTGCGTCGGGCTACAGCTTGGCGGCGGATGCTGGATCGCTCGACGGAGTTGCTACGCGAGCGACTCCTCTTGCTTCGACATCGCTCACATTTCTGGGGATGGGGACTGCCGAGCGCCGAGTTTGCTCAGGTGCGCAACCATGTCGGTGTGGCCGCGATCCATCGCATAGGGCAGCGCCGCGCGGCCATGCCGCGCGGTCGCGTCGAGATGCGCGCCGTGTGCCAACAGCAGGTCGGCCTGCTTGGTTGAGCCGCTGCACTCCGCGACATGATGCAGCGTCGTCATCTGGTCTTCTTGTGGTTTGCGCGCATGCACATCGGCGCCGTGCGTCAACAGCAATCGCGTGATCGAGTCAGCGTGGTGCGGCTTGCGGCGAGGGCGCGCCGGCCCAATGCAGGGCCGTCATGCCTTCTGCGTCGACGGATCGCGCGGCGTCCGGGTCGACCTCACGCAAGTGTCGAGCGGGACGCCGTCCCAGTGAGGCTGCCAAGGCTGCGAGGTTATCAGCGATGGGTGCCTGTCGATCAGCTTGGTGACGGCTGCGTAATCCCCGGCGGCCAGTGCGGAACTCGTGCAGGCTCGGGGTGGCGTCCATCTCAGCACCATTGTGACGGCGTCGAGTTGGCCTTGCAGCACGGATCTGTGAGAGGTCATAAGTCATTAGTATGTGGTTGGTTGTGCGGTCGTCGCCGAGCGGATCTGAAGTCACCCTCTTGATGTTCGTGATATGTTAGGTATAGCCATAGCATGCCGCTGCTGCTCTCCCGAACGCATTATTCGTTGCTGACTGCGCCTGCGTCGCCGCAGGCACTGTGCGAAGAGGCGGTGCGGCTCGGGTTGACGCACCTGGTCCTGACCGACACCAATGCCCTTTACGGTCTCTATCCGTTCGCCCAGGCGGCGCGGCGCGTCGGGCTGCAAGCGGTGTTTGGCTGCGAGCTCGTGCATCGCGGTCGGCGGCTGACGTTGCTTGCGCAGGACGAACATGGCTACGGTTCGTTGTGCAGTTTGTTGAGTGCGTTCCATGGGGTTGGGCCCGGGCGCTCTGCAAACGCTGCGAGTGCTGCTGCGTTCGACCTCGTGCGCGCATGCGAGCGCTATGCCCAGGGGTTGTGGTTCGTATGCGGGGATCCGCGCTTGTTGCCGGAGTTGTCGGTGCGGGTGCCGCGCGAACAGTTGTTGGTGGCGCTGCCGCCGCGAGGTTCTGTTGGTGGAGCAGATGGTAGTCGGACAGCCGGCGGTCGTGGGGCGGCCCGCGATGCGACGGGTAGTGGCTCGTCAGCAGCGTCGTCGCAACGCGGCCGCAAGTTGCCGGATCCAGGTTGTCCATGGCCACGTCGCATGCTGCGGGACATTGCGCGCGACCTCGGCCTGCGGCTGTGTGCGATACGCGATGTCTGGTTTGCCGCGCCCCAGGACCACGCGCTGCACCAACTGTTCTTGGCGGTGAAGTGGAATCGTTCGTTGCGCGGCGGCGATCCGGCCAAGGACTTGCGAGGCATTGGCGTGGCCAGTCCCGATGCGCACTTGCCGAGCAAGGAGCAGTTGCGTGCTGGTCACGAAGAAGAAGCCGACGCCGACGCCGTGGCGATGGCGCAGCAAGTGCTCGCAAGCTGCACGTTGTCGTTTGTCGACCGCGCCAAACCGATCTTCCCACCGGTGACGTTGCCGCCCGGAGAGACGGCGGAGGCGGCGTTGCGGCAGTTGGTCTTGGCGGGTTTGCGGCAGCGTTATGGCAAACCAGAACAAGATGCGATGGCGCGCTGCGAACACGAATTGTCGGTGATCGAGTCGATGGGGTTTGCGCCGTATTTTCTGGCGGTGCATCAGATTGTCGAGTTGGCGCGCGCGCGCGACATTCCTTTCGTCGGGCGCGGTTCGGCCGCGGACAGCTTGGTGGCGCATTGTCTCGGCCTGACGGATGCCGATCCGCTGCGCTACGGATTGTTGTTCGAGCGCTTCCTCAATCCGGGGCGCAGCGACCTGCCCGATATCGATCTCGATTTTTGCTGGCGGCGCCGGGATGAACTGATCGAAGCGGTTTACGAGCACTTCGGGCGCGACCATGTCGCAATGATCGCGACCTACAACACGTGCGGTCCACGTTCGGCATACCAAGAAGCTGCCAAGGTGATCGGTTTGCCGCCGGCCGAAGCGGTGCGCCGCAGCAAGCGCTTGCCGTGGCATGGCAAGGCGGATTTGGATCTGGCCGAGATCGCTGCGGAGACGCCGGGGTTCTGGCGGGAAGGCCAACGCGGCGGCAATCCCACCGGAGGCCGAGCCACCGCAAGCAACAGCATTGGCAACCGGGCAGCAAGTTCGGTGCACGACAGCAAACATCTGCCGCCAGAACGCGAACAGTTGCTGCTGTCGCTTGCGCAGCAGCTGCTGTCGGCGCCGCGCCATCTTGGCGTGCATCCTGGCGGCCTCGTGATCACCCCGCAACCGGTTGCGACGTATGCACCGCTCGAACGTGCCGCCAAAGGGGTTGTTGTCACGCAATACGACATGCACTTCGTCGAGGGACTTGGCATGGTCAAGATCGACTTGCTCGGCAACCGCGCGCTCTCGATCGTGCATGACTGCGTGACGATGTTGCAGGGCCATGGCGTGGTCGTGCCCGATCTGCAAACGATTCCTGAGGACGATGCGCGCACGGCCAAACTGTTGAGCAGTGGCGGCACGCTGGGGTGCTTTCAAGTCGAGTCGCCGGCGATGCGCACGCTGTTGCAGCAGATGGGGGCCACGACGATGGATCGTGTCATCCAGGCGGTCGCGCTGGTGCGGCCCGGGCCGGCCGCCGCGGGCATGAAGGATGCGTTCATCCGACGTGCGCGTGGTTTGGAGCCAGTGACGACGGCGCATCCGCTCTTGAGCGAAGTGTTCGCCGACACCTTTGGCATCATGCTCTACCAAGAAGACGTGATCCGTGCTGCGATGGCGGTGGCTGGTCTCGACGCGACCGAGGGCGATGTGTTGCGGCGGGATCTCGGCAAGCGTGGGCGCAGCCATGCCCTGCGCGACGAAGCGGATGCGTTCGTTGTTGCTGGGTTGCGACGCGGCTTGCCGCGCGCCGCCATCGAGCAAGTTTGGAGCGAGATGGCGCGCTTTGCGGCCTATTCGTTTTGCAAGGCGCACTCGGTGACCTACGGCCGACTGGCGTACCGCTGTGTGTTCTTGAAGGCGCGTTGGCCGGCGGCCTTCCTGGCGGCGATGTTGCGCAACGAGGCTGGCTACTTTGCTCAGGGTGTCTACGCCGAAGAAGCGAAGCGCCTCGGCGCGGAGTTGCGAGCCCCGTGTGTGCAAGAAGGCGCCGCCGAACACGAATTGCTGCGTCCGACGGTGATTCGCATCGGTTTGTCGAGCGTGCATGGTTTGGGCGAACGCACGGTCGCCGCGATCGTGACCGCGCGGCGTGCGGGTGGGGCGTTCCGAACCTTGCAGGACCTTTTGCAGCGCGTGCGGCCGATGCGCAATGAGATCGAGAATTTGATTCTGGTCGGCGCATGCGATGGGTTTGGCATGACCCGTCCCGAATTGTTGTGGCGGTTGCAGGTCGCGATGACGCCACGTGCCCAGAAAGTTGCCGAGCGAACCGCCGTTGCTGCGCGCGGCGCATTGTTTGCCGATGCCGTGGCGCCGCGCGAAGCGAGCTACCCGCAGTTGCCCGACTTCGATGAAGCCAAAAAAGGGGAAGCCGAGCTGCGTTTGCTGGGCTTCACGCTTGGCAGTCATCCGGTGGATGTGTTGTGGCGTCGCGGGGAGTTGCCGGTGCTCAACCATTGCGTGCCGTGCGGCAAAGTCGCCGAGCACCTCAATCGCACCGTGCGCATCTGTGGCTTTGCGGTGGCGTTTCGCGGTCACAGTGCCGAGCAAGGTGGCATGTGCTTCGTGACGGTCGAAGACGGCACCGGCATCGTCGAGACAACGTTGTTTTCGAAGGTCTACCAGCGCTGCGGCGGTGTGCTGCAGGGGCGCGGCCCGTTCGTGTTTGAGGGCAAGGCCGAAGAACGCCTCGGTGGTGGCGTTGGCATGCGCGTGTTTGACGTGATGCTGCCGGAGGATGCGTAGCGTATGCGGTCGCGATCCGGCACCATGTCGCCATGGCCGGCCCCAAACGTCGACAACCAGACCCCGAGCCGCCGGCGTTGCGCGGCATTGTCATCGACGGCGCGAATGTGATCGCGTCGAGTCGCTTTCGACCGATCCAGCGGCTCGACCTGGTCGAGCAATGGTGCCGGGAGTGGCGCGAAGACTTGCCGGTGCAAGTGTTCCTTGACCACGCCACGGCATTGCGCTGCCAGCGGCCCGACCAAGCGACTTTGCGGGCGCGCTGCGGCGATGTGACTCCGGGTCGCCCGCGCTACGTCGTCTGCCCGCGCGGCGAGTCGGCCGATGGTTACGTGCTCGAGTATGCGCGCGAGCACGGGGCCTTGGTGATTTCGAACGATCGCTTTTGGGACTTCGAGGATCTGCGCGTCGGTACCATCACGCTGCAGTTCCGGCTGAAAGGAGACGAGTTTGCACCTTACGAAGAGGCCACGTGGTTCCGACCGCCGGACGGTGCGGTTCGCGTGCCGGTTGCCACGTTGCGCAGCCTGACGGGGCCTGTTGACTCGGGGCCTGTTGACTCAGGACCGGGCGACTAGCGGCCTTGGCGGCTGGCGGACCTGGCGGCTGGCGGACTTGGCGACTTGCGGCCTTGGCGGCTGGCGGACTTGGCGACTGGCGGCCTTGGCGACTGGCACTAGCGAGAAGATTTCTGCCACCGTGGGCGATTGCTGCGCACAGAGGTAGAAGGCGCAGCGAAGGCATGGAGTCTTCGGCGTCGCTACCTCGATGCACAGTCCACACGACGCACTATTCCGCTACACGTTTGGCCAGCCTGAGCATGCCATCGGGCTATTGCGCTCAGTATTGCCCAGGGGTGTGGTTGCCAGCATCGACTGGACCAGCCTGCAGGCGCTCCCAGGCACGCGTGTCGATGACCAGTTGCGCCGTCACCAAAGCGATCTGGCGTTTTCCGTTCGCAGTGGTGGTCACCAGGTGTTGGTCTACGTTCTGATCGAGCACAAGCGTCGGCCGGAGCGTTGGGCGGTGCTGCAGTTGCTGGAATACGTGATGGGGTTGTGGCGAGACCTGCGCAAAGCCCAGCATGGCATGACGCACTTGCCGCGAGTCTTGCCGGTCTTGATCCTGCAATCGCATGCGGGCAAGCAGCCGCGCGGCTTGGAAGACTTGCTCGAAGATAGTTGGCGCTCAATGGCCGACGATCTGTTGATCGAAGATCTGCGGCTCGATTTGGCGCAGCCGCACTTTGACCCGTTTGTCGTCGACCTTGAGCAGTGTTCGTGGCAACACCAACAGGGATTGGCGATGACCTTGTTGGCTAAGCTGACCGTGGACGCGTTGGTGAGTCTTCCAGCTGCCGATGCGGTCGCCGCGCGCCAGGTGTTCGAGCGATGGAACGTGTCGCTTCGACGGCTGTTGGGCAGCCAGGCGGGGGACTATGCCCTGCGCGCGCTATGGAGTTACACTGCGGACGTCGTCGACGTTCCCGTTGATGTGTTGGTCGAAATCGTTGAGGAAACCATGGATCCATTGGTGACACGAAAGTTCAAACCGCCGATTGAGCAGTGGCGGGATCAGGGCCGAGAACAAGGCCGAGAACAAGGCCTGGAACAGGGCCGCGAGCAGGGCCTAGAACAGGGACGCCAAACCGGCCAGCGCGAACTCTTGCAGCGTCAGCTCCAAGCTCGTTTTGGCGAGATCTCTTCGCAGGATCTCGATCGCTTGCAGCATGCGTCCATCGAGCAACTCGAAGTCTGGGCGTTGCGCCTACTCGATGCCGGCTCCCTAGATGAAGTCTTCGTAGGCTGAATCGCCCGCCTCGCGGAAACCCCGCCTCGCGGCAGCATCGCGGAAACCCCGCCTCGCGGAAGCCCTCACGATCACTAGCCCGGCCAGCAACCGTATCCGCAACCGTGCCTTCGCGGGCAACCACAACGTCTAGTCTGCAGCTGTCGGCACTGGGTTGCGCCCCGCGGCGGTGCGGCTTGCGAACCAGAACATCCATGCCGCCACTGCGCCGAGCACCCCGCACAAGATCCACAGTGCGTCCTGGCCATAGTCTTCGTAGACGTGGCCGCCGAGCACCGGCGCCAAGATCAACGCCAGGCTGAACACCATGCCATAGGCACCGTTGTACGAACCGCGGGCGCTGGCTGGCGCGCGATCGTTGATGTGTGCTGACAGCAACGGCATCTGCAGCAACTCTCCGCCGGCGATCACGCCCATGGCGATCACGATGCCGACGGCACCGAGCGGTGCTAGCAGCACGAGGTAGCCGATGCCGACGACTAGCGATCCGAGGGCGACGATTGGCAGTGCCGGTCGATCGCGTAGAGCGTGCACGACAATCATCTCGAACATCACGATCAGGATCGGATTGACGGCGAGGAACCAGCCGATGTGGTGGCGTTGGTAACCCGTGTCTTCGAAGACGCGCGAGCCGGTCGTGAAGTACTGCATGAACGCGACCAACGTGATCAAGTTCGCAAGCATCAGCCAGACGAAGTGCCCGTCGCGCATCGGCCGGGCTTTGGTCTCGTTGGCGGCGCGCGGTTCTGGTTTGGGACGGAAGCCGCCCAGGCCGAAGGCGAGGAAGGCGGCGGCGATCAGGCAGGTGCTGCCATCGACGACGAACATCCAGCGGAAGTCGACCATCACCAGGTAGCCGCCAATCGTTGGTCCAACCGCCCAGCCGAGGTTGATCATCAGCCGGTTCAGCGACAGTGCCTTGCGGCGCAGTGCGGGCGGCACGCTGACGGCGACGGCCGTGATCGAGCCCGGACGAAACGCTTCGTTGAACACCGCCAAGACGAACGTCGTCACTTCCAGCCAACCCGGCTGCAACACCAGGGTCATGCCAAACATCCACATGCCACTGGCAAGCAGGGTCATGATCTGGGTGTGAACGGAGCCGATGCGGTCGGTCAGGACGCCACCGAGCCAACTGCCGACGACTGCCCCGATGCCGTAGACGCTGAGCATGTAGCCGGCTTCAGTCGCGGAATAATCGAAGCGCTCCTTGGCGTACAGGCCGAGGAACGGCACGACCATCGCCCCGCAGCGGTTGAGGAACGCGGCGAGGCACAGCAGCCAGGTCAGTCGTGGCAGTCCGCCGAACGCATCGCGATAGCTTGCGACGACCCCATTGCGGCGGCCGGCCTTCACGACAGGGTCTCGATCACTGCGCCATCAGCCCCGGCGTAGCGCTTGCGTCGGGGTCATGCGGGACGCGCGGTAGGCGGGGATTGCTCCGCCAACAATTCCGAGCAAGAGCGCAAAACCGATTGCCACCGTGATGGCGTAGGGCGTGGTGCGGAAGGCGAACGTTACTTCGGTGAAGGTCGCGAAGTTGGTCGTGCCGGTTTGCATGCCGTTGAGCGGGATCACCATGATCACGCCGATGATGCCGCCGAACAAACCGAGCAACGCAGCCTCCAGCAAGAACGATAAGAACACGGCGAACGGCCGGAAGCCGGTGGCCAACAGGACCCCGATCTCGTGGGTGCGCGCCGCGAGTGCCGAGAGCATCGCGTTGGTCCCGGTAAAGACCGCCGCCAAGCCCATGATGACGGACAAGAACGCGCCGAGGAACGTGAACAACCCGGTCAGTGCGCCGGTCTGGTTGCTCAGGTATTCCTTCTCGCTGAGCGCCTTGGCGGGAATGCGCTTGTCCGACTCAAGCCGCGTGGCGAGGTCCTTCACCGACGCATCGGGTCGCAAGGTGCCGATGATGCGGCTGTAGTTTTCGACATCGAGCGCCGCACGCATGCGGTCGACATCGCCCCATACCTCGGTCTGGTAGGCGCCGGTCGACTCGAACACGCCGACCACTCGGAATGGTGTGACGTTGATGCGCAGGACGTCGCCGACTTCGCAGTTCTGCATGCGATCACGCAGCGCCTTGCCTACAACTACCTCGTCGGTGCCGGGTTCGAAGTTGCGGCCATCGAGGATGCTCCAGTTGTCCCCGTGGATCGCGAAGGTCGCTGGCTGCACCCCACGCAGTGGGATGTTGGTCTTGCCGCCATCTTTGCGAGGCAGCAGCGTCGCCAGGTAAAGCTCGGCGGACGCGAGCGGCTT
>TARA_R110002072_G_scaffold174303_3_pt1 | contig 98248 bp, 78 predicted proteins | sample TARA_R110002072 | Tara Oceans TARA_R110002072 (sample SAMEA4397118) | marine metagenome | biome: Polar Biome; feature: [SRF] surface water layer (ENVO:00010504); material: water (ENVO:00002006), including particulate matter (ENVO:01000060) such as... | depth 5 m
CAGCAACGCTGCGACGTCTTCGGCACAGCCCCATGCGAGCGTGTAGCCCGAGCCACCGTGACCGTAGTTGTGAATCAAACGACGGCCATCGCTGCGCGGCGGTTCTTCGAGTCGCACGGTTGAGCGATACGGGCGCAGGCCAACGCGTGTCGCAAGCACCTTGGCACCGGCCAACTGTGGAAACGCGCGAATGGCGCGCGCCATGATCGCCTCGGTATCACCGGCATCTACAGCAGTTCGTTCGTCCGCCATTTGCGCCGTGCCACCAACAACCAGCCCATCTTTGCGGGGGATCAGGTAGCACGGGCCACCCTGCGTGTCGTCGATCCACGCGTAGGGCACGGCTGCGGTTTCGAGTCGCAACACTTGACCGCGCACTGCCTGCAGTTCGGCATCGCCGCACAACTCACGCGCAGCAAGCCCCGTGCAATTGACGACGATGCCAGCAACATCCAGCGCTTCGTCGAGCGAGGCCACCTCGCGCCGCACGACGGCAACGCCCTGCTGCTGCAAGCCGCGCAACAACCACTTCATGTGCACCGGGACCTCACATACCGGCACGTCGACGCGCACCGCGGCGCGGTAACCAACTGGCACTTCGTCACCGGCCAAACGCACCAGGCCCGGCACTTCGCTGGCCCACCACAAGTCCGGCTCGGCATGGTCGAACACCTCGACAACGGACTGCATGTGCACGCCCGCAACTGGATCGCCGGCAAGCTCGCGCAGTCGCTGGAACGTGAACGCACTCCACCCAGCCACCCGCTCGCGCGGCTCAGCCAAGAACGGATACCAGATGGCGCCGGCGACCGCCGAAGTCGTCTGCCCCGGATCGTCTCGCGTCCAGACTTCGACCGAGAGCCCTTGGGCCCGCAATCGCCACGCCGTCACCAACCCGATGACTCCGGCCCCGAGGACGAGCGCGTCTGGTTGCTGCAGCGATGGGCTCACCAACGAATCAAAGCAGACGGCGCGACTGTGGGTTCGCAATCTCGCGGAAAACCCCGCATCATCCGCCGATGGAGCAACCTCAGGAACAGGCTAGTCGTCACGTCCGCACCGAAGACCTGCTAGCGCCGCCACCGATCGGTCGCGCTCTTGCACTCGCCGGGTTGGCCGCCGTTGCCGGCGCCGCGATCTGGGGCCTGCTCAGGATCTACGGCAACCTGGAGCACGGCGTGGTCGCTTGGGGAATTGGCGGGCTGATCGGATTCGCGATCATCAAGGCCGGCGGCCACGGGGTCGTGCTTTCGACTGCGGGAGCAGTTTTGGCGGTGCTGTCGATCGCGGCTGGCAAGCAGATCAGCTTCCAGTCGATGCAGAACGAGATCATTGAATCGTCGATGGAGCAAGTTGCTCTTAGCTACGACGAGACCCGCGCGGACGCGGAAGCGTGGGCCAAGCTCGGTGACTCACCAAGCGACGAGGCCGTAGAGGAGTTTGCGCTCGATCACAACTTCGACGTCGACAATGCCGCTCAGCTGCGCAGCGAGTTCGGCCCGGATCTCGATCGCTTCGCCGCCGAGCAACCGTCACGGGAGGTCTGGACCGAATCCAAGCGAACGATCGTCGAAGAGTCGATCGCCGAGAACTTCACGTTCATGGATTACTTGCGTGAGGACTTCAACCTCTTCGACATCCTGTTCATTGGCCTCGGCATCGCCACGGCGTTCGGCATGGTGCACAAGCACACGCTTGCCCTGCAAGTCGAAGCGCGCCAAAACATGCGCGGCGACCCCCAAGACGAGCCCGAAGACAAAGAGAACGAGTAGTCGCCGGCCGGCTACGCGAGGTGGCGCGCGGAACGGCGCGAACACTCATGACGTCCGGTGACAACTCGGACAAGAAATCGAGCCCAACAAACGACATCATCTCGGCATGGAGCCACGCCGCGAGAAGCTGTCCGACCTGCTGCACGGCAGCGCTCTACCGCCACCGCCAATCAAACGCGCCTTGATCTTCGGGATCATCGCCGCCGTCATTGGGGTCGTCGCAGTGGTGATGGCCGTTCTGACGCACGAGATGCGCATCGGGCACCTCACGGCAGGCATTGGCGCATTGGTAGGAATCGCGATCATCCGCCGCGGCGGCTATGGCAAGCCGCTCGCGCTCGCCAGTGCGGCAATCACGCTGGCGGCGATCCCGGTCACGTATTTCGTGACGTTTAGGATCATCACCACATCGTGGTGCACCGAATCCACTCGCGAGAGCATCAAAGAAAACGCAGCCGCCTGGCAACAACTCAGCAACCCGACTGACGAGCAGGTGTTCGAATTTGCGCGCGACCAAGGGTTCGCGTTCACAACCCGCGAAGCGTTCGATCACTACCCAGGCAAGATGCTGACCTGGTTCGCCGAGACCCAACCTTCGGTCAGCGAGTGGCGCGACTGGGAACTCGCCAACAGCCTGTTTCGCGACTACCTCGCCTACACGACTAGCGCGCTTGATTACGTGCTGCTGGCCGTCGCGCTGCTGCTTGCGGCGGGCATCGTCATGCTCCGCACCTCAACCCTTGAAGACCGGGCGAAGCAGAAGGCGATCGCGCGACGCCAGGAAGCGGCGCGCGAAGGGAACCCCGAAGAGCCCGCCCCCAACTAAGAAGAAGCGAACGGCGTGCCGAGCGGGCGGGTGATCCCCGCCCAGCCTGCGACTACTCTTCGTCTTCTTGGTTTGACGCGATCATCGTCGCCGCCGGCAACGCAACACCACGCGTTGCCTTGGTCAGTGCGACCTGTGCAGCTTCGTAGGTGCGCAGGCGACGACGGAAGTCATCGCTCTTGCCGCCCTTGGCAATCGCGTCCTGCTGCAGCTTGATCGCCGTTTGCACCTTGCCGTTGAGGAAGTTGGCGAGGGCCGCGGTGTCGAGGTGGTTGTAGTCGACACGACCACGGCGGCGCTTGTCAGCGGCGCGAACTTGCGCCAGACGCTGCGTCAATGCGAGTGCGACGTCGTCGAACTTACCAGCGGTGTCCTTGTCGGTCATCAGACCCCACGCGGTGCTGTTGAGGCGCGCGGTGTCGTCGCCGACCTGCTTGACAACCTTGGTCAGCACGTTGTTGGCGCGCTTCGTGTGGCCTTGATCCCGCGTCCACTGGTAGTGCGACATCAGCATGCGGTTGCGCGACGGCGAACAGTTACGCTCGCGCTTTTGCTCGAAAGTGCCGTCGAGACGGTCGAGCGCGGCGTTGAGTTGGCGACGCAGCACAGTCAGATCCTTCTGCGCGGCCTGCAACTCAGTGCGAGCGCGCTGAACGTTGAGCTTGGAGCGCTTCAATTCGGCTGCCAGCCGACGTGTTTCGGCGTTGTCTTTCTCGGCCTTCTGTTCGAGGGCCTGCTTCGACTCGCTGCGCAGCGGGTCTTGGGTAGCGAATAGGGCGAGGGGGGTCGAGGCAACGAGTGCCGTGAGCGCGATACCTTTGATGATCATCAGAACCTCCGGAGGGGACAGCGAGGCAGCCGCGCTGCATCAGTGTGATGCAGCTGCGAACCACGATGATGACAGGTCTTAGCCCCGCGAACGAGGCTGCAGGATTATCTCCCCTAACGCAAACACTTCGAGTTTTGCGCAAACACGGGCGAGCGACATCACTTGCGGTTGTCGAGCCAGCCTTTGACCTTCGGATACTGGCTGCTCGCCCAACACGTCTTGACGAGTTCTTCGTACTTCTGCCAGCCTTCGTCGCGCTTGCCCTTGTTGAACAACCCCCGCGCCTCACCGATCAGTTTCTTGGCGGGCAACTCATGCTTGGCGCGCAATTCGGCGAAGGCCTTCATCAACTCTTTGGCACAGTCGGCGAACTCGTAGTAGTCACGATACTCGAGGAAGTCATCGATCCACTCACCCTCACCAGGATCCTTCAGGTTCGCAGCGAACTGCTCCACTTCACCTTCGGCATACTCATCCACGGTCGCAGCGATGTGCTTGATGGCCGCGTGCTTCGGCGCCACCTTGCGCAAGTGATTGGCGATCGCCATCGCATCGGCGAAGCGATCTTCATCGAGTGCCTTCTGTCCTTCCTTGGCCAACTCGGCGGCGTTGTCGCCCGTAATCAGCTCCAACCACTCGACCGCCGCGAGCCATGGCAAACTGGAGAAGCCGTGGCCAGCACCATTGGCAAACAAGCGCAACTTGGGAAAGCGGTGCTCGCGGGTTCGCAGGTAGGTGCCTTCGCCTTGCGCAAACGGCACCGCGCGATCGTTGCGGCCGTGCACGACGGCAATCGCGACCTCCCGCTGCTTGTTCTTGAGCGCCTCGTCATCGAAGACGTCGGCCTCGCACTGCATCGTCATGCCAGAGGACATCGGGAAGACCCCATCGACCAGGTCCGGATAGTGCATCGCAAAGAACCACGTCAAGAAGCCACCCTGTGAGTGGCCGCCGACGAACGTACGCGTCGTGTGATGCCTTTTCTTCAGCTCTTCGATCAGCTCGGCAACCAGCGCAGGGCTTTCGCGATGCGTATTGGGATAGCCCCCATAGGTGCTCTTGCCCATGAAGTTGACGTAGGTGTAGTTCTGACGCGGGTCGTCCGGCGTGCTCCAGTCTTCCCACGATTCGCCATCGATGCCAACGACCAGGAAGCGCTCGCCAACGTCCGTGTTAGCAATCGATTCGACATAGGGCTTCGACACGTAGTTTGAGCCGTGCAAGAACACCAGCAACGGCAACTCTTGCCCCGGCTGATAGGTCTTGGGCGCGTGCATGTAATAGACCATGCGGTTTTCGCCCAACCCACGGACCAGCTTGCCGGCCTCGGGAACGACACCGCGCGCGTGGCCTTCGAGTCGCTGCAGCTGCAGTGCGTACTTGCCGCGCGCGTTTTCGGCGCCCCCCAACGCAAGCTTGCCGTCCTCGTCAAAGTCGATGCGAAACGTGCCGGTGCCGAACGGACTCTCGTAGTCGAGTTCGGCGAAGCGGCCTCGCACCGCTCCCTCGAACGTCGACCACCCCTGCGCGCCGAAGCCGCCGGTCAGCTTGCTGCCCTTCTGCTCGATCTCGAGTAACCCCCAACTCGTGCGCCAAAACCCCGCCAGTTTGGCCGGCTTGCCCTTCTCGGTAGCCGGGTCATGCCGCCAACCAAACCACTCGCCCTTGCCGTTGCCGTTGCCGCTGGTCGACTGCCAATCACCATCGAACCGGAATGCGCCCTTCTGGAACTGCCACGAGCCCGTGACTTTCGCCCGACCTTCCTTGGCGGTGAAGACGATGTCGTCGCCTTTCTTTTCGGCGGTCAACGTCGAACCGTTGCCATAGGTAGCGGACCACCCCTCGCCATCGGCTTTGACTTCGAGCACGCCGCGGTTCGTAAACCACGTGCCGGCAAGCTCCTGTGCGGCGAGAACGGCTGGACTGATGCAACCCAGCACCAACGAGAACAGAGCGCGACGATCCAACATGAGGTTCCTCCGGTGATGAAGCCCCCAACGTAGTGGTCACGGCAATGCTCCGACGTAACTGGAACGTAAGGCCGCGAAGATCCGCTAACCGCGAACCCGCACCGGCTTCGCCGCTGGCCGATAGTGGCCGCGCAGCAGCCACCACGCGAAGAATCCCATGGCCAGGCCCACCGGAATCGTCAGCAGCGGGATGAATAGCGGCGCCACAGCGGCCACGAACGCGATAGCCGGAATCTGAGGCAATCCTGGCAAACCAATCCCCAACACAACCAGCGGACTGGTCAGCAAGAACACGATCAGCGGCGCCAAGAATGGACTGAGAACACCAATGCCCAAGGCGACCTTGAGTCGGCCTCGCGGCTTCAGATCGACTAGCCAGCCAGCGGCCCACCCCCAAAAGAGTGTCGACGTCGCAACCATGCCAAACAGGGTCCAGTTTCCCAGCGCCCAATTCCCCCGGGGAGGGAGGGTTTCGACCAGTTGGCCACCCGTAAGGGCAGCAGCCCACACGACAGGCACCAATGCCGCCACGATCACGACGCGACGCACAGCCCACTTCGCCGGTTGGCCCGCCCTTGGATGTTTCGCTTCCCTCATCACCTGATAAGAACGCTACAGGCATCTGGAGAATTGCGCCCAAGCCAGTGACGCCCAAAGCCGGCGGCCCATCCAGCAAGCGACACAGAGCGGCGTGCTGGAAGCAACGCCGCGCGAACCGCTGCGACTCGATGGCATCCCGCCAGAGTCATGCAACCCAGAGTTGCGCAATTCCATCGCGCCGCGGCACCGCACTCCAGAGCCAAGCTCGGTGCAGCACCGCGAGGGCCGTCAGTCCCTAGAAGGCGCCGACGACAACTTCGAGAGCGTTCGACAAGTCGAAGCTGACGCCATCGAACGTCGCGGCCTGGAAGACCCAGGTCGACAGCGGCAGGTTGCCGCCACCGTATAGAGGCACGTGCAACTCACCATTGCTATCGGTGGTGAAGGCCTGCACCAACGCCGCCAACGGCTCGAGCGGAACCAGGTACTCGGTCGGCGTGATCAGGTACGGGTTCGCAGCCACGCCAATACCGATCAGAACCGGCGAGTTGGCTGGGCCATCAGCCAGTTGGAACGAAGCCATCGCACCGAGGTTGGTCAGATCGTCACCACAGATGTTGAGCGTCACAGAGCCGCCGCCGGCAAAGCCTAGGTCGGTCTGGCAGTGCTCACACTCGTCCGGAACGAGGTTGTTGTTGGCGTCGTCGTGGCCACCGGTCAACACGTCGACCAAGTCGTTCGTGCCGTTGCTGTTGCAGTCTTCTTCGTAGACCGTCGCAAAGATGTTCAGGTCGACGTTGTCGACCCAACTGTCTTGGTTGACGTCGAAAATGGCTTCCGGATCATCCGCGGTGTACGGGCCACCTACTTGCGCCAGGCGGAACGCCGCGAGGTCGGTGCGGTCGAGCACGTTGTCGCCATTGCTGTCGAACTCGGTGCGACCGAGCGAATCAAGGAACGCGACCACCGCGAGTTGATCGGCGGAAGGCAGCGCCTGGAACGCGAGACCCGACGTGCGTGACTCCGCGCCAAACACGGAGTGAAGCTCGATCACGCCACCGGCTCCGAGCATGCGCGTTTCGAGCGTGCCACCGACTACGCGGCCGTCGTGCCACAGCGGGTCGCGAGTGCGCACACCCCACAGCGACGGAGTCCGGATCTCTTGGCCGCTGGCATCACCATCGGCGATGAAGTCCGAGACAAGCCCGACGTCGTGCAGCAAGAAGTCCGAGTAAGGACGGATCGTCTGGTTGCGCAACGAGACCTCAAGGGCCGGGTCGTTCTTGGTCGTCCACGAAGCAACGTGGCAATCCGCGCAACCAACCGAGTTGAAGATGGCTTCGCCGGCCATGCCCGACTTCGGGGTCTGCGGCGGAGCCGCGAGGTAGCGCTGGAAGTGCGTGATGCGATCAATGAAGTCGAGGCCGTTGGCATCGGGCCCGTCTTCCGGATCGGCAACCGTGTCCCACGTCGCCAGCAGAGCCTGGTTGCCGTTCGGCGCGTTATCAAACGGCACCAGACGATTCGAGAAACCAAGCTCGTTCTGTGACGCGTCGCCGGAGAACGTCAGCACGGTTGCCACCTGCGCCTTCCAACCCATGCGGCCAGCGCGCAACGCACCACCAGGGGTCTCAAGCGGCGTAACCCAGTGCACGCGACCGCTGACAGCAGCGCTCGGCGGCGAGGTTTCGTTGGCGAGAATGTCGGCATCGTCAATCGCTTCGACCAAGCCAGCACCGAGTATCGACGGGGTGATGCGATTGGCGGTGACGTTGGCTTGCACCGGAATCACTTCTTCGACGGCCGGATCAATCGCGCCAGCTTGCAGCAGCGAGCCACCGAGCGCGGTGAGCGGGTCAAACGTGCCCTTGCCATCGTCGTAGCCGAAGCGAGTCACGGTCGTGCTGCCAGGACCACCCACCGGGTTGTTGTGGCAGTTGGCACAGCTGATCTGATTGAAGATCGGACCGAGCCCCTGCGCGGCATCGAAGACGTTGCCGAAGTCGACCTTGCCGTCGTCGAAGCGCTGCAGTTGAAGCGAAGTCAGACCACTGACCGGCGCACCCATCTTGGGCTGCGGCGATTGCGCCATCAGTGGCGCTGCAATGGTTGAAAGAACGATGGAGAAGCCGAGGAAACGCATGGGTTACGGGATCCTGAAGGGAGCTTCCGGCCGGACTGGCGGGGCGAAGAGCCGGAGAGACAAATGAAGGCCGCGCAAGTGTATCAGACATGAGAGAAGCCCGGGTCTCGCCATTGTGCGAAGCCCGGGCCCCTGATCGCCTCAGCAATTACGCCTAGGCGGTGGCGATGCCGCAGCCGAAGCCGCGACTCAGCGGATCACTAGTTCCACTCGATCTTGAGGGCGTTGGTAACGCCGACGCCACCGGGCAGTGAGGCGTCGCTGTAAGCCGACTGCAGGTAGAGGGCCCAGCCCGGCGGCAGCAAGCCACCGATGTTGAGCGGCACGATGAACTCGCCGGCAGCGTTGCCAAACGTCGGGCCCATGATGACCGGAGCGGCCGAGATCAGCTCGGCACTGTTCCACGGCGACGTGACCGGGACCGGGAACACATCAAAGAACAGCAGGCCGTTTGCGAACGCCGGCATGCTTGCCACCGCGAGCGTGGTGTTCGGCGTCGCGGCCGAAAGCACGTCACCACACATCGACAGCGTGCCCGCGCCAATCGTGGTCAGCGGGAAGGTCGGCTGACAGTGATCACACGTGAAGGCTTCGACCTTGAACACGTCGACGCCGGCTTCGACGATGCTGCCGGGGGTGACGTCGTGGGTGCGGAAGCGCACCTGAACGGTCGCCGACGGCGTCACGTAATCACCAACGCGGAACTGGTTCAGCAGCCACTGGTTGTTGTTGTTGCCACTGCCGTCCACCGTCTCAACGGTGATCCAGTTCGTGCCGTTGTTCGACACCGAGACGACCAGCGTGTCCGCGCCACTCGAGTAGAACCAGCGCTGGTAACTGATGAAGCCATCCGTGCCTGCCATGTCAACCGGCGGCGAGAACAGATCGGTCGGACCGCCATCGACGTCTGCGGTGCCAACGTTGCCACCGACGGCACCGTTCTGGGTCACGAACGCCATGGTTGCGGCACCGGCTTCGGCGTCGTCATCCGGAGCAGCAAACTGACCGCCCTGCGTCGTGCCGTTCGGGTCGGCAACTTCCCACGCACCCGTGGTGAGCGACGGGTTGTTGACCACGGTCCAACCCGTCGAGTTGACCTCGAAGTTGTTCTGGTAGAGCGTTTCGACGCCAACCGCAGCGATCGCCGAGTAGTAGCCAGCCGGAGCGGCCGGTGGATCGTTGTAGGTCGAGCCGTTGCTGCCTTGGGCGCTCACGTAGAAGCGAATGCCATCGGCGCAGTTCGACATCGCCGGCAGTGTGCCTTGGAATTGGCCCGGGGCGCTATCCGACATCGACACCGAAACGAACGGCGCGTTGTTGATCGAGTAGTGGAGCTGGCCAGTGCCAGCAACCGCCGTGACACCACCGACACTGTTGCCATCAACGGTGACCGTCGTCGTGGTGTTCGGAGCGATCATCGACGGCAGACCGCCAACGAAGCTGAAGGTCAAGCCGATCGGCGGGTTGTTGATGTAGATCTGGGTGCCGGTGCAACGACCAACAACCATGTCCTTCCAGCCGTCGCCATCGATGTCGAAGATCGCAATGTCGTGCGTGCCTTGCAGCATCGCCGGGGTGATGCCACCAACGACTTCACCGGCAACGATCTGCTCTTGCAGGGTCACGTTCGGCGAATTGCCGAGATTGCGGTAGATGTGCGTGCGGCGGCTGCAGCCCGAGATATCGACGTCGACGTCGGTCACGACCGCGTCGTTCCAACCGTCGTTGTCGAGGTCGATGATCAGGTTGTTGCCACCGAAGCCATCGTCGTTGCCACCACCACTGTAGGAGAACGCGATCGTCGGCGAGAACGTCGCGATGCCTGCAGCATTGTTGCCCTGGTTGAGGATGTAGCGGTCTTGACCATCGTCACTGACGATGATGTCGAGCCGGTTGTCGTTGTTCAGGTCACCGGTCGCGAAGTGATACGGCGCGTTGCCGTAGGGAATGTCGTAGGTGCTGAACAGGCCTTGCGAAGCGCCATCGTTGTAGCTGATGGAAACGGCTTGCGGGGTGTTGAGCGCGTCATCCTTGAGGATGTCGAGCTTGCCGTCACCGTTCATGTCGGCGATCTTGACCTGCATGCCGAACGACGACTCGAGCATCGTGACGCTCATGCGCGCCGCCGACTCATCCGTGAAGTAGCCGGTGCCGTCGTTGATCAGCAACCGGTCGTTGATGTCCTGCGAACGGTTACCACCTTGCTGATAGTCACCAAAGTAGAGGTCTTGGTCGCCATCGCCATCAATGTCGCCAGCGGAGACCGCGCAGAAGCGGTGCTCGCCGTTGTTTCCCCAGGCAGCGTCGTCAATGCGGTTGGCATCGTCGAAGAGCAGGCCTTGCCACACGCCGCCGCTCATCCCTTGATTGATGTAGACGCGGTTGGCGCGGATGTACTCCGGCATGCCGGCGGTCAGCGTCGTGCAGGTGATGACATCGAGCCAGCCGTCGCCGTTGACGTCTGCAATCTCGACATCGCGATCATTGGTGGCATCGAGGAAGCCGCTGCTGCCCGGAACCGTCGAGGTCGTCAGGGTCGACGAGCGATCCGTGAGGACCCCGCCTTCATTCATCAGCAGCACATTCGGGAAGTGACCGCTGCTGGTGAACGGCGACTTGCGCACAATCACCAGGTCGATGTCGCCATCTTGGTCGAGGTCAGCCCAGTTGTAATCCTTCTCCTGGGTGTCGTTCGCCACCAGGGCTGCTGACGCGCTCAGGCGGGAAGCGGTTTGATTCGTATAGGAGACCCACTGGGCGCTCAACGTTGGCGCACAAGTGGCAACCGCGAGAGCGGCCATCGAGAAGGAGATGGTGGGAAGACGCACAGATACCTCAGCCTTGGTGGAAGAGTTCAGACCGCTGGGGACGGTCCGAGACGAGAAGCAGGCCAGCAAAGGCTACCCCGCCAAAACCCAATCGATCAACCCGACCCGGGAAGAGTGGCCCACGAATTGCCACGCCCGCATACGGTCTAGCGCACTCGACTACGAGTCCGGTGTAACCGGAGGGCAGATGACATCATCGTCGTTGCCGGGAACCCTGTCGGGACCGGAGCAGGAGACCGTGAGCGAATCGCCGACCACCTCGAAGGCAAACTCCCCCTGCCAGCGATCGCGAGCGGGCAGCGAGCGATCGATTGCGCGCAGTTCCGCGAGATTCGGCCAGCCACCATGCACGATGCGATGCTGCTTCGCCGTCACCGCCAGCCGACACACGTCTTCCGCCGCACGGGCGATGTAGAAATCGTCATAGAGTCACCCTTCGGGCGGCGAAATGCCGGTGAAGACAATGACTCCAGCGAACGTCGCGAGCACCGCGAGGTCGCCATGCCGCTGCCACCAGGTCGTTGGCTTGCGCAAGCGGGAATGACGTCGACTGGTCACAGCGGCAAAGATACGGAACACATTCGTACGGTGCCAGAACACATTCGTACGGTGCCAGGGGCGCTGCATCATCAGTTGATCGTCGTCGAGGAAGTGCTTCTCGACCAGGCGCTCGGCTCGCAGTGGGTCGAGGTCGTGGATGACTTCCAGCATGCCGGCGACAGCACTGAGCGCGACACGGTCGACGATCTCCTTGGGCATGCGCGCCTCAAGCAACTCGGCGACCCCAGGTGCGCCCGCGTGGTGCAGGCCGCGCGCCGCGGCGATGGCGACGAACGGATCCTGGTGCGCGATGTAGTCACGAAGCACGTCGGCGGCGCGAACGTCCGCGAAGTTCTTGAGCGCGCGCACCAGGTAGATCGGCTGGACTCCGCGCAGGTCGCGCAACCGCGCCACCAGACTCGGCACTGCATCCCGCGCCTTTTCGCCTAGCCGGGACAGGGCATCGGCGGCCGTGACGACGGTCTGCGCGTTGTCGCCGACTTGCACGATGCGGGCGAGGGGCCGGACCATTGCTTCCCCCAATTCGTCGCTTGCACGCAGCCAATCCGGCCAAAGGCGCTCTTGCCAATCGTCGCCATCGGGTGACGTCGCGGGATCGATCCAGCGCAGCAACGCATCGGCACGCCTTTGCTTGTCCTCGATGTCGAGCACCGCGCGCCACTGCTTGCGCGCGGCGACCCCTTGCGCCACTACCGCGCGAACGTCCTTGGGTCGCGCGACGACACGTCGCGGACCATTCCCGAGCTGCCACTGCGTCAACGAGTAGCCACCCGGATTGATCACCTGCGCGTAGCCCAGCGACGCCTCCTTGGCGAACCAGATCACGCCGCGCGCTGCCTTGCCGTAGAGGTGCAGCGGCAGCCACTCGTCACCATTGGGGTTTTTGGCCAAGAACAGCAGCACGCTGTCGGGCTCGATCGGCTGACCAGCGCCCGGGCCGGCGAGACCTAGCACGAACAAGGTCTTGGGCATCGCCGCCAACGACGGCACGGTGATCGTGTCGGCGACCTTCTGGCCCGGGCCAACCCAGAAGCGCTTGGTCACCGTCACCACACCCTTTGCCGTCGCGGTGCCTTCGACAATCGCTACCGCCTCGTTCGCCATCCGGTAGGCACTTGGCTGCGGCAGCATCTCCCAACACGGCTGGTGCATGCGTGGTGGCGGATCCACGTCCGGAGCACTGACCAACAAACAGGCAAAAACGGCAACAACCAGGCTCGACGTCATGATTCGGCTCGCGGAATGACCAGGGGATCGCCGGCGGAACGGCCCAGAACGATAACGGTTCCAGGCGATTGCTGGCGCTTGCGCCAACGTTCCATAGGATCGTGCGCCGCTATGCTGACCTTCCAGCAACTTATCCTTCGCCTCCAAGACTACTGGGACCAACAGGGCTGCGCCTTGTTGCAACCGTACGACATGGAAGTAGGTGCCGGCACGAGCCACACCGCGACATTCTTGCGGGCCCTCGGGCCAGAACCGTGGAAGGCTGCCTATGTGCAGCCGAGCCGCCGCCCGAAGGATGGCCGCTACGGCAACAATCCCAACCGCCTGCAGCACTACTACCAGTACCAGGTCGTGCTCAAGCCGGCGCCGGCCAACATCCTCGACCTGTATCTAGGTTCGCTGAAGGCCGTCGGGTTTGACCTCAACAAGAACGACGTCCGTTTCGTCGAAGATGACTGGGAAAACCCAACGCTCGGTTGCTGGGGCCTCGGCTGGGAAGTCTGGCTCAATGGCATGGAAGTGACGCAGTTCACGTATTTCCAGCAAGTCGGCGGCATCGACTGTCGTCCGATCACCGGCGAGATCACGTATGGCCTCGAACGGCTATGCATGTATCTGCAAGGCGTCGAGAACGTGTTCGACCTCGAGTATGCCGAAGGGTTGAAGTACCGCGACGTCTTCCACCAGAACGAGGTCGAGCAGAGCACCTACAACTTCGAACACAGTGACGTCGAGTTCTTGCTGCAGTCCTTCGACGCACACGAACGCCAGTCGAAGAACCTGATGGAGCAAGAGCTCGCGCTACCCGCCTACGAACAGTTACTGAAGGGCGGCCACACGTTCAACCTGCTCGATGCCCGCGGCGCGATCAGCGTCACCGAGCGCGCCGCCTACATCGGTCGCATCCGCAACCTCGCGCGCGCCGTTGCCAAGAGCTACCTCGACAGTCGCGCCCGCCTCGGCTTCCCGATGGCGAAGAAGGAATGGGCGGACGAAGTGCTGAAGAAGATCGCGGACGACAACGCGAAGCAGCAGGCGAAAGCGCTCAAGGCCGAAAAGAAGAAGTCGGGCCAAAAGAAGCCTGGTCAGAAGAAGACCGGCTAACGTAAGCCGAGTAGCGCGCGGCTACTCGTCGGCTTCTACTCGTCGCGCCCTATTCATCGCGCCCTATTCATCGCGTCCTATTCATCATCGGGGCCCGGGTCGACCATCGCGCCCCAACCATCCACCTGGCCACCGTGCTTCTCGGCAAAGCCCTGTAGCTTTGCCTGCAGGTCGATGATCGGCTGGTATTCCGGCGCCATCTCGACTTCGACCGATACGACCCAGCCCGGGTCGATACCCTCTTCGGGGTCGCCGTCCTCAAACTCCGCCACGGCCGGATAACCGGCCGCCGCGATATCCGCCTCGATCGCCTTCGAGTGCTGCTCACTCGGCGCATCGATCACAAACTCGATCGTCAGCTCCTGTTGCATATCGACGCCCGATTCGGCCATCGCCGCGAGCACATCACCGTCCGCATCATCGGGATAAGAGATAGTCATTGCAGACGTTCTAGCGCCCGCACCCGCCGGGAAACACGCCAGTCATTGCGAACGCAACAAACTCATCGCGCCGATCGTTACACTGTCACCATGAGGACCCTGTTTCGCTCGTTTTCCCTCGTCGCTCTAGCCCTTTGCGCCAGCTGCAAATCCAGCGGCGACGCCATTGCTGAAGAGCTGCTGAATACGCCGATCTACACGCGTGTCGGCATGCACTTCGACAACAACCGCGGCCGCTTCCTGATGTACTCCAGCAACTACATCTCGATGGGGCACTACCTGCCGCCCGGCACGCAACTGACGCTCACGAAGGTCTCCCGCAAGGGCTTCGAACTCACGGATGATGACGGCTCGAACTACGTCATCAGCTACGTCCCGAAGCACTCGATGATGCCGATGGCCGAATGGCGCGAGCAGCACTTTTCGGAGAGCCCGGTCTTGCTGCCCGAATCCCTGACCGATGACGAACGCGAAGCCATTCGCAGCGGCGAAGTGCGCAACGGCATGTCGCGCGAGGCGGTGTTTCTGGCCATTGGCTACCCGCCGAAGTCGAACAACCCGTCACTGCAATCGGACGTGTTGAAATACGAACTGCGCCGGTTCATGTCGCGAAGCATCCGCTTCGACAACGACGACAAGGTCGAGCAGATCGGAAGGCGCTAAGAGTCATCGCTACCGCAGCGCGCGGCGCTCCGGCAGCGGCGCCGCGTCGGCGCTGGCCATTGCGCTGGCCGTCGCGCTGACGTTGGCCGTCAGGCTGGCAGTAGCAGTCGGGCTGCCCCTTCCGCCGGCAACGCACTGCAAGTCACGAATGCGCCTGCTCATCGCCTCAATCCACAACGGGTGGTCGTTGAGCGCTGGCACGACAATGAGTTCTTGCCCGCCCGCCGCTTCAAACTCCTCACGCAGCTCGACCCCAATTTCGTCGAGGGTTTCGAGACAGTCCGCGGCGAATCCTGGCACCGCAATCGCGATGCAGTCATAGGTGTTGGCCAGCCCGACGACGAACTTGTCGGCGAATGGCTGCAGCCACGGTTCATCCCCGAACCTCGACTGGAAGACCATCTCCCAGTCGCTGCGTTTGAGGCCAAGCTCCTCTGCAAGTCGCACCGCGGTCACCCGACAGTGCTGCAGGTAGAGATCACCCTTCGCGACGTAGTCTTCGGGCAAGCCATGGAAGCTGAACACATGGAACTGCACGGTCTTGCCCGCGGTCGACGTGCGCACGCGATCCGCCAATGCGCGGATGTAGTCCGAGTCTTCGTACATCGGACCAACAAACTGCAGCGCCGGCGCATCGCGACGCAAACCGGCGACCCGCGCGACCTCCGCCTGCAACGTGCCCGTCGTCGTATTGCTCGCCTGCGGGAATAGCGACGCGACGATCACACTCTCACAGCCCGAGGCCCTGAGCTGATCGATGCCCGAAGCCAGACTGGGATTGCCGTAACGCATCGCCAGGCGCACTTCAAATTCATCGCCAAGCAGCTCCGCCAACGCGTCACTGATCGCTTGGCTGTTGGTCAGCAACGGCGAACCCTGCGCCGTCCACACGCGTTGGTAGGCCCGCGCCGAGCGCGGGGACCGCAGCGGCAGGATGATGCCGTTGAGAATCACGAACCACAACCAACGCCACACTTCGACGACGCGGCTGTCCCACAAAAACTGCCGCAAGTAGCGGCGCACTGCGGCGGTGGTCGGCGCGTCGGGCGTGCCGAGGTTGGCAACCAATACCCCGATGCGCCGAGCCGGTTGCGGCTCGATCGATTCGACGCGCGTCGGCAGCGGCGGCGGGATGACGCGGAAGTACATCCACGAACTGACCAACATCGCCGCGCCAACGCCCGCGTAGATCGCGGCGATCGAAGCCCAGTTGAACCAGCCTGCGGCGGCGCCACCGCGCAGCAGCAGGCCGAGACTGATCATGCCAACCACCAACAACCAGGTCTTGCCCGTGAAGACGTTCCAGATGAAGGCACTCGGCAGCGCTTCGATGCGCGCCCGGTTGCGGCGCGCGGTCTTGCTGAGGACGAAGCGGCCTTTGCCGGCACCGAGCAGCGCCCCGACCAGCAACGCAACGATCGTGGTCGTCCAGCCGGACTGCTCGCTGGCCGCTTCGACCATCGGCACACTGCGGGTCAGCAGCATGCCGCCGACCAGCACCCAGATGATGCCAGCCAGCGTCTTCAGTCTGTGTGGTTGCACCCTCATCTCGCGGCCACCTCAGCAGACCCTTCGTGCGCTGCACGCAGTCCGGCGTCGCGCCCGAGTTGTGCGGTCACCGCGATACCCTCGTAGCTATTGCCGCACAGGCGTAGCCCGGGAGATGAACTGAGCAGATCGGTGATGCGCTGCATGCGTTGCTTGTGACCCAATTCGTATTGCGGAATCGCTTCGCGGCAGCGAACGATGTGGCGGAAGGTCGGGGAGATCTTCTGGCCCACGTAGCGCTGCAGCGTCGCAACTGCCGTATCGATGAGATCTCGGTCTTCGCAGTCAACGACGTTTGGATGCAAAGATCCCCCCATCATCACGCGAATCAACTGGTGCCCCGCCGGCGCATGGCCCGGAAACAACTGCGAGGCATAGATCGCGCCAAGGACCGGCGTGCCCGGCTCGTTCTCGAGCAAGAAGCCAAAGCCCGACAGCTTCGCCGGCGGCTTCGCTATCGGCAGTCCCAAGTACACCGACGCGAGCGAAGCGAACGGGATGGCCGCCAATTCGACGGCGAGTTCGGGCGCAGCGTGCTTCAGGAGCCGCGCGCTGACTCGCGCCGGGCACGCCAACACCAAGCGGCTTGCGCGGCGTTGCGTACCGTCGCGCAGGTGCGCCGTCCACCCAACGCCGTCCTGCGACACGGATTCGACCGGCGCATCGACCTCGAGTGCATCCCCGACGACCTCGGCCAACCGGTTGACAAGGCCTTCGATGCCATCTTCAAAGCTGTAGATCTCAGGCTGTGACCCGCCCGACTCGCCGCGGGCACGCTTTGCCTGACGCTTCGCACGCATGCCACGCATCACACTACCGTGCTCTGCTTCCAGCTGCGTCAGGGACGGCATCGCGCTCGCAACTTCAAGCCGCGACGCGTCCCCGGCGAAGATGCCGCCGAGCATCGCCTGCACCAACGGCACGGTTTCCCGACCAAAGCGACGCTCGCAGAACGCTGCCACCGACTCGCCGCCATCAAGCGCCCGCTGCATCGGAACGCGACCTTCACGCAGCAAGCGGAACTTACCCGACAACGACAACAGCCCCGTGCCGAGCATGGCCAATGGCTTGGTTGGCACAGCGCGCAGTTTGCCGCGGCGACCGAGCCAACGCGTCGACGCCTCCGGGCTCGCGGCGACGAGCTCGTCTTCGAGGCCCAGCTTCGCAACGATCTGCGAGAACTGCGGCGTCGAGCGGATTGCTTGCGGACCGTGCTCGCAGAGGTAGCCGTCGCGGCGTTCACTGCGAACCCAACCACCAGGACGCGCACCGGCTTCCAGAACCAACAGCCGCGGCGGCGGCGAGCAGTGCGACTGCCACATCGCGGCCGCCAACCCCGCTGGTCCGCCGCCAATGATCATCACGTCCGTATCCATAGCAACTACACCGTGCGCGAGAACATCGGCTTCTTCGCCTGCCGCTGCTTTTCCAAGTAGGCATCGAACGGCATCGCCACGTTGCGCACGAACAAGCGACCGATCGGGGTCACGCGAATGCCGTGGTCATCGAGTTCGATCAAACCATCCTCAGCCATTGGCGCCAGCGCCTCGATCGCACTGCTGTATTGCTGCCGGAACGCCTCAGCACCTCCATGCGCGTCGTAGTCGAGCGAGAAGCGGCACATCAGATCGAGAATGATCGCGCGGCGCTTTTCGTCGTCTTCACTGCGACGCATGCCACGTTCGACCGGCAAGCGTCCGGCGTTGAGATGCTCGCGGTATTGATTGAGCTGCTTGACGTTCTGTGCGAACGCACCGGCGACTTCACTGATCGAGGTCACCCCGAATGACAGCATGTCTTCGGCTTGATGGGTCGCGTAGCCCATGAAGTTGCGATGCAGCTGCCCCGAGTTGGCGGCCTTGACGAGCCCATCCTCGGGCAACGCGAAGTGGTCCATGCCAATCGCTTCGTAGCCGGCATCCTGAAACGCGTTGAGCGACAGCAGGTAGAGATCCAACTTGTCCGACCCGCGCGGCAGGTCTTCGACCGAGATCACTTCCTGATGTTTCTTCAGCCACGGGACGTGTGCATAGCCGTAGCAGGCGAGTCGATCCGGACGCAGCCCCAACACTTGCTGGATACTGTGCGCGAACTTCTCGGCAGTCTGATGCGGCAAGCCATAGACCATGTCGAGGTTGATCGAGGTAAACCCCAACGACCGCGAAGCCTCGACAAGATCCCGCGTCTGCGCAAACGGCTGGATGCGATTGATCGCCTTCTGCACTTCTTCGTCGAAGTCCTGCACGCCCATGCTAATGCGGTTGAAGCCGCACTCACGCAGCACTTCGAGCTGCCGCACGCTGGTCACGCGCGGGTCGACTTCGATGCTGATCTCGGCGTCCTCGGTGTGCGGATAGATCGCAAGCAAGCCCTTGAATAGCCGTTCGATTTGCTCCGGCGTCAAGAACGTCGGCGTACCGCCACCCCAGTGGTGCTGCACGACCGGGCGATTGGCTTGCAGCGTGGTGCGCGCCAACTCGGCTTCCTGCAGCACCTCTGCGACGTAGCGGTCGCCGTTCTTGGTGTCGCGCGAAATGATCACGCTGCAGCCGCAGTAGAAGCACATGCTCCGGCAGAACGGCAGGTGCACGTAGAGCGACATTCCTTTGCCGTCCTGCTCGTTCGCACGCACCAGACTATCGCGGTGATCGTCCGGCCCGAACTCCGGACTCCATACCGGCGCCGTCGGGTAGCTGGTGTAACGCGGACCCGGTTGGTCGTAGCGCGAAAGCAGTTCGTGCGGAACGTCGAGGCTCATGACTTGCGGACTTCGTCGACCACGATGGCGACTTGTTTCGGGTCTACCTGCGGCAGGATGCCATGGCCGAGGTTGAAGATGTGTTGCTCGCCGCCATCGCGACAAACTGCCGCGACCTTGCGACGCAGCGTCGCTTCATCACAGAACAATGCGGTCGGATCGAGGTTGCCCTGCAACGCGTATTGCGCCGGAACTCGCCGCCGCACTTCGCCGATCGGCAAGCGCCAATCGAAGCCCAAGACGTGACCCGGCGACTGCGCCATGCGGTCGAGGTGCTGCGCAGCGCCGTTGACGTAGTGAATCGCAACCGCGCCGGCATCGCGTGCCGTTTGCAGCAACATGTCGGTGTGTGGCGCGCACTGCTCTGCCCAGTCCTCGGTGCTCAACACGGACGCCCACGAGTCGAACACCTGCACGGCGTCGCAACCCGCGGCCACGAGCGCTTGCACGAGCGGCTTCTGGCACTCAGCGATCTTGGCCAGCAACGCCTGGAAGGTCGCCGGATCCTCATGCATCAATCTGCGCGTGCCATCCCAGTTCTTGCTGCCGCGGCCTTCGGTCAAGTAGCACGCCATCGTGAACGGCGCACCGACGAAGCCAATCAACGCCACCGATGGATCGAGTTCGGCGCGCACGAGCTTGACCGTCTCGAGCATCGCCGTCAAATCGCGTTCGGGATCGGGCACCGTCAGCGCCTCAACCTCTGCCATCGTACCAACCGTGCGCGCCAGCACGGGCCCCGGCTCATAGTCCAAACCGATTCCCATCGGCGGCACCGGGATCAGCAAGTCCGTGAACAGAATCGCCGCATCGAGGCCGTAGCGCCGGATCGGTTGCATCGTCACTTCACACGCGGCAGCCGGCGTGTTGCACAGTTCCAAGAACGACATCTTGCTGCGCATCTCGCGGTACTCAGGCAAGTAGCGACCGGCCTGTCGCATGATCCACAACGGACGACGCGATGGCTTGCCGCCGCGAGCGGCAGTGAGGAAGTGGCCGGAGGGATCACCGTGAATCATGCTCATTTCGCTGCAAATAGGGTCTGAAGGGCTTTGCCGAACACACGACCGACGTGCTCGATGTCAGCCTCGGTGTGCGCCGCGGACAAGAAGCCAACCTCGTAGGCCGACGGCGCCAGGTAGACGCCCTCTGCCATGCAGGCCGCGTGGAACTGGCGATACAGTTCGGGAGCATCGTCGCTGACTTGCTCAGCACGAACCGGCCCGTTGCGGTCCCCGAAGGCAAACCAGAACAGCGAGCCCATGCGCAGGAACACCACCGGCCATTCGGTGCCATGTAGCACCGCGCGCATGTGTTCCTCGAGTTGCGCCCCAAGCTGTTCAAGTCGCTCCAACACGCCATCGCGCCGCAACACCTTCAACGTGGCCAGGCCCGCCGCCATCGCGACCGGGTTGCCGGACAGCGTGCCAGCCTGGTAGACCGGGCCGGTCGGAGCCAGGAACTCGAAGTGCTTTGCCGTGCCGGCAAACGCGCCGACCGGCATGCCGCCACCGATCACCTTGCCGAACGTCGCGAGATCGGGCTGCACGTCGTAGCGCTCCGCTGCGCCGCCGAGCGCCACCCGAAAGCCACTGATGACTTCGTCGAAGATCAGCAGCGCGCCATGCTTGGTGCACAGCTCGCGCAAGTGCTGCAGGTAGTCGCGCGTCTGCAGCAACAGCCCGTTGTTGGCCGGCACCGGTTCGATAATCACCGCCGCCAACTCCGAGCCGTGTTGCTCGAAGAACGCATCGAGCGCGGCGCGATCGGCGAGCGGCAGCACGCTAGTTAGTTTGGCGACGTCGGCTGGCACACCGGCAGATGAGGGTTGCCCAAGCGTCGCCGCACCACTGCCGGCAGCGACCAGCAGACCATCACTGTGGCCGTGGTAGCAACCACTGAACTTCAGCAAGCGATCGCGGCCGGTCACACCACGCGCCAGGCGAATCGCCGACATCGTGGCTTCGGTGCCGGACGACGTAAACCGCACTTTTTCGATGCCGGGGTAGCACTGCTTGACCTGCTCGGCGAGTTCGACTTCGTCGGCGCACGAAGCACCAAACGTCAGTCCCCTGGCGGCAGCGTCTTGCACCGCCTTGACGACCTCGGCGTGCGCATGGCCGAGAATCGACGGCCCCCACGACTGCACGAAGTCGAGGTAGCGATTGCCGTCGGCATCGGTAAACCAGGCTCCGCTGGCACTCTGGAAGAAGACCGGGGTGCCATCGACGGCGCCAAAGGCACGCACAGGCGACGACACGCCACCCGGCAGCGAACCCAAGGCGCGCTCAAACAGCGCACCACTCTTGGAGGTATCGAGAATCATCGGTTGTTCAGCCACCCATTTTCGAGGGCGGCGCGGGCGTGATAGGTAATCAGGATGCTGGCGCCAGCACGGCGCACAGCGGTGAAGTGTTCGCGAACCAGCTCGCCGCGATCGGCAAGGCCTTCGCGCGCAAGCAACTCGACCGCGGCGTATTCGCCGCTGACCAAGTAGGCAGCAACCGGGCGCTCTACCGCCGCGGCAACGTCTGCGATGATGTCTAGGTAGGCGAGCGCCGGCTTGACCATCAAGATGTCGGCTCCCTCCTGCTGATCGAGCAGCGCCTCGCGCACCGCCTCGTTGCGGTTGCGGAAGTCCATCTGGTAGCCCTTGCGATCCTTGGGCCCGGCATCCTTTGGCGCCGAGTCCGCGGCTTCACGGAACGGACCGTAGAAGTTCGACGCGTACTTGGCGGCATAGCTCATGATCGCGCGCGACTCGAAACCGCTTTGATCCAAGCCAGCGCGGATCGCGTGCACGCGGCCATCCATCATGTCGGACGGTGCAATCACGTCGGCACCGGCCTCTGCCAACGACACGGATTGCGCCGCAAGTCGCTCGAGGCTCGGATCGTTGTCGACGTCGCCATCTTTCAGCAACCCACAGTGGCCGTGGTCGGTGTAGGTGCACAAGCAGACATCTGCCATCACCGTGACATCGTCGGCAAACCGCTGCTTCAAAGCCCTCACGGCTTGATGCGCTGGACCATCCTGCCGTTCGCCAGTGCGCCCTTCGGGATCCTTATCCTTGGTGACGCCAAACAACAACACGTTGCGAATGCCCAGTTCGAGATCGGCCTCGACACGCCGCAGCAGAGGGTTGATGCCCATGCGCGCGATGCCGGCAAGCGAATCGATCGGCTGCTCGCCGTCCTGCTGGGCCAACGCAAAGTGCGGCTGCACCAAGCTATCGGGAGAGATGTAGGTCTCGGCGCAGAGGTCGCGAAGTGCGGCCGTGCGACGCAGACGCCGTGGACGATCAGACATTGCGAAGCTCCAGGCAGGTTTGTATCAATGCGATGGCGGTTGGTTCGCTGGTCGTCGCATCGCAACGAACCGAGGCAGATTCCATGGCCGCCGCGGTCGAGGGACCAATCGCGACGTGCTTGGCCGGCATCGGCGACAGCGTTGCGAACGCGCGCACCGCTGAGGGGCTGGTAAACACGATGATCACGTCATCGAGCACGGGCAACACGACGCTGGTAAGCGGCCCAGCCAGAGACTCCGTGCGATACAGCGGCACCGCGCGGACCGCGATACCTTGCGCAGCCAACGCTTCCTCGAGATCGGGGTGCCGCTCGTCGGCGCAGGGGAACAACACGCCTCCCGGCGGCGTCCCGCGCGCAACGATGTGCTGGGCCAAGAACGCACCGCCACTGCCATCTGGCGGAGCGCTGGCACGCATCCCGTGGCGTTCGGCGGCTGCAGCCGTTGCGGGGCCGCCGGCAAAGACCGCCAAACCCTGCAGTTCGATGCCTGCCGCCGCCTGACAGAACAGATCCACCGCACGCGCCGACGTGAACGCCAAGACCTTGCCTTCGAGTTGCTCCCGGGTGATCGAAACCCCTGCGAGCGGCACCACCTGGGTCAATGCGACGTTATGCAGTTCGGCGCCAGCCACCGCGAGCGTGTCATCAAAGTTGCCGCTGTGGCCATCGGGACGCAGCATCAGGATGTTCGCGCCACGCAGCGGCGCCTCCACCATCGGGCGCCACCGCTCGGCAATCTCGGCCGCAAGCTGCATCGCATCTTCGCCCTGCAGGTCAGCGAACACCGCCGCAGCCCGCGACAAGCCGTGCTCGGGGTTGGTGTAGTAGGCCGCCTGCATGCGAACGGTCTCGCCTTGTGGCGTCACCAAGACTCCCAACGGCATCGAACAACCACCACCAAGTCGGTAGAGCACGTCGCGCTCGGCGTTGGCACACATCGCCGCGACGGGGTTGTTGAGATGTGCAAGCAACTCGAGAACACGCGCATCGTCGACGCGGCATTGCACGGCCAGCACCCCTTGAGACGGCGCCGGCGTCGACCACGCAAGCGGCAACTCATGCCGTTCCAAGCCATCGATCGGCAACTGCAAGCGGTCGAGACCCGCTGCCGCCAACACCACGGCGTCGTAGTCGCCGCGCCGCACCTTGTCGACGCGCGTCGGCACGTTGCCACGAATGTCCAGGAACTGCAGGTCGGATCGCAGACGCTCGAGCGCCGAACGCCGGCGATGCGACGAGGTGCCTACGCGGCTGCCCATCCGCAAAGGCATGTGCTCGGCACCGACATCGACCGCACCCGGCGCGCAGATCAACACGTCGTGCGGCGATCGCCGTTCGGGCACCGCGCCGATCGTCAACCCATCCGGATCGCACACTGGGAGATCCTTCATGCTGTGCACAGCCGCGTCGATGCGACCATCGCGCAGCGCGTGCTCGAGCTCTTCGGTAAACAGTCCCTTGCCGCCAATCATCGGCAGCGGCTTGTCGAGGATGCGATCCCCGCGCGTTTCGATGACTTCGATGCGCACCTCTTCACCGGTCGCAGCGGTCAACGCCTTTGCCACCATGCGCGACTGGCAGAGCGCCAGGTCGCTGCCACGACTGCCGAACACGATCATCGTGCCACCCTCAGCCGCTTGAGGTCTTGGATATGGATGTGCGCGTTGCGTTTCGCCGTCTTGGTCATCAACGCGCGCAGCTGGTCGCGAATCGGGCCATCGAGATGACTCAACTGCGAGCCGAACGCTTGCTCAAGTTCGGCAAGCGCGCCTTCAATGTGCAAGTCGACAACCTTGCCGAGATCCGGGCGACCGCTGACCAGCTCTTGCCACATGCGGCGCGCCAAGGCACGCGCTTCGACAACCCCGACTTCGCGAGTCTCGGCGTAGTTGCGCTCGTGCTCGACGGACAAAGCCGACAGCTCATCCAACGACACCACTTTGGGCATGCCGGCCGCAAGCGACCGCGAACGCAGTTCTGGCGTCAGAATCGACGGTTGACTGATGTCGACCACGGTGTGCAAACCGCGCGCACCCCGGCAATCGAGCAGTGGCTTGTCACTGTGCACGGCATAGATGACCGCATCGAGGTGCGGGCGCTGCAGTTGGAAGTCGGCCAGCGACATCGAACGACCACCAAAGTGGCGCGCCAGTGCATCGGCTTTGGGCAGCGAACGGTTGACGACGAGCACATCGCGAACGTGCCGCCGATCCAACGTCTCCATCAGCAGGCGCCCAGTTTCGCCAGCGCCGACAATCGCTATGCGCTTGCCAGCTTGGATCACCTGGTCGACGGCCATCGACGCAACCGACGCCGGACGATGGTCCAACCCAACCCGGCGACGCAGGTCGCGCGCGGCCGGCAACAAGCGCGTGCGCAGCATCTGCAAACGGCGGCTCAGCAAGCCAAGCGTCTCGGACTTGCGGAACGCCTCGCGAACCTGTCCAAGAATCTGAGCTTCGCCGAAGACCATCGAGTGCAGGCCAGCCGTCACCGCCAACAACGTGTCGACAGCTTCTTCATCCGCGCACATGCGCAACGGCACATCGTCGCCAAGCAAGTCGGCCTGATCGATTTCGGCCGCGTCATCGGCAAGCTCGATCAAGACTTCGAGTCGGTTGCACGTGACGATCAACAAGGCGCCACGAATGTCGCCGTGCTCGCTCAGTTCGAGCAGTCGCGCTTGGATCCTCTCCGAACGTGAACTCAGCCGCTCGAGTAAGGATGGGGGCGCCAATCGGTGGTTGCTTCCGATAAGTCGCAGTCGTGCCATGGGTGATAACAGACGTGATGCGCTCATCACGTGTGTCATCGGCCGGTCATTCGTTCACCACGAATTGCTCAACGTCATGCGGACGTCACAGCAAGAGCGAATCGCCGACAGCACGCGGCGATTGCCACCGACAAACTTCGTAGAACGGCCGGCCGGCGCGCTGTCTTCGGCTTGCAATTCGCGCCTGGCGGTTCGCACTCGCGTGGCTCCGGCTGCTAGAGGTGTGGCCGATAGTCAGCGTGCATCGCGTGTGGATGGAATCGCTGTGCGTGGTGTGCGCGGCTGTTCGACCGGGCCTCTAGATCAACACGCCCCAGCCATCCGAACCGCCGCTATGCGGCTTCGACAATCCATCGAGTTCGACCTGGAAGTCGACGATGCGCTGATGCTCGGGAATCATCTCGATGGTGACGTAGACCGTCCACATCGGGCCGAACTCATCTTCGCCGGGCTCTTCATCCTGGTGTGACGCGCCACCTTCTTCGGCCACGCCATCTTCGGGCTCCCCTTCGTCGAAGACCAACTCGCACGCATAGCCAGCGGCCTTGATGGCCGCGGCGACCTTGTTGCCCGACTCTTCATCCGGCACCGCGACGTGGAACTCAATCTCAAGCGGCTTGCTCAGATCGACGCCGGCCTCAGCCAGAGACTTGAGAACGGCACCATCGTCATCATCCGGAAAGCTAGTCATTGGCGGGGATGCTCACCGATGCGCACGCGGATGACAATGACCTCGCGTGCGCAACCGGGTCCTATTCTTCCAACAAGCGTCGCTGCAACTTGGCAACACCTGCGAGCACGGCGTCGCGATGCTTCGCCGACGTCATCCACTTCGGCAGGCGGCTCTCCAGCAGCAGGTTCCGGTAGCCCCATCCCTCTTTGGGTTCGCGCGGACGCTCGCGCAACGGCGCTGCGATGTAGGCGTGCAAGAACGCAAGGTGCTCGTGGTTGTAGGCCCAGAGCAATTCGCCGACGCACGAAATGCGAAGCCACAGGTCGCGGTGAAAGTATGGATCGATCGGAGCGCCGAGCACAACCGCCCCCTGCAGATCTTGCCCTTTCCGCCACCCGAACAGATAGGAACGAGCTGGCCCCTGCCATTGGCGAACATGCGCGCAACGGCCACATGTCAGGCGCGCGCTGTCGGTAGCTGCATCACGGCGAACGATTGCCCGCCGGCTGCACTTCGGGCAGACGATGGCGCAGTGGGCGATGAAGTCCCAGCTCGTCTTCGGCTCCTTCGGCGCACGATCGCTCATCGAATCAAAGCCTCAGACCAGCAAGTCGCGAATCACGCGCGCTGGCTCGACCCCGGTCAAGCGAACGTCCAAGCCTTGATGCGGCACGGTCAGGCGCTCGTGATCGATGCCGAGACAATGCAGGATGGTCGCGTTGAGGTCGCGCACGTGCACCGGGTTGTCTTCGACGTTGTAGCTGAAGTCATCGGTCGTGCCGTAGACCTGCCCGCCTTGGATGCCGCCGCCGGCCATCCACATCGAGAAACAACGCGGGTGATGATCGCGCCCGTAGTTGGTGCGGCTGAGGCCACCTTGGCAATAGACCGTACGACCAAACTCCCCGCCCCAGATCACCAACGTCTCGTCGAGCAGGCCGCGCTGCTTCAGATCCTGCACGAGCGCCCACGCGGCCTGGTCGATGTCGCGGCACTGCTTCGGCAAGTCGCCAGTGAGGTTGCCGTGCTGATCCCAGCCGCGGTGGAACATCTGCACGAAGCGCACCCCGCGCTCGATCATGCGCCGCGCCAATACGCACGACGCAGCGAACGTGCCGGGCTTGTCGACGTCGGGGCCATACATCTTCTTGGTGCTCTCCGGTTCGCTACCGAGATCCGTCAGCTCGGGCACCGACGTCTGCATGCGGTAGGCAAGCTCGTATTGGGCGATGCGGTTCTGGATCTCTGGATCGCCGACGGAATCGTGCAGCCGCGCATTCATGCGGCCTAGTGAGTCAAGCATGCGGCGGCGCGACGCTGCATCGACGCCATCCGGATTCTTCAAGAACAGCACCGGGTCGCCCTGCGCGCGCAACGCCACTCCAGCGTGCTTGCTGGCGATCATGCCGGCTCCCCACAAGCGGTTGTAGAGCGCCTGCGCATCTTGCCTCCCTGTCCACGAAGGCGTCATGACGACGAAGCCGGGCAAGTCCTGGTTCTCCGAGCCAAGCCCGTAGTTGAGCCACGAGCCGAGACTCGGTCTCCCAGGTTGTTCGCGACCGGTCGTGATGAACGTGATCGCCGGGTCGTGGTTGATCGCTTCGGTATAGACCGACCGCACGATCGCGATGTCCTTCGCCATCTGCGCGGTGTATGGCAGCAACTCGGAAATCCACGCGCCATCGCCGCCGTTGTCGTGCTTGGTAAACTTGTAGCGCGACGGCGCAATCGGAAAGCGCTTTTGGCCCGACGTCATCGTCGTCAGCCGTTGCCCCTTGCGAATCGACTCGGGCAAATCGGTGTCATAGAGGTCGTTGAGCTTCGGCTTGTAATCGAACATGTCGATCTGCGAAGGCGCACCGGCCATGAACAACCAGATCGCGCGCTTGGCCTTCGGGGCAAAGTGCGGCACGCCCGGCAAACCGCCTCCGCGGGGATCGGTGACAATCCGCCCCTTGCCCATCATCGAGGCCAGCGCCGCCGTGCCAAGCCCTAGGCCGGTCTGGCCGAAGAAGTGACGGCGCGTGATCTGCTGGAGGAACTCTTCGCTTGCATGCATCGTGCTATCCCTTGGTCAAGACGGCATCGAGATTGAGAATCAGATTGGCCGCCATCGTCCAAGCAGCCAATTCTTCGACCGAGTCTTCTGCTTTCGCCTTCGCAGCCCCGATCGCAAGCAATTGCTTGGCGCCCTCGGGATCGGCAGCGAACGCAGCACGCTCCGCCTCAAGCAGCTCGCAGACTTCTTGGACGTCCGCGTCACTCGGCACCTGGCACGTCGCACGCTCGAGCGCCCACGACACGCGCGCCGCGTCGCTCTTGCCACCTTCCTGAAGGATGCGCTCTGCGAAGCAGCGAGCGGCCTCGACGTATTGCGGATCGTTCATCAACAGCAATGCCTGCAAAGGCGTGTTGGTGCGCTCACGCCGCACCCGGCACTCTTCGCGACTCGGCGCATCGAACGTCGTCATCTGCGGCGGCGGCGACGTGCGCTTCCAAAACGTGTAGAGGCTGCGGCGGTGCACCTTGTCGTGGCCTTTGTCAGCCTGAAAGCGCGCCGTGTTCGAACTCGAGTAGCCAACTGCCTTCCACAGCCCGCCCGGCTGTGGCGGCTTGACGCCAGGCCCGCCGAGCTTCTGCACCAACAAGCCCGACAGCATCAGCGCCTGATCGCGCAGCATCTCGCCATCGAGGCGGAAACGCGGACCTCGCGACAACCACCGGTTCTCAGGATCCTTCTGCAACGCATCCGCGCGCACGGTGACCGCCTGTTGGTAGGTTGACGTCATCACTATCTGCTTCATCAATGCCTGCACGTCCCAGCCATTCTTGACGAAGCGCGTCGCCAGGTAGTCGAGCAATTCGGGGTGGCTCGGGCGTTCGCCTTGATTGCCGAAGTCCTCGCTGGTCTTGACAATGCCGGTGCCGAACAACTGCTGCCAAAAACGATTCACGGTGACTCGCGCCGTCAATGGCTGCTCCGCCGCAACCAACCATTTCGCCAAGCCAAGCCGGTCACGTGACAAGTCGTCCGCCATCGCCGGCAACGCCGCTGGAGTCGCGCGCGTGACCTTGGCACCCTTCTGGTCGTAGAGCCCGCGTTTCAGCACGAACGCATCCTTTGGGCTCGCACGCTCCTTCATCACCAGCGTCGTCGGGATCTTGCTCTCGACGGCAGTGCGTTGCTTGGCGATCGCATCAAGTTCCGCCTGCATCGGTGCAAAGATCGCGCGCGACTTGCCGTGCACATGGCGAAGGTAGTGATTGCGAACCGAAGCCTGCTGCTGCTCGCTGCGCGATGCCATCGGTACCGCCAAGATCTCGCGCACCGGCGCTGGCACGGCGCCGTTGTCTTTGGCCGTTTCCTGCCACACGGCGAGCGACGCCAGATGCGCATCATTGGGCGGAGCAATCGTTCGCACGCCCGCACCGTCCCAATAGATCGTGCCATCGACCTTGGTGAAGGCCCAACCAGCGATCAGGTCGCCGGCCGCCAAACCAACATCCTTGATGTCGACTTCGATGCGAGTCCACTCGCCCGCTTTGGGCACATCACCCGCGCGGAAGTCGGCGCCGTTCGGCCGGCCTGGACCATGCGCCGCCACTCCCCAGCGCGAGCGGTGATCCCAACTGCCCTTGGCGTGAAACTGCAACTGCACCGACCGCGGCGGGTCCTTTGGATCCAGCCAAACATGTGCGAACAAGCGATCGCCTTGATGCAAGCGCAGCGGCACAGGTGCGCCGGTGAAGAAGTCTTGAGTCAGCCCGTTGCCCTTACGCCGCAGACTGCGCAAACCGCGAAACGGGTTGGGCTGGCCCTTGGCTTTGCCGTCAACCCATTGCCACTTGCGGCCATTGCCGTCCAACTTGACCCCTTCCGGCGCTTCGTCGTCGATCCAGAAGTAGTCCTCTGGCTCTTGGCTACTGCTCGTGACGATGCCGACGCGATCCCAGTAGCTGGTGCCGTGCAACTGCGTCAACGCCAAACCGTGCACGGCCATGCCCGGAGTCAAACCAACCGTCGCGACTGGCACTTCGAGCCGCACCCACTCGCCGGCCTTGGGCAGCGCGCCCATGTGCCAACGCTCGCTGGTCTTGTCCTTGCCGTAGGGGATTTGGTTGGCCCCCCAGTACGCACCGTGGCGCCAGCCGTCTGCACCGTCGCTGTTCCACTGCAGCATGATCTCTTCGGGCGCACTTTCTGGGTCAAGGTAGACCCAGGCAACCAAGACGTCTCCGGCTGCGATGCGCAGCTTTTGGTCGGCGCTCCGGAAGTAGAGCTGCTGGGTGCCTTGGGTATGCCGCTTGATGGCGCGCTTGCCGCTCTGCACGAACGGCGCGCCTTCGGCCCAGACCAAGCCATCGCCCTCGGCGGCGGCTCCAGCGGGCAAGTCATCGTCGATCCAAACGAACTCTTCACGCTTGCGCGCGGTGGCCGCGACGTCTTGCACCACCGCTGGCTCGACGTAGTCGATCTTCGCCAACGCCGCGGCGATGCGCGCCTCGACCGCCTCGGCGTCGGCCTTCAGCTTCGCCAGGTCTTCGGTATGCGCCTCGCTCGCGATCTTCATCACCGGCGCGGGCGCCTTGTTGTTCCCGTCCATCGGACTGCCGTCCAGATTGTTGAAGAACGCGAACAGCTGATAGAACTCGCGCTGACTGATCGGGTCGAACTTGTGATCGTGGCAGACCGCGCAGCCCACCGTCAGGCCCAAGAACACGGTGCCGGTCGTGCTGACGCGATCGATCACGTTGCGCACGTAGACCTCTTCTTGGATCGAACCACCCTCGTTGGTCGTGATGTGGCAACGATTGAAGCCCGACGCGATCAACTGGTCTTCGGTCGCATCGGGCAACAGATCGCCAGCCAACTGCTCGGTGAGGAAGCGATCGAACGGCAGGTTGTCCCGGAACGCGCGGATCACCCAATCACGGTAGGGCCACATCTCGCGGTAGTTGTCGAGGTGCAATCCATGGGTGTCGCCATAGCGCGCCGCATCGAGCCAAAAGCGCGCCATGTGCTCACCGTAGGCGTTGGACCCGAGCAAACGATCCACGGCGCGCTCGTAGGCATTCGGCGCCGCATCGGCAAGGAACGCTTGCAACTCCGTCATGGTCGGCGGCATGCCGGTCAAATCCAGTGTCACTCGTCGTAACAACGTACGTCGATCCGCGCGTTCATTCGGCTGCAAGCCAACCTGATCGAGCTTCGCCAAGACAAAGAGATCGATTGCATCGCGCGCCCACGCAACGTTCGCAACCTTGGGCTGCACCGGCTCGATCGGCGCAACAAACGACCAGTGCTCCGACCAGTTCGCGCCTTGCTCGACCCAGCGCACCAGCAACCGCTGCTGCGCTTTGGACAGCGGTTTGTTGGCTTCGGCCGGCGGCATGACCTCAGCGGCATCATCGTGCAGAATGCGATGCACGAGTGCGCTGGCATCCACATCCCCCGGGACAATCGCCGCGACGCCATCACGCGGTGCGAACGCATCATCCTTGCGGTCGAGTCGCAGGCCGCCCTTGCGATGCTCACCATCCGGTCCGTGGCATTGGAAGCAGTGATTGGACAGGATCGGCCGGATGTCGCGATCAAAGTCGATCGGGGCATCCCCATCAGTCGACTGCGCCGTCACGTTCGTCGTCAACAAGGCCCAAAAGGAGCAGGCAACGAACAGCGACCAGCAGACCCGGCCCGAGATCAAGGTGTGGATGCGGAGCATGAGCGAGCGCGCAGTGTAGCAATTCCGCGCTGCAAGCCCTGCACGAGCATTCATGGCACGGCCGATTGCGACTCCGTGATCACCTGGCGAACCGCAAAGGCAGCCCTACCAGATGTGTCCGCAGTCGCAGCAACTGCGCCAGGGCATCCCGCGCGCAATTCCACAGCCACCCGACACCGCCTTGCCATCGAGAACCAACGCTTCCCCTTTGGCGTCCAGTCGCCCGTAGATGATCGGCAAGTGCGCAGCGCTCTCGCAGTTCGGGCAAGTGTCGATCGCGGCCACAGGAGCCTGGTTGCCGGCAGTCGGCGGAGCTGGCACGGGACTGCGACAGCCGGCGACAAGCACCAGCAATAGCGGCATCAAGTGATGGATCTTCATGCTCTTCCTACACGCACACACTCGGACGTCGCCGCACATGCTGCCCGATGACACATACTACCCGACGACACATGCTACGACTTGCCGGCCCGCAGGGTCAGCCAGCGCGCCAACGATAGCACCCCCAACACGGCCAACCCGAAGACCGAACAGAGAATGATCTCCAGCGGCCACAGGTTGTGTGACGTAGGGTCCATTGCGGTATCGACCAGGATCCGAATCACCACGAAGGCCAGTACCAGGGCAGGCAACATCGCCACGATGCGCCAGCCACCGCGCCACTTCGTCCACGCCCAATGCGTCCCGAACAGCATCGGCCAAGCTGGTATCGACCAGAGCGCGAGGCCAAAGATCATCGTCAGCGTATGCATGGCTACGACCGCCTCTCTTCGTCCGGCGCGTCTTCTTCGTCTGGTCCCGCGCGCCGATGGCTTGAGCCCAGTGCAGCAGCAACCCCTGCGCCAATCGCTATGCCAATGGCGAAGTTGCCGAGAGCAACCCCAAGCGCCACGCCGATCGCAATGCCAATGATCAAGCCCTCAGAGTTCCAGAACTGATTCGCCTGATTCGATTCGGGTTGCTTATCTGTCATGGCCGCCTGGAGGGTGAGCACCTTGAGAAACGGCTAGTATAGCGGTTATCGACGGTTGGGGTGCGCGACGCGGATCACGCAGCGTCCTTACTGGACAACCGCCGCGTGGTTGCCACCATGCGCGGCAACCGATCCGACAACACCAGCCAAAACGACACCACCAACCCAACTACCTGCCCAATGTTCCTCATCCACGCACTCGGTGTGTCGAGAACCATGAAAACGACCATTGGGAGCAGGATCACGAACTGCACCGCAAACCACAAACCAATGACCTTGCAAGCCATCCAAAACCAGTCGTCGATCGTCATGCCGGCATGCAGCTTGACGACTGCTTCGCTTTGCTCGGCAGCTTCGTTTTGCGCGACAGTTCCGCTTTCCTTATGGGCCGAGTCTTGCTTCGGAGCAGGGGTCGTGCCACCAACACGAATGCCCAGCATCAACGCGCCAGCAACGATCGGCACGCCAACATCGAGCTGATTGCAAAGTCCTCCTTCGGCAATCGCGGTCGGCAACCACCGCACTCCATCCACAATCAGGTAGAGCCCGGCAATCCGGATTGCCAACCAGTAGTAGTCCTGCTTGTTCATGACTTCGACGCAGCCTGTTGACGCGACGAGCGAATCGCGACCACAACCAGCACGATCGCCAGGACGAGCATCACGAAGCCAGCCACTGCGGACGCCGTGTGAACCTCAGACACGTTTTGCCGAATGCGCAAACGGATCGAGTGCACCTCGATGTCCTTGTCGCTGGTGCTCTTGGCCACAAACGTGTAGTCGCCTGGCTCCTCAACCGAGAACAGCTGCACCGGAGTGCTCACATAGCTCGAGCCGATCGTGATGCCGGTTCGTTCGTCGTCATCTTCGTGACTGACCCGGAACTGGTTCGCCCACAACTGCTCGTCACCGAGACGCAACACCGCGTTGTAGGCCGTAACGGCTCGGCCGAAGTGCATGCGCGGCTCGCGATACTCAAGTGTCGCCAAGAACCGCACCGGGTTTTGCTCGGGAGTCAGTGGCACCACAACCTCGCGATCCGGCTGGCACTCGTACGTTTCGCCCTTCTCCCCCGACAGAAACACGCACCAGGCGATCTGCCCCGGCCCGAGCACCAAGCCACCAAGAAGCGCGACGATCGCCAGGACAACGGGCACGGCGACGCCAGCTTGTGCGTTGCGGTCAGCCATCAAGATGTTCTACAAACCCCGCCCAACTACTTGTTTTCGAGGCTTGCGAGCAGGGAATCGACGGCTTTGTCCATCGCTTCGCCACGCACGTTTTGAAAGCGGATGACGCCGTTTTCGTCGAGCACGTAAATCGTCGGCCAACCCCGAACGTTCCAAGCAGTCGAAATCGGGCCGTTGATGCTGCCGCCGTTCCAGAACGAACGCCACGTCAGCCCCTTCTCCTTGATGACATCCTTGACCTTGTCGCGATCACTGTCGGAATTGACACCGAGAAGAGCGAAAGGCTTACCGCTGAGACGCTTCACGAGCGACCGCTCGTGTGGGTACATGGCCCGGCATGGGCCTCACCAATCGCCCCAGAAGTCGATAACGACCACTTTGCCTCGGTAGTCCGACAGCTTCATCGCCGTGCCATCGATGTCTTCTCCGATGATGTCGGGCGCAACTTTACCAATCGACAGATGGCGCAGTTCGTAGAGCGATCGCTCGGCGTGCTCGCCGAGCGTGTCGCGGAAGTATTCAATTGCCGCGAACTCCGCATCGTTGATCACCGCCTCGAACCACTTGGCTGACTGGGCTTCGGCAGCGACCGGATCCTCGCCCCGGAGAACGTCGACGACATCGCTTCCCAAGGTGCCGACGATACGGACAAGATTCTTGCCATCCGCCATCGCGATCGCACGAATCGTATTGGCCCGCGTCTTGAAGTGCTGCGCCAACGCGAAGCTCGTTCGACCACGGATTTCGCTAGACGTCGACGTTGCGCTGACCTTCTCAAGAAACACGGCAACCGCCGGGGTCGCATTGCGCGACAACGCCAGCATCACCCGCTTGAGCTGCTTCGAGTCGGCATGATGCTTCTGCAGCACATCAAGCGCCGAACCAAGCTGTGCCCCCTTGACCCGCACCACGCCGAGCATCCAAATCGCAGCTGACGCACCATCTTCCGAAGCGGGCTTGGCGTTGAGGATCTTGACGACGCGATCGAGGTATGCGGTGCCACTAGGACGCTCCGCACGAAGCTTGCTGATGACGTCTTTGTCGGCACCCGAGCTCGCGACTTCACGGTACGTGTCCATCCACTGCTGGTAGGCCGCATCGTATTCCGCCTGGATGACGGCGAACGCCTCCACCTCCGACGCCTCGCCTTGCTGCGCAAGCAGTGACGGAGCGGCAAACAGGCACGAGGCAAGCAGCGCCTGGACAACCAGACTTGGTCTATTACGCATTGCAGAGTCCTTGGTAGGTCTACCGCACAGCCTACGGGCCATGCGGTCAATGCAACCAGAGCAACACGGCGGCGACCGAATTGAGACGTACCCGGCCGTTTCGGCGTCAAACGGAGCTGTAAGTGAAGGCCAGCCCGATCAAGAACCACCAGCCGGACGCCACGATGGTGACACAAGCCGTCAGCACGTTTGGCCAGATCGGATGCAACGACATGCCGAACAAGGTCATGCCGCCATGCACGATCATTGCCGCCCAACTGGCGGACGCCGACATCGCTCGCTCCCCGAAGGGTCCCATCAAGGACCACAGCCACGCGTCGATCGAATCGAAACTCGAAGCTGCGAGAGCCGTGATCGTGAGCCCCGCGATCACGCACGGCACGACTACATACGTTCGACGACGCCATCGGCGCGCCGCCATTCGCTGACGCTTCGCGGCAGGACGGGCACGCGGCGCAATCAGCACTACCACGCGCGGGATGACGATCACGGCAAGCGGCACCCCCACCAACAAACAGAGGCTGGTGATCCAGAGGTTCATGTCACCACGCCGCCTCGTCAGCAAACCAGCAATGCAACGCATGCAACGCGCTCGCTGCATGCCTGCCCCAGTGCATCCGGAACGACCACGCCCATTCGTATTCTGCCGTATCGACAGCGCCGGCGCGGAACGCTCGCAAGCCCCCGTGCAAGTCTCGGTAGATGTCCGCGAGATCATCCGCCAGGTCGCCGACACCGGCCTCCGAATCGATGCCATCGGCGATGCGCGGATCGAACACCGACGTGTAGTAGTTGAATGGTAGCGACGCGAATCGCTGGAATACCGCCTGCCATTGTTCGAGCGAGATGCGATCGCCATCAGCCTCCGGCGCATCTTCAAGTTCGCGCAACGGCAGCGCCAAATGATAGAGCTCTGCGACGTGCCCCAACGCCGCGCGCGCCTCGGGCACCCTGTTACCTGGCATGCCGTCACACCACCCAATAAAGCGCGATGCTGCGTCGGCAAATTCTGCGACTGGATCGTTCATGGAAGTGCACCTATCCGAAACCGGGGACAGCAGACTTGTAGTCGATCGCCGACCAAAGCGCAGCACGTCGCCGACGCCAGGATGCGACCAACACAACCTGCCCGTATACGGATACGCGGATCCGTAGACGTCCTTCGGCGAATGGGTCGGGCGTAGATTCCGAGCCGCGGATCTCTCAGCTGACGGAGTGATCGCACAAGCCGGTATGGCTACCGTGGCACCCATGACCGTCGCACCAGAAGTGCAGTGGACGATGAACTTCTGCCTCGCAGAGACCGGCATCCACTTCAAACAACGCCGCAAGCGGGCGCTCGCAATTGGCGAGGCACTGGGAGCCTTCCGCGACGTTCCCGCTTCGAAAGGCTGTTCCCCGTTCGCACCGCTCCTGGATCAATGAGATGGTCAAGCGGCAAGGCTAGCCAGCAGCTCGCAACGCCAACGATTCGCAAACATCACGTCTCCGCAGAGCACTTCATGACCTCACGCAATCGATCTTCTTGGGCCGCCATCCTCGTGACGGCCGGCGCCATCGCGACGCCGTCGTGGACGACCGCGCAATCCAATCGTGGCAGTCACGATGACGCTCGCGCCGCATGTGACGTGGTCGTCTACGGCGGGACTTCCGCCGGCGTCACGGCGGCAGTGCAAGCCGCGGCACTTGGTCGATCCGTTGTGTTGATCGAACCAGGAACGCACATCGGAGGACTGACCTCCGGCGGCCTTGGCGCAACCGATATCGGCAACAAGGCGGCCATCGGCGGCCTATCGCGCAAGTTCTATCAGCTGCTTTGGCAGCACTACGCCGAAGACACCGCGTGGACGTGGCAGCAACGCAGCGAGTATCGCAGCGGCCGCCAACGCCAAACCGACAAGGCGATGTGGACGTTCGAACCGCACGTGGCCGAACAGGTATTGCGGGCCATGCTCGCAGCACGCGAAGTGCCGATTGTCTTGGGCGAACGCCTCGACCTGTCAGGCGGCGTCGCCATGGACGGCACGCGCATCACCTCGATCCGCATGGAATCCGGGCGTGTTTTCCGCGGCAAGATGTTCGTCGACGCAACCTATGAAGGCGACTTGATGGCAAAGGCCGGCGTCTCTTACACCGTCGGCCGCGAAGCCAACTCCGACTACGACGAGACCCTCAACGGGGTCCAGGTCAAGAACGCGGTCCACCATCAGTTCGTCGTGCCAGTCGACCCCTATCTAGTGCCCGGCGACGCGAGCAGCGGACTGCTACCTGGAATCACCGCCGGGCCGCTGCCGACGGACGGCACCGGCGACCACCGCGTGCAAGCCTACTGCTTCCGCATGTGCATCACCGATGTGGCCGCGAACCGGGCGCCATGGATCAAGCCCAGGGACTACGACGAACCGCTCTATGAGCTGCTGTTCCGCAACTTCGAAGCCGGGGACATGCGCATCCCCTGGAACCCGATTTGGATGCCGAATCGCAAGACCGACACGAACAACAACTTCGCCGTGTCGACCGACTTCATTGGCAGCAACTACGACTGGGCCAACGCCGACTACGCAACCCGCGCGACCATCTTCGATCGCCACTTATCCTACCAACAAGGCTTGCTGTGGTCCTTGGCACATCACCCGCGCGTGCCCAAGAAGATCCGCGAGCACTTCCAGCGCTTCGGCCCGGCCAAGGACGAGTTCGTCGCGCACGGCAACTGGCCACACCAGCTGTATGTGCGGGAAGCGCGGCGCATGGTGTCCGACTACGTCATGACCCAGCACGACTGCCAGGGTCGCCGCCAAGTCGAAGACGCAGTCGGGCTCGCGGCCTACACGATGGATTCGCACCACGTGCAGCGCTACGTCGACGAGCACGGTCACGTTCGCAACGAAGGCGATGTGCAGATCGGCGGCTTTCCGCCGTATCCAATCTCCTACCGTTCGATTCGGCCAAAGAAGTCCGAGTGCGAAAACCTGCTCGTGCCCGCATGCCTGTCTGCGTCGCACATGGCCTATGGATCGATCCGAATGGAACCGGTGTTCATGGTGCTCGGACAGTCCGCGGCGACCGCGGCGGTGCAGGCCATCGAGGCAGGTGTCGCGGTGCAGGACATCGACGTCGAAGAACTGCAGCGGCGCCTTGTCGAGGATGGTCAGGTGCTGCAATGGACCCAGACGCGCAGCAAGCCCGGCATCGATGTGAAGTCGCTGAAGGGAATCGTGCTCGATGACAAGGACGCGCAATTGACCGGCGCTTGGACCACAAGCCATTCGGCAGCCGGTTACGTCGGCATCGGCTATCGCCACGATGGCAACGTGGCCAAAGGGCACAAGGCTGCCGAGTTTTTGCCAGACCTGCCGAAGGCCGCGACCTATGAGATCCGCATCGCATACACCCCGCACAGCAACCGAGCGAGCAACGCCAAGGTCACGATCAAGCACGCGGACGGGACAGTGGCTGTATTCGTCAACCAGCAGCAACCGCCGAACCGCGGCACCTTTCAAGCCATCGGCAGCTACCGCTGCGTTGCCGGCCAACAAACTTCGGTGACCATCTCGAACGAGGGTTCGGATGGCTACGTGATTGTCGACGCGGTGCAGTTCGTGCCCGCTCGATAGACCCGCTACGGCCTCGCAGCCAACCCCCAGGCGCGCGCCCATGACATCTCATGCTCGCACATGGCTGCAAGCCATCCTGACCGCGCTACCGATCGCAGCCCTGGCCAGCCTGATTGCATGCCACGGCATCGACATTCCGTTGAACGACCAATGGGCGTTGGCGCCACGCATCGAACGCGCCTGCGGCGACGGGTTTCTGTGGACCGACCTGACGGAGCCGCATCACGAGCACTGGATGCCTGTGCCGATGGCGATCATGCTGTCACTGGCTTCGTGGACCGATTGGAACTGCAGGGCGGAACTGCTTGTCAACGGCTTGCTCGGGCTCGGCATCTTGTCTGTTTTCGCATGGCGCACGATGCAGGCGCAGCGTGAACGCGGCAGCCGATCCGTGCTCGCGCTGCCAACCGTTGCCTTGCTCGCACTCTCGGTCACGCAACATCAGAACTGGCTGTGGGGGCTACAGATTTCGTCGCTGCTTTGCGTGCTTGCCAGCCTGACTAGTCTGCACCTGATCTGTAGCGCCAATCCGACGACCATGCGCCTGATCGCTGCGATCACATCAGGAATCATCGCCAGCTGCTCGCAGTTCCATGGCAATCTCGTCTGGCCGATCGGCATCGTCGGCATCGTGCTCAGTCACGGGAACCTGCGCAACGCGGCACGCCCGATGATCGCGTGGACAGTGATCGCAACGCTCGTAGCCGCCAACGCGTATGACCTGCTCGAAACAGACGCAGACACCATGGCGCCACTGCAAGCGCCACTGCGGGCCCTCGACTACGTGTTCACCTATCTAGGGTCGCCAATTGCCGGTCAGTCCCAGCTCGCTTCGTACCTCAGTGGAATCGTTGGCTGCCTTGTCGCCGGCACGCTACTGATTCGATCCAACACCCCACGCGCCAAGCCGTTCCTCGTGGCGCTGCTGCTGCTCTCTCTCGGAGCTGCAGCGATCACCGCCATCGGCCGCATGAACCACTCGCTCAATGATGCGCGCGCCGGACGATACATCTCCTACGCGACGCCCTTGTGGGTCGCCGTCAGCCTCCTGTTGGCAAGCTCGAACCTGCACGCTCGGCTGCGTTCGACTTGCTTGGCGTTGATCTACGCAGCCGTTTGCTGGCACGGGCTCGGGGCATGGAACGACGCCAGCATCCAGAGTGCTCTCCGACAAGCTGCGCGTGACCATTTCGTCGCGCAGCGAGACGCGATCCCTGCAGACGTCCATGCATTCGCACCCGTGTTCGCGGACCCCGAATTGCTCGCCCTCTTGCAACGAGCCGCGCCACAGACCGACCCCGCACACTTCTACATCGAATATCAGGACGAGATCCAGCAGCTACTCGTGCGCTACGGTCTGAGCTTCGTCGACCCGCTGTATCTGACGGTGATGCATCGCAACCACCAACTGGTTCGCAACTGCCTGATCGCCTTGAAGCAGCGGCGCCTGTCGATCTTTCGCGATCAATAAAGCAGGCCTTTCGCGTCACGGGCGCCCAGCAACCGGGCGCCTACCCGGATCCGATCGCTCGATCTACTTGCCCTGCTTGAGCAACTCGACCATCGCCTCACCCATCGCAAGGCCAACATCCATGTAGGTCTTGGCATTGCCGCCATAGTGGCCATTGGCGCTGCCGCCGTGACAGAACGGGTTGGCATAGACCGTCGCGACGTTGCCCTTGAACTGCTTGTACTTACCGTTCTTGCCATCGACGGCCATCTGCGCCTTGAGCACCGCACCCTCGTTGCCACCCGTGCTCTTCGTCACGTGTCCAAGCGTTGCGCAAACGAACTTGGCCTTCGGCGCTTGGAAGTCCTTGCGCAGCTGCTCAATCAACCGCACCAGGTTCTGTTCGTAGCGCGCAGAGTGTGCGGCGTTGCCACAATCCTTGGCGCCCTGCCACCAGAAGAACCCCGCGATCTCGTAGCCCTTCGCACCGGGGTAGTAGGTCTTCAACTCGTCGAGAACCTTCTTCGCGTTGGCAGTATCGTCGTCGTACTGCTTGCCGGCGTACCAGCCAATCGGCTTCGGCTCGGTGCCCTTCTCCCACTTGTCCGGACTATCCTTGTAGCCAGCGTACACCTTGCCATCGGACTCGAACTGCTCGCTGCCCGGCGGCAACAGATCCCAGCCAAGGCTGCGATTGCCGATGCAGCTCTTCAAGATCATCACCGGTTCGTCGAGCAAGTTGCCTAGGTGATGACCAATGCCATACTCCGGGCCAATGATCCGGCCTTTGATCGTCATCCACTCGTTATTGAAAACGCGCATGCCCCCGCCACGCCCAACCATGACGCGAACATTGCGAACGTCCTTCCGCTCGGTCCACGCGCCTTCGTCATCGACGAGGAACGGGTAGAGGTTCTCGGTCTTGACCGCGTGCTCTAGCGTGCCCTCCTTGGTCTCCGGACCAATCTTGCCGGCACCCAACATGTTGGACTGCCCCAGCAAGATGAACACCTTGACCTTCTTGCGCATCTTCGCGCTTTTGCCGTCGGGGTCGGGCAGCTGTTGGCTGGCGCTCTGTTTGCTGACCTTCTGGGCGGTGAGGTCTGGGGTCGTGATGTGAACCGCTGCCAACAGGCAGGTCACCGTGAGGAGGGCTTTGATCATGGTTGGTTCTCGTCGCACTGCGCCGGAAGCAAGACAATCGGACAATAGCAGGATTGTGCAACGACTCGCCACAAGCCGAGCCCCCGCGCTCCGGAGGCACTGCAGAGTGCTGTCGAGTCCAGTTGGAACCCCAGGAGCTCGCCGCGTTCACCGGTAGATCCGAGCACCGCCCCAAACCCCAGAAACCTCCTTGTCTCTGGCCCCGCAACGGCCACGCCCTAGGATCTTTCGCCCAACCATGACCACGAAGAGCCTGCTTGTTGAACTGTTCGTCGAAGAACTGCCGCCGAAATCGCTGAAGCGGCTTGGGGATGCGTTCGGATCTGTGCTGGTGTCGAGCTTGCGTGAGCAAGGGCTAACGCCGGCAGACAGTGGCGTCGCGACCTTCGCGACACCACGACGCTTGGCGGTGCTGGTGCAGGACGTTGCCGAGCGCGCGGCCGATCAGCAGGTCGAGGTCAAGCTCGTGCCAGTCAAGGTCGGACTCGACGCCGATGGCAACGCGACGATGCCGCTCAAGAAGAAGCTATCGGCGCTTGGCCTCGACGAGAGCGTCGTGCCGACGCTGACCAAGAAGAGCGATGGCAAGAACGACACGTTGTGGCTCGATCGCATGGAGCCGGGGGCGGAACTGGCAGCAGGTTTGCAGACGGCGCTGGATGCGACGATTGCCAAGCTGCCCATCCCCAAAGTGATGACCTACCAACAGGCCGATGGCTGGAGCAACATCAAGTTCGTGCGGCCAGTGCATCGCTTGACGGCACTGCATGGCAGCGACGTCATCGCGGTCGAAGCACTCGGCGTGCGCGCAAACAATGTCACCCAAGGCCATCGCTTTGAGGCCAAGGCCGAGACGATGACGATTGGCGATGCCGATGGTTACGCCCAGCAGCTCGCCAACGATGGCGCCGTGATCGCTTCGTATGCTGAACGACGCGCGGAGATTGTCCGACAGTTGGCGGCGAAGTCACAGGCCGAAGGCTTGACGCCGATCGAGGACGAAGAGCTTCTCGACGAGGTGAACTCGCTGGTCGAACGACCCAACGTGCTGCTGTGCCAGTTTGAAGAGCAGTTCCTCGAAGTGCCGCAGGAGTGCCTCATCCTGACGATGAAGCAGAACCAGAAGTACTTCCCGCTGCTCGACGGCGCCGGCAAGTTGACCAACAAGTTCTTACTCGTCAGCAACATCACGCCTGACGACGCCAGCGAAGTCGTTGGCGGCAACGAGCGCGTGGTTCGCCCGCGCCTCGCCGATGCCAAGTTCTTCTTTGAGACCGACAAGAAGAAGACGCTCGAAGCGCGCCTGTCGGGCTTGGACAAGGTCGTCTACCACAACCAGCTTGGCACGCAGGGCGAACGCGTGCTACGCGTACGCGAGTTGGCCAAGGCGATTGGCAACCTGCTCGGGGGCGAAGCGATGGCGTCGCTGTGCGATCGCGCGGCCCAACTGGCGAAGGCCGACTTGCTGACCGAGATGGTCGGCGAGTTTCCCGAGCTGCAGGGCATCATGGGCGGCTACTACGCGCGCCACGATGGCGAGCCGGAAGCGATCGCCGAAGCGATCGAAGACCACTACAAGCCGCGCTTCGCTGGCGATGAGCTGCCGCGTGATGCGGTTGGCGTTTCGGTGGCGATGGCGGACAAGCTTGAAACACTGGTCGGCCTGTTTGGCATTGGCCAGGTGCCGACGGGAGACAAGGATCCGTTCGCGCTGCGCCGCCACGCGCTCGGCACGATCCGCATGCTGGTCGAACGCGAACTGCCGCTGCAGCTGGACCAACTGATCGACATCGCGATGACGGTGTTCGGCGACAAGATCGAAGACCCGGAGGCCAAGCTGCAGGATTTCTTCTTCGATCGCCTGGCGACGTCGCTGAAGGATCAGGGCTACACGCCGCAAGAGATCGACGCGGTGGTCAGCTTGCGCCCGCAGCGCTTGGCGGATGTGCATGCGCGGCTGACGGCCGTGCGCGCGTTCTCGAAGCTGCCGGAAGCGGAGTCGCTCGCGGCGGCCAACAAGCGCATTGGCAACATCCTGAAAAAGAGCGAAGACACCGCCGGCGGCCGCATCGATACGGCGCTACTGCAGGACGACCAGGAGAAGGCGTTGCACAGCGAACTACTCAAGGTCGCGGCGAGTGCCGGTCCGGACTTCGACGCAGGCAACTACGAAGTGGCGCTCGCTGCCTGCGCCTCGCTGAAAGGGCCGGTCGATGCGTTCTTCGACAAGGTCATGGTCAACGCCGAAGACCAGGCACTGCGGGCCAATCGCTACGCGCTGCTTCGAGAACTGCATACGCTGATGAACCGCGTCGCCGACCTGTCCAAACTGGTCAGCTAACGCGCGACTTGACCGACCGTTCGCGGTGCGGTCGAGTCCTTGCATGACTGCAATCGCAGCCCGGCTGTTCGGCGCGCGCCAGTCAAGCTCGAAGCAGGCAAGCACTACGCAATGCGGACCAACCAGTCGCCACCGTGCCGCGCCCGGCCCTCATCGTCACGCTCGACGAGCCAGACAGCGAACGCCCACAAGAGATCACCCAGTTCTTGAAGCCGCTGTCGCCGAACAAGGCCTATCCTGCCGACGTGATCACTGCCGCACGCCATCCTGCCCTCGTCGTATCCTTGCTGCTCGCGCTTGCCAGCTGCAGCACACAGCCCGGCGACCCGATCCCCGAGCACACGATCTTGATGCTGAAGTCGACCGCGGTCGGCGAAGAACGGCGCATCTCGGTCTACACGCCAAAGGGCTACAACGAAGATCCGACGGCGCGATTCCCGGTGCTCTACATGCCCGACGGTGGCATCGGCGAAGACTTCCCGCACATCGTCGCGACCATCGAGGCGCTGATCGAGGTCCGCACGATCCCGCCGATGCTGGTCGTCGGAATCGAGAACACCCAACGACGGCGCGACTTGACCGGACCGACACGCGTTGCCGACGATCTCAAGATCGCACCAGAGGTTGGCGGATCGGCGCAGTTCCGCACGTTCATCCGCGACGAGCTGATTCCCGAGATCGAACGGCGCTATCGCTGCAATGCGCAACGTGCGATCGTCGGCGAATCGCTAGCCGGATTGTTCGTCATCGAGACGATGCTGCTCGAACCGAAACTCTTCGATCGCTACATCGCCGTCAGCCCGAGCCTCTGGTGGAACAACCATTCCCTCGTGCGCGCCGCAAAGGACTACCTGGTCGACACGATCGGACACAAGATGCGGTTGTTCTTGACCAACGCCAACGAAAAAGGCATCGCACCGCACGCGGCGGAACTGGCGCGCATCATCAAGGAGAACGCGCCGAGCACGTTCCGCTTGGTCTATGAACCGCACCCCGAAGAAGAGCACCACACGATATTCCGCGCGGCCAAGAAGGCTGCCTTCAGCTCCGCGTTGAGTCGCTAGCGAACCAGCCAGACTTCGACCGGCGTGATCTTGCCGGTTTCGACGAACGCCGTCACTCGCTGCGACTGGTAGCCCTTGGCGGCCACCGTCAACTCGTGACGCCCCGGCCGCAACATGTAGACACAGATGATCGGCGTCTCACTCGGGGTCGAACCGCGACTGTAGCCCTTGTCGGTGTTGACCTGGTAGGGGCGAAGGGCGACCGACTCCCCGGTCACGCCGAGGCTGGTGATCTTCAAGCCGCCAATCCAACGCACCTTCTTGATGTCCGGCAAGTGCACGGTGACTTGCACGCGGCCGCCAGATCGCGCTTCGACCGCGACCAGCGTTTCGTCCGTCTCGTGAATATGGATCTCCTGGTCGACTGGAGCGAAATCGTCGAGGCCTTTCTCGCCAAGCCCCAGTCGAATCCGCATGCGATAGCTGCCGGGAGACATTCTAAACAAGAAGTCCTCGCCATCGCGAGTCGCCTGCTCGTATCGGCCGGGGGAGTTCAACCCAGTCGCATAGATGCGAGTCAACTTCGCACTGGTTGGCACCGATCCGTCAACAGCGCGCGCTCGTAGACGCAGCGTGCCGGACAACTCGACCGGCAAGAGTTCGAGATCCACTTCGGTCTCGTTGCGAACGCTCTCCGCATGCACAAGCGCTTCGCGCCACTTGTCGCCTTCCGAGTTGCTCAAGCGCCACCAAGTATCGTAGCTAACGAGGAACTCCCGATAGTCGCCTGCTGCACTGGCATCCGGATGCTTGAACAACTCAGACCAACCATGACCGGTCCGCAACGCAGCTTGCACTTCCTGCGAACGCTTCTGGCTCCAACCAGAGATCCCTAGCCCGCCAGGCCCACGCACCCGAATCCGATGGCGTGCAATCGTCAACTCTTGCTGCGCTTGCCCCGTCGCGACCCGTCGTTCCGGCTCCTTTTCACCTCGCAACATGAAGTACGGCAACCTCAAGATGTACGTGCCTTCGGTGAGATTGAGGATCTTGAACCGGCCGTTCGTGTCCGTTTTCGCCGCTTCATAGAAGGCCCCGGTCGTCAACCGAGACAGCGCCCCGGTCGTCTTCGAAACCTGGACGCGCATGTCGACGATGGGCTGACCATCCGGATAGATCAACCGACCGAGCACCGCCGGCTTCGGCTGCAATACCAGATCGCCAACATCCAAGACCCCGATCGCCACGCGCAACCCCTCGCGCCGCACGAATCCAAACGCCGCCGCGAAGGCCGCGAGATCACAGGCTCCGGGAGTCTTGGCTTCGATGCGAAACGTGCCATCGGCCTCGGTCTCACCCTTAGCCGCACGATCATCGTCACCCGGCGACCACAACTGCACCGTCGCACCGGCCACGGGACGTGATGCCCTGTTGATGATTCGACCGACGACCACTGCCAATACCAGGGCAACCTGAACGGGCTCGGGGCTCACATCAGCCACCCTTTCGTCGACGAGATCGCGCTTGGAACCTTCTACGTCTTGGCCACTAGGAACGACCGCATCCGCGCCCTTCGGCATCGGATTCTCTGGCATCGGGGTCGCAAGGATCGGATCGCCACCCGCAAACGCACCCATCAGCCACGCGAAGCCGAGCCCCACGAGCAATACCGCAACAACCACACTCCTTCGCATCGCCACAGTCTACGCTCTGCTTCGCGCCCGCGCCCTTGGTCCCTCACGCGCTGCGCGAGTAGGATCCACATCGCCCTCCGCACGAACCCACTCCCACACCCCCAACCCACCCAACGCACCCTTGGTCGACCTTTCCCGCTTTCCTCGCCGTCGCTACACCCACGGCCCGACGCCGATCGAGTTCTTGCCGAACTTCACCGAGGCGCTCGGCGGTCCGAAGATCTGGATCAAGCGCGATGACCAACTTGGCCTGACGCCGGGCGGCAACAAGACGCGCAAGTTGGAGTTCTTGGTTGCCGATGCCCTAGCGAGTGGTTGCGACACGTTGATCACGTGTGGTGCGCCGCAATCCAATCACTGCCGGATCACGCTGTCGGCAGCGATCAAAGAAGGCTTGAAGTGCCGCTTCCTGATCGAAGAGCGCGTGCCGGGCAGCTATGACGAACGCGCCAGCGGCAACAACTTCTTGTTCCAACTGATGGGCGTCGAGTCGATCACCGTGGTGCCAGGCGGCAGCGACATGGCGGCCGGGATGCAGAAGATCAAGAACGCGGTCGAGGCCGAAGGCCGCAAGGGCTACGTGATTCCCGGTGGTGGTTCGAACGCGCTTGGCGGCCTCGGCTACGTCGCCTGCGCCCAGGAACTCCAGCAACAATTGTTCGAGCAAGACCTTGAGCTCGATCGCGTCGTGCTCGGATCCGGCAGCTCCGGCACGCACGGCGGCATGGTCGCCGGTTTCCTCGCCAACAGCATCGACATCCAACTCACTGGCGTCGGCGTCAGCCGCGACCCCGAAGACCAGGCGCCGCTCGTGCAACGCGAAGCCCAAGCCGTCTGCGACCTGCTAGAACTCGGCGTCACTGTCCCCGAAGACAAAGTGCAATGCGTCGGCGGCTTCTGGCAGCCGAAATACAGCGTGCCCAACGCCACGATGGTCGAAGCCGTGCAACTGCTCGCGCGCACCGAAGGCATCCTGCTCGACCCCGTCTACACCGGCAAGATCATGGCCGGCATGATCGGCATGATCCGCGCCGGCACGATCGGCAAGCACGAGAACGTGCTATTCCTCCACACCGGCGGCGCCCCATCCCTATTCGCCTACGAAGACGTGCTCCTAAACCGCGAACCCAAGTAGCCGCGAGGAAGTGCGTACGGTGCCAGGACAAAAAAGCACATCCTCGCAGCTAGCTGCGAGGATGTGCTTTTTTGTCCTGGCACCGTACGCACTTCCTCGGAAAGGGGGGCGGGATTGCCGATACTGGGGGCATGTCAAATGCGACTGCCGAACTGAAGTCCGATAACCCGTTCTCTTCCCCCAGCACGCTGCCGCTGCAGGCCCCAGCGTTCGATCAGGTTCGTGAAGAACACTACGTGCCGGCGTTTGAGGTCGGCATGGAGCAGAATCTGGCGGAGATCGAGGCAATTGCGTCTCAGAGCGAGGCGCCGACGTTTGCCAATACGATTGAAGCGATGGAGAAGACGGGCGCCGTGCTGGAGCGCGTTGCCTATGTATTCTTCAATCTGACGGGTTCGACGGTGACGGACGGGCTGCAGAAGATCCAGGCCGAGATCGCGCCGAAACTCGCGGCACACCGCGATGCTATTTGGCTCAACCGTGAGCTGTTTGCTCGGGTGCAAGCGGTGCATGCCGACCGCTATGGGCTCGACCCGGAGCAACAGCAACTGACCGAACGCTACCACGTGTCGTTCGTGCGCGCAGGGGCGCTGCTCGACAATGACAAGCAGCAACGCATTCGTGAACTCAATGAACAGGCCTCGAAGTTGACGCCGAAGTTCCAAGAGCGATTGCTGGCCGACACCAAAGCACTGGCGGTGGTGGTCGAGACCAAAGCCGAACTCGACGGGCTCAGCGATAGCGACATCTCGGCGGCCGCCGATGCAGCGAAGGAAGCGGGCCACGACGGCAAGTTCTTGATCACACTGCAACTGCCAACGTCGCAAGGCATCCTTTCTTCGCTCAACAATCGCGACACTCGCAAGCGGGTCTTCGATGCGTCCAGTGCCCGCTGCAGCCAAGGCAACGACAACGACACCAAAGAGATCGTGCTCGAGCTGTGCGCGCTGCGTGCCGAACGCGCCGAACTGCTCGGTTACGAGACGCACGCCCACTATGTGCTCGATGACGAGACCTCGGGAACGCCCGCTGCCGTGCGTGAAATGATGGGCAGCATGACGGGCACGATCGTCGAGAAGACCAAGGCCGAAGCGGCCGAACTACAGAGTCACCTCGACAAGGTTGCGCCCGGTACCAAGCTTGAGGCGTGGGATTGGGCGTGGGCCGCTGAGGGCGTGCGCAAGGCGCGCTACGACCTCGATGAAGCCGAGGTGAAGCAGTTCTTCGAGTTTGAGCGGGTCCTGCATGACGGCCTGTTCTTCATGGCCAACCAGCTCTACGGCATCACGATGAAGGAGCGCACCGACCTGCCGGTCTATCACAAGACGGTGCGTGTGTTTGACGTGTTCGACGAGAGCGGTGAGCAGATCGCGCTGTTCTACGCCGACTACTACGCGCGACCGAGCAAACGCGGCGGTGCGTGGATGAGCAGCTTCGTCAGCCAGTCCGAGCTGCTGGGCACCAAGCCGGTCGTCGTCAACGTCATGAACCTCAAGAAGCCGAGCGAAGGGCCGACCCTGCTCAGCTTCGACGAGGTCACGACGATGTTCCACGAGTTCGGCCACGGCGTGCACGGCATGTTTAGCAAGGTGCAGTATCCGATGCTGGCCGGCACCAGCGTGCCGCGCGACTTCGTCGAGTACCCATCGCAGTTCCACGAGGACTTTGCGTTCGATCCGAAGGTGCTCGAGCGCTGCGCCAAGCACTTCAAGACCGGTGCGGCGATGCCGACCGATCTCAACGACAAGATCAAGCGAGCCCGCAAGTTTGGCCAAGGCTTCTCGTCGCTCGAATACATCGCGGCTGCGTGGCTCGACCTGGCCTGGCACTCGCTGCCCAACGGCACCAAGGTCACCGACGTCGGGGCGTTTGAACAACAAGCGCTCGAAGCCGCGGGCGTCGCCTACTCACTGGCACCGCCGCGCTACCGCAGCACCTACTTCGCGCACATCTGGCCGGGCGGCTATTCGTCTGGTTACTACGCGTATCTGTGGAGCGAAGCGCTCGCCGCAGATGGCTTCGCCTACTGCATGGAGAACGGCGGCATGACGCGCGAAAACGGCCAACGCTTCCGCGACACGGTGTTGTCCCGCGGCTTGACGCAGCAGCCGATGGACATGTTCGCGGCGTTCCGCGGCCGGGCGCTGGATACGCAAGCTGTGTTGCAGCGGCGCGGATTGGTGTAGCCCGGACGGGAAACTCCGGGCAGGCCTGGTGGCTTAGCTCGCGGCGCGGTTTTGATGCCGCGCCCAGGCCCAACCGGCGAACCAGAAGGCGATGCCAATCGCGTAGACAACGGAGAGTGACTTCCAGACGGCGGGCAGCCACTGCTGCAAGGAGGCCTCAAGCGTGCCAAAGCTCTCAAGCTCGACCTTTGGCGGCGGAGTCAGGTGAATCACTTCGGTAGATACGAGCAACTCCGGCCGAGCAAACAAGCTCGTTGGCCAGGCACTCGGCGACCACGCAGGCACTAACCAAAGCAGCAATGCCGTTACTCCAAGCATGCCCGCATAGACTCCGCGATTCCTGTTGCCCGCCGCCAGGAAACGCACCGATGCCAGCACGACCGGCAACACCAGAAGATTGGAATGACGCGCCCAGTCGAACGCGATGCAGAAGATCGTCAGAATGCTGAACAGCACCAACCACAAGTGCCAACGATCGACGCCAGCCCCTTTGAGATGCTGGTGCCAAGCCAACACGGCGATTACGGGACCGAACGCAACGATCCAGTGCACTGCGGCCAGATTCCACACGACAAAGCTACCACCGGGGAATAGCGGATTAGCCATGAAGTAGTCGACGCTGTAGGTCTCGACAACGTTGGCCTTCACCCAGAAGTAGAAGCCAGCGTAGATCGCCATGACTATGCCGAGACAGACGGCATCGAGCTGCCATCGTGCGTCGTGCCGGCGTCGCAGGAACCACAACCACGGCACCAAGAATGCCGCCAACTCGTGGTTCATCAAGTTGATCAGCAACAAGGACCACATGGCAAATGGGCTGCGCGCTGCCAGGATCATCCACAGGAACAGCGTGTAGCAGATTGGATCGGTGTAGCCCGACCAGTGCAATTTGTACATCTGCACCGGTGCGGTGATCGCGACGGCGAAGGTCACCAGCAGCGCATCGAGATAGCGGCCGCGTAGACGCACCACCACAAAGAACACCGACGCCAACATCAGCCCATGCAGGCCGTGCGTGAAGCCGAGGTAGCTCTCCCCACCAAGCCCCAACAACCACGCAAGGAACGGCACCAACGCCCGATGCGGAAAGAGCCCCCGATCACGGAAGGGGTTCTCCGACATCAGCTGCCATTCGGTACCGAAGCCGCTCGCCGTAGCAATCGGCGGTACCAGCCAACACGACAGCGCGTAAGCGAACCAACCGAACGCGACCGCCAACAGCAAGTCACATGCAAGGCGCGTTGGCGTGGGACGATCGAGCGTGGCGTCGGCTGAGGTCATGATGGGCTTCCGGCGCAAAGAGGCTACCACACGGGACATCATGTGAATGCCTCAACCGAACGGTCAAATCCGCCAGGAGCAGCAGCCAATGGTCCCATGCGAACGGCGACTACTTCAGTTCGACTTCGATCGTTTCGCTAGTCAACACTCCGGGCTGCACCAGGATTGTCTTGGTGCCGACCAACTCAAAGCCGCGCCGCACCTCAATCAATGCCGGGCCGGCCGGCACTTCGTTGGCCTCCAGGTGGTGCTTGCCGCGACCACTGGAGAAGGCTTCGTGGTGCGTCCACATCTGCAGCATGACCCCGCGGGCAACACGCCCACGGCATCGCGCTGCCACCGAAACACTGCCGCGCACCCCAAGCTGCACGATCACGCGCCCCGGTAGCGGACCCTCGGCAAGGTCGAGCCAACCGTGCTCGGAAAACTGCCGGTTCGAGAACAAGAGCCGCATCGGCCGTTCCTTCACCTGGCTCTCTCGCAATGTCACGTGGTTGCTCGTGCTACTGGTCAGATTCGAGTGCATGACCGAACCCAACTCACTGGCGCGCTGCACCATGACGCCTTTGGCTAGCTTGCCATCGGCACCAACTACCTCGACCACGATGGCGTTGTGGTCGACGGGTGGGGTGACGAGCGGCACCTGTAAGCCTGCCGCCTTCCCGTTGCCAAGATCAAGTTCAAGGACCGGCCCCGTTGGTGCAACCGGCTCGGGGATTCGTTCGAGTTCCTCAAGTTTCACTTCGATGTAGACGCGCGGCTGCGCGGCGGTCAGTTCGACCGTTGCCCCTCCGACCAACCATCCTTCACCCGTCGCCGAGAGGGTGTGCGTGCCAAGCGTCTTCGGCTCCAAGGAGAAGCGCTCCGAGGCCACGGCGGTTCGGGCCTGCGTTCGATAGTCATCGGCGCTGGCAAGCACCACCACCGCGGATATCGGGTTGCCCGCTCGATCGACGACGAGCCCTTCGATGCGGAGTGCTCCGGGCACTGCGAGCACAACTTGCGCACCTTCACTCGCGACCCATTCCGCCTCGACGTTTTCGAAGCTTGGCGCCGACAAACGAGCGAAGCCTGGCACATCGGCAGCAGCTTCGAACGCAAACCGCCCCGCGGCGTCGGTCACCACTTCGTTCGGCCAAACGTGCGGCGAACTTGCCCCATACAACAGTTCGCGCGCTTCCAGCCTGACGCCCACTCCCGGCCACGGGCGCGAATCGGCACCAAGCACAACCCCCGTAACCTGCCTCGGACGCCACAGCAGCAACCGCAGTTGTTGGTCGACGTAGCCATCCTCAGTCGCCGCAACCAACAGACTCCGCCCAATGCGCGAATGGTGAGCGCGCACTAGTACACGGTCGCTGGTCACGTCCAAGGTGCAGATGCCATCACTGTTGGTTCGCGCCGCGATGCTGGCCGCGCCCCTTCTCGATTCCTGCACTTCGACTGCGGCCGCCGCGACGGGATCGCCGTTCGCATCGACGACTTTCACGATCAATGGCCAGGCTCCGGCCGCCATCTCACCAATTACCTCACGCGAAGATGCTTGCCGAACCTGATCGGTCGCCGCACTGCCCGCCAACTCGGCAGCGGATTGCTCGACGCGCAGTTCGGATCGGCCGGGATCCGGTGGTGCGACCTCATCGCCACCCCACCACCACCACGCGAACCCGACCACCGACACAACGAGAACCGTCGCGCGCAGCCACGCACTGCTTTGTTTGGCAGACGGAGAAGACTCGGTCATCGCGACAAGTCCACGTGCACGATCGCGCGCCCTGTGCCACCGCTTGGCACGTGCACTTCACGTGTCGCAAGAAGTTCGGGGCCGCGCATGACGTGCACTTCCATCGGCCCATGATGCACCATCGTGTAGCGCGCGTAGCCATCGCTATCCAAATGCGCCTTCGCAAGCTTGCCCCAGGACATCAACTGGGTGTGCACCCCACGGGCTCGCTGACCGTGGTGCAGCACTTGAATCTCGATGTCGCCGGGTGGCTGCAGCACGACACCGACGCTAGTCGGCAAGAGCCCTTCGTCGAAGGCGAGCGTCGCCGCGTAGCCGTTGCGACCGCGAACCAACATGCGGGCCGGCTTGCGCTTCACCTCGCACGTATGCATGCGGTAGCGATGACGGTCGCGCGCCTGCGCATAGAACTGATCGGGTGTGCGCCCCGGTAGGATCCAATGCAAACCCACCCAGGTCGCCGGAGCGCCGCCAGGCATCGTGACTTCGATCCAGAACGGCTCCATCTGTGCTGCCGTGAGGCGACGCGTTTGAACATGGCGGCCGCCAACGCGCTCGGCCTGCTCCACGCCCCACTTCACCTGACTATGCCACTCGAGTGCGTCATCGACTGATTCCACATCCCGCTCATGGCTGCTTGCGGTGACCTCGACACCGTCTTCCGCCACAAACGCGTTGCGAGGATCACTGCCCATGATGACGCGCACTCCAACGAGTGCCTCAAATTCGAAGCGGCCATGAACGTCGGTCACCACTTCGCTTGGCGCCACCGTGAGACTGCCAGGAAAGAGGCCATGCGCTGCATCGATCAGCCTCACCAACTGCCCGGCAATGGGCTGAAAACGGTCGCCAACAACGACACCGGTCATCTTCGCGGGGCGCGCCAACATCAGACTTGTCTCGACACCACGTTCCTCGACCACATCCACGGCGAGACTGCGACCGATGTCCCGGTGGTAAGCGCGCACGAATGCCCTCTCGCCAGAAGCCAGCAACGTGGCCGCCCCAGCGACATCAGTGTAGGCGGTGGTCAACACGCGAGTCTTCTGGCCAGCACTCAGATCCACCCTGGCGTGGTCAACGGGTGCCCCGAGTGCATCGACAACGAAGACGCGCGCCCGCCAGAAGCCATCGGCCAACGGCTCATCCTGCTCACCACAGAGAACGGCCTGACGATAGTTCGTTGTTTCGTGAGGTGTCGAACGGAGAGGCTCGACGTCCGGTCGCTGTTCGCGTTCTACCAGCGCACCTGAACCGCTCGGTGGAGCGACATCGCCGACGCCGCCATCGCAGTAAACCCAAACGGCAACCCCAACCACTGCGCATCCAAGCAGGAGCGCGGCGCGCAACACCCCTACCACCACCTGGCCTGAAGGCACTCGAAAGCGCGCGAGGCCATGTGAGCGCGGGCGCGCGGTTTGAGTTTTGCCGCAAGGTTCGATCATCACGTGGACTCCACGATCCGCACTGCCGGTGTGCGTCACGCCCACATGCAACGAACCAGGCGCTCCGAGGTTCAACCGGCCACCTGCCATGATTGTGCGGGCTGCCCGCATCACAGCTCTCGTCAGCCACGTCGGTCTCGCCAATTCACGTCTCTCAGCGACGCGTCAGTCCGCGCGGAATCACTCGTCGCGAAAGATCGCCACCTTGAATCGGCCGCGGGAATTCGCCATCGCCCGATACATCCCGGACGAGTTGAACGGCATCGCGATATTGCCGTAGCGATCCACCGCGATCAGCCCACCATCGCCTTTCTCGAGCACATCGTGGATGACCGCAGCCGAGGCTTCCTTCAGCGTCTGCTTGCCGTAAGCCATGCGCGCCGTAACCGAACGCGCGACTGCGTGGCGAATGAACTCCTCGCCGGTCCCAGTGCAGCTCACCGCCGCATAGCCATCGGCGTAGTTGCCGGCGCCAAGGATCGGGGTATCCCCGACGCGGCCCCACTTCTTCGCCGTCATGCCACCAGTGCTGGTCGCCGCCGCCAACCGGCCTTCCCGATCGAGCGCAACGCACCCAACCGTGCCATAGTCGTAGCGGCGATCCTCCGGCACCAAAGAACCAGTGCGCTGACGCTCGCGCAGCAATTGCTCCAACGAACGGCGCCGTCCTTCGGTATCGAAGTGTTTGTTTTCAACGCGCTGCACCTTCACCGAATCGGCAAACTTCTCCGCACCGTCGCCGGCCAGCAGTACATGGCGTGAATGCGTCATCACCTTGCGCGCCAGCGAAATCGGGTTCTTGATCGTTCGCACGCCCGCAACCGCGCCGCACTGCATCGTCGATCCATCCATGATCGACGCATCGAGTTCGTGTTCGCCCTGCTCATTGAAGACCGCGCCAACGCCGGCATTGAACATCGGGTTATTTTCCATCGCACGGATGATTGACTCACAAACATCCAGCGCCGACACCCCGCCAGCCAGCATTTCCTTGCCCCGAATCAGCTCCTTGAGCATCGCCCTCTCATAGGCCTGCAGCTGCTCCGCCGGTGCGTCCCGCCGCATCGTCCCGGCACCACCATGAATCGCGATCGCCCACTGGAGCGACTGCTCCACCGGCGCCGACTGGCACCCCACAACAAACAACAACGGCAACAAAAAGAGACGCATGGCCGAAGTCTAACTCGAACCACAGCAGTCAGTACGGTGGCAGGCACAGAATGTGCGTACGGTGCCAGGACAAAAAAGCACATCCTCGCCGCCCTGCGGCGAGGATGTGCTTTTTTGTCCTGGCACCGTACGCACTTCCTCAGGCCTTGCCTGCAGCCTCGGGGAGGATCGCGATGGCGGTGGGATCGAGGTCGTTGGGGAGCGCTAGGGCAAAGAGTAGCGGGCCTTCGCAGAGTGCTTCGGGCGGCAGTTGCACCGATGCCATGATGCACTTGCTGAGTCCTGGGGTCAGCGATTCTGGAACCTTCACCGAACGCACTGGCACGAGCTCGTGGTAGAGCGTCCATGCGACTTCGCGCTGGTCCTTGGGCAGAGTGCTGCGGTCTGTATCCTTGGTGGCGAAGATGATCTCTGCGGCGTCGGCCAACAAATTGGGCCGGCTCACGACTTCGGGATCTAGCGAGATCAGGACACTGCCGTATAGCCACTCGTCGACCTGCCCCCACATCGAGTTGGCCTGCACCAACGCGGCCGGCACGACGAGACCCTTCTTGCGAACGCGGTATTGCTTCTTCTGCACCTGATTGCGAAAGAACGGGTGCAGGAAGTGCATCGCCGCTCCCAGCAACCCCAAGACGGCAAGTGTGATCAACTGCGCCGGCGGCGGTGCGGAGTCTTGTGGTTTGGCTTCACTCGCCATGAATGCGACGAGAATGCCCGCGCCTATGAACGCTGGGAACTGCAGCATCCAGACGAAGTCGTGCCACGGCAATCCGTCGTCCGTTTGGTTGAGCAGCTTCTCGAGGTCGTTGGCTTTCTCAGCGCGGGTCAATCGCGCGCGTAGGTCGGCGAGGTTCACGCGATCTCCTCGAGCGGCAGCGCATTGCACAGACCTGCAGCACCGTTGCCCCAGAGTTCACTCTGCACAACGCGCGTGTGATCGGCATCGCGACGATTGGGATCGGCGAATACGAACATCAATTGCGAGTCGACAACTTCGCCCGGCAACAACAGCGGATTCACGACCAGGTAGGCGATCTCATAGTCCTTGCCAATCGACGACGGCGCCGCGACCCGCCCACCATCGTGCGACGCGCGCTCGCGAATGCTCTGCACGAGCGGCTTGAGGTCACGTGGCGTTAGCTCATCGCCGTCGACGTAGTCGCGCAAACGACCGCCCGCGACGACGAGCGAACGAAGGTCATCTGATGACTGAACGTTCATGCCGACCAGAACGGCGACCACAGATAGTTCGTCGTCATCGGTGTATTCCTTGTCCTCAACGTGCACGACAATCGCCGGCAACAGCACACCGCATTCGAACAACGCCAGGGTCTTCTTGATCGCCGAACCATGGACGAACGGACGCACGAGCAAGCACGCGAATGCGAGTGCGGTCACGATCCAAAGAGTGATCCCCTGCGTGAAGCCGGCGACGAAAAAGGCGACCGCAAGCAAGACGACAAAGCCGAACGCCAGGTAGAGGCTGATCAAACCAGCGGACGGGCGACCGAAGCCGGACGGCACACCGCCGAGCCATTGCCAGATGCGGTTCTGGCGCACGACCTCCAACAACCCTCGTTGCTCGGTGAATAACGCCCGCACCGCGGCGTCGTCGTTCTGGGAGACGACTTTCAAAGCCGGCCCTGCAATCGCTTCGATCTGCATGAAGCCCCTTATCTACTTGAGGGGTCGCCGGAATGCAGCGCGCATCGCGTGTCGGTGGCAGCGCCGCAGGCGAGTGCGCGGGTTCTCGGCCGGGCTTCCAGCGTGTTGCAGCATCCGCAAGAACTCACCAGCAGAATAAGGGTCCCGCTGGCCGAGCCTTGTGTCCTTGGCACAAGCAGCCCGACCAGCGCTCTTCTTCCACCACTGCCACTGCCCCCAAGCCTCCATTGCTGTAGAGAATCGAGACAAAGACCGGGGCGCCTATCCACATAACCCCAGCAACCGCTCATTCCTTATCCGCGATACCTCTTCGGTACATCCCAGAGCCCCCATTCTCATTGCGGCAATGCCATTTGGAGCGCCTCGCCACTGTGCCTAGCATCCACAACCTCCTTACAGAACGCATGATGCCTGCGCCCTTACCCCGATTGTTCGCCGCCGCGCTGCTGATCGCAGCGCTGGCGGCCCAAAAGCCCACTGCTCAGGGACAAGCGGCGGTCAAGGCCGCGAGCCCCGTCGCCCTTGTGAGCAAGGCTGAGACCCTCATGAGGAAGGGTGAGAAGGAAGACGCTGCCCTGCTGCTGTGGCACGCGCTGGAGCTGCTGCGCGGCAAAGCGTCCAACCCCGTCGAAGCAGCGACGGTGCTCAGTGCAAGGTTCTTGCTGAAGGAGAACGACCCGCTTGAGATGGAGCGGCGCGCGGTGTTCACGACGGTGGCGACCACCCAAGCGGATCTAGCCAAGAGCTACCGCATCAAGAAGTGGTACGACACCGCCGACAATCGGCTCGACATCGCCGCGCAGTATGACCCCGAAGTCACGGTCAAAGAACGCACGATCGTTGCTGCCAAGCGGCCGAAGGCGCGCAGCAGCAAGCAAGCGGCTTCCGAACCTGCAAAGCCAACCGACGGGCAACCCTCGCTACTGCAGCGAACGGCGGCTGAGTATGTGCTCGGTCCCTGGGTCGAAGTCGACGGTGGCCTGACGATGGTCGCGCACTCAGGCGCCAACAATCATCGCGAGTGGATCTGCCGCGCGACCCACGAAGAAAACCAAGTCGTCGTCGAGGTCAAACCCGATGACCCGAATCAGGCTTGGAATGCCGCGCTGTGCGTTGGATTGCACGTTCTCGAAGGCCAGACGCACTTCAGCGGCTATCGCTGCCACGTGCAGTACTTTGCCAACACCAAACGCTTCCACCTCTACCTCTGGGAGGTGGTCGGCATGGAGATCAAGGTCGTTGCCGATGCGCCGGCGCAGTATCAGCCGACCAAGGACGGCTTCCACCGATTCGCGTTCCGCATCTACGACTCGCGCCTTGAGGCGCAGATCGATGGCGAGCCCAGTCTGACCCTCGCGCTGAGCGACAAGGTGCGCGGACACATCGGCCTGATGCACGGCCTGACCAACTCGCCTTCGTGTGGCGTGACCTTCCGCAACATGCGCCTCGGGCCACTGCCGGCGGACGCGCCGAGCGACGAAGACTTACGCGCAAAGGCCTTGGAGACGCGGCAACACGCGATTACAGCAGCGGTCGAAGACGCCAAGACGTTGCTATCCGCCAAGCAACACGAACCCGCGGCGCAGAAACTGCGCGACGCGATCGTGCAATTGCACGGGTTGCCCGAAGGCATCCTGCGCGCCAACCTGCGCAAGTCCATGAACGCGATGTTGGGCAAGGCAGACAAGCTGACGAAAAAGCGGGCACGCGCTGCCACGACATGTGCCACAGCACTCGCCGAACTCGCAGACAAATACGTTCTCGACCAGCGACCACGCTTGGCGCTGGAGCTCGCACTTCATGCCGCGCGTTTTGATCCAGACGGACAGGGTGCGCGGATCGCAACGATCGAAGCTGCGATCAACGAGTGGAATACGGCTCAGTTGCTTGTGCATGCTGCCGAACTGGCGGCGCCCAAGAACGACGGCAAAACTTTGCGCGAGTGGTTTGCGAGCAATCGCCTACTCGACAGCCGCTCGGCGAAGTGGACGGTTGACGGACCTTCTGCCCGCGTCGAGCTCATGCAGGAGGGCCTATCCGTGCTAATGCCGCAGCAAAAAACCCTGCCGGGCGGCACCGTCGACGTGCATGTTCGACTGCCTGCGGGAGGCTGTCAGGCAGGCATCGCCTTTGATGCGGCCGGGCCACACGACTACTCGCTAGCGATGTTGACGCGCGGCAAGAGCCAGCTGATTCTTCGCGTCACGCGTTGGGCTGGTGGCAAGTGGATGTATCTGAGCAACAGAGTGATCCCGCTCGATCCGTGGCGCTTGGAGGCGTGGCACCACATCCATCTCGAAACGGCGGCAACGGGTATCAAGGTCAAGGTATTGGATACCGAACTCAAGCTCCCGCGCGCGCGACTCGGTGACACCAACGGGCGCATCGGTCTCTATGCCGGCAGCGCCACGAAGGACGCCACCACGATCGAGATTCGCGGCTTCGAAGCGAAGGCGAAGTAGCGCAGGGCCGTTGCGTTGCTACATTCCCGAACGATGACCCGCCAGATGCCAGCCGTCCGACATCTCTGCCTCGCAACAGTTGCTGCGTTCCTATTCACCGCGTGCCAACCCGCTCCCCCACCCATGCCGACCACCGCCAAGCTCTCCCACGACGTCTACTTCGCACTCAAGGACCCCTCGCCCGAAGCCGTCAAGAAGCTGGTCGCCGACTGCCACGCAAAGCTCGCCGGCATTGATGGCGTCGTGTTTCTTGCAGCAGGAACGCGCGACGCCGAACTGACACGCGACGTCAACGACCGGGACTACCACGTCTCACTACACGTGTTCTTCCGCGACCGCGCAGCCCACGACGCCTATCAAGATGCGCCGGCGCACTTGCAGTTCATCGAAGCGAACAAGGACAACTGGACTGGCGTGCGCGTGTTCGATTCCAACCTCAGCGCCCGCTAGCGAGGAAGTGTGTACGGTGCCTGGACAAAACAACACATCCTCGCGCAGGGCGCGAGGATGTGTTGTTTTGTCCAGGCACCGTACACACTTCTTCAATGGCTAGAGGCTCTTGAGGTTCTAGATGTCTACGATGTTTTGTTGGTCTGGGCGCAGGTTGAGGGGCACGCGGCCGACTTCCTTGCCTTGCTTGAGTAGCAGCAAGTGCGTGGCACGATCGTCGGTTTGATAGAAGGGCGCGTCGGCGGCGACAATCGGGTGCGACTTGAGTGATCGGCTTGCCGTCACCATGTGGCAAGTTGACTTGATGCGGGTGCCTTCCTGATCCAGAACGGCAAAGCGGTCTGCGCCGAGGTTTGAGGTGATGCGCACGCTAAACTTGAGTAGGCGGTGCACGACAACTCGCATCGGCTGATTGTCCGATGGCACGGGTATGGTCTGCCAATCCACGGGCGCACCATCAATCCACAGGGTCGCGTGGTGGCGCGGACAGACCGGGAATACAAATCGGCCGTCGACACCCGTGACGAGCTTCTCGCCCAGGTCGTGCCAATAAGTGCCGGACTCCATCGCCATGCGCGGAGTCATTATCTGCACGGTCACCCCCTGAATCGGCTGAGCATGACCGTCAACGACGACTCCTTCGAGTCGGCGCGTTGCATCCTTCGGCGTGCGTAGGACTACGTCACTCGAACCAGCCTGGATCGGCCCCGATTCCAACACCACGCTGTTCGCCTCATCAATCGCGCGCACGTTGTAGGTGCGAGCGGAAAGTCCCTTGAGCGTGAACGACCCAGAACGGTCCGTTCTCTCGCCCTTGTGGCTTTGCTCAGCGAGCACGGACTCAAGCCATTGATTGGAACTGGCGGAAACTCCATCGCCAAGCAACACAGTCACGTCCTCTAGCGGCTCGCCGCGCGCGTCCAAAACCCGCCCGCTAATCGACAACGTCTTTTCCCCCAACTGCAACACGATGCCGCGCTGAAGGGGCGGGTTGATCTTCAACTGCTCGGCAAATCGCGCACGAACGGCCGGCTGCAACCCCGGAAGGTACGCGACCAGCGACGTGGCCGGGCTGTTGTAGCCCCATGGAAACTCGAACTGACCACTGTCATCCGACTTGCCCCGATAGCTGCCAAACATCACATTCGCGCCCTTTGCAGGCCTTCCATCCGCAAGGCGGACCATGCCACTGAGCACCTTGCGTTCGCTCTTTGGCTTGGCCTTCAACGGCCATCGAACGACACCGCGAATGTCCGCCGTGATCGTGGCGCGACTCTGGTAGTCGCGCTTCGAAACACTGACATGCAAAGCACTGTGCTGCGGAACCGTGCCTAGGGAAAACGAGCCGTCCGACGCGCTCGTGACATTCCATGATCGGAAGCTACCGTCCTGCAGACCTTGACCAAAGCCGGGCAGGGCACCGACCGACATGGACATGCTGACATACGCGTCAGCAAGCGCGTTGCCGTTCTCGTCAACAATGTGGCCACGCACGTCGACCGACGGGCCCACGATGTAGACAATCTGTTGGTCGCCGGGCAAGCGACCGTCGCCGTAGATCATCACGCCATCGCGCGCGACATGTAGATAGTCTGCCACCTCGGGATCGTTGAACGAGAACCGCCCAAGGCCATCGGTGAGCGCGCGTGGACGATCAACTTCCTTGCCAGATAGAAGGGCCTCGACAACTTCGGCATGGTCGCCGTAGCTCGACGCGAAGGCTGCAATGCCATGCGGTGCGCCAAGCAGATCGCGTAAGCCTGGCTGGTCGATCCGCTGGCGGTCCTGCCCCATGATGAGCGTCTGGCCAACGAGGCGTGGTAGTCGATGATCGTGGTAGGCAATCGTCAAACCAGCAAGCGGCGCCCCATCCGGAGAGACAACCCGTGCGTGAAACCGTTCTTCGGTTGGCGCGATCGGGCCCCCTGCTTGTGGCGCAACCGACACAACCTCACGACCGGCATCAGGCGATTCGGCACGATACCGTTCGTTCGCCACTGCGACTTCCACCGCACCACTACCGCCGCCGCGCGGAACCGGCGGCGAATCCGCCCACATCGTTTTCAGCCCGACGAACAACGCCGCGAGCAACGCGACAACAGGCATGACGATCTTCCACATGGCCAGGCTCCCGAAAGCAGTGAGAATGGGGACACCCGCGGCGACCTGCTTCGGCGCGAACAACGGCAGAACCGCCGCATGCCACGCACCGCGATCGCCGAACCGACGGTCGAGCTTGTCGCGCATCGCCACCAACCCACGCTGTAGTTGGGTTCGCACGGTCGAGACCGGACGATGCAACTGCGTCGCGATCTGCTGCGGCTCGAGGTCTTCGAAGTAGCGAAGCAGGACCACGGTGTCATACGGCTCCGGCAATTCGAACACGGCATCGACGAGGCGCTTGTGCGCGGCGGCGCGATGTGCAGCGTCGGCGGGATCGGCGAGCACGACGTCGGTCTTCGCGACCACTTGTTCCCGCGATTGCCGACGCTGATCCGAGCGAGCAAACGCCCGCGCAGCGTTGCGCGCGACCTGCGCCAGCCAGCCCTTCGGGCGTTGGAGGTCACGCGGTGCCTTCGTGATCGCCTCGAGCATCGCCTGCTGCGCGACGTCCTCTGCCCGCGCAGGATCTGCCACCAGACCGCGCGCCAGGGCACGGACCCAGTCCTGGTGGCGAAGCAGATCGTCGATGTTCGGGTTGGCTGCGGTCATGGTGTCAGGAGGGAGGTGCCACCACGCACCGGCACGTCTCAACGATATCGAGAAAATATCAGGAGCTCGGACTCTGGCCCAATGGAGCCGGAATCGGGCCAGTGGCTCAGCGCGAGGATGTGCTTTTTTGTCCTGGCACCGTACGCACTTCTTCATGTCTTGCCACGGAAGGGGGACGCTCTATCATGCTTCGCCCTGAACTGACCGCCGTAACCGCCTGTAGGCCCAGCGCACCGACGTGACCGAACCCTCCCTCATTCGCAACTTCAGCATTATCGCCCACGTCGATCACGGTAAGTCGACGCTTGCCGACCGCTTGCTTGAGCTGACCGGCACGGTTGAGAAGCGCGCGATGAAGCAACAGCTGCTCGACAACATGGAAATCGAGCGCGAGCGTGGCATCACGATCAAGGCGCGCGCGGTCTCGATGACTTACCACGCGGAGGACGGACAGAAGTATCAGCTCAACCTGATCGACACACCCGGACACGTCGACTTCAACTACGAGGTGCTCAAGTCACTGCAAGCGTGCGAAGGTGCGCTGCTGTTGGTCGACGCCTCGCAGGGTGTCGAAGCGCAGACGGTCGTCAATGCGCACCTCGCGGAGCAAGCGAATCTCGCAGTCATCCCAGTGCTCAACAAGATGGACTTGCCGCACGCTCGACCCGAGCACGTTGCGATGCAGATCGAAGATGCCATCTGCTTGCCAGCGGAGGATGCGATCGCAGTGTCGGCCAAGACTGGCCTGCATTGTGAGAAGGTGCTCGAGGCGATCATCAAGCAGATCCCGGCGCCGACCGGTGATCCAAATGGCAAGCTGCAAGCGTTGATGTTCGACGCGGTCTACAACGACTACCGCGGCGTCGTGATCTACGTGCGCGTCATGCACGGCACGATCAAGAAGGGCGACGACATCATCATGCTCGGCACCGACAAGGAGCACGAAGTGCTTGAGGTCGGCCAACTGCGTCCAGACATGGTCGCAACCCCGGTGCTGTCAGCCGGCGAAGTGGGCTACGTCGTCGCCAATATCAAGACGCTCGCGGACGTCGTCGTCGGCGACACAGTCACGCACAAGGACGAGAAGGGCCGTGCCGCGATGCTGCCTGGCTTCAAAGAACCGAAGCCGATGGTCTACTGCGGCTTCTACCCGACCGTGCCGAGCGAGTTCGACAACTTGCGCAAGGCGCTCGAGAAGGTGCGCATCAACGACAGCTCGTTCACGTTCGAACCGGAAACGTCGGATGCGCTCGGCTTTGGCTTCCGCTGTGGCTTCCTCGGCCTGCTGCACATGGAAGTGATCCAGCAGCGCCTCGAGCGCGAAGAGGACATGGACATCGTGCAGACGGCGCCAAGCGTTCGCTACAAGATCAAGCTGACCAGCGGCGAGATGATCGAGATCCACTCGCCGAGCGATCTACCAGAAGGCAACTTCATCGAGGAGTACCTCGAGCCGATCACGCGCGTGAACATCGTCGTGCCGAGCGAGTTCATCGGCGCGGTCATGAAGATCTGCACCGAACGTCGCGGCACCTACCTGTCGACCGACTACTACGGCAAAGAACGCGTGATGCTCGGCTTCCGCATTCCGTTCTCGGAGATCATCTTCGACTTCCACGACCAGCTGAAATCGCTGACGCGCGGCTACGGCACGATGGACTACGAAGTCGAAGGCTTCGAAGGCAGCAACCTCGTCAAGGTGCGCATCCTCGTCAGTGGCGAAGAAGTCGACGCGCTGTCGTTCTTGACCCACAAAGACAACTCCGAAGACCGCGGCCGCAAGATCCTCAAGCAACTGCGCAAGGAGATCCCACGCCACCAATTCGAAGTCGCGCTGCAGGCGGCGATCGGCGGCAAGTTCATCGCGCGCGAGAACATCGCGGCGATGCGCAAGGACGTGACCGCCAAGTGCTACGGCGGCGACATCTCGCGGAAGCGCAAGCTGCTTGAGAAGCAGAAGAAGGGCAAGAAGCGCATGCGCATGGTCGGCAGCGTCGAGATCCCGCAGAAGGCGTTCTTGTCGGTGCTGCGCAGCGAAGACTAATCAGCTTGCTGCGACGCCCCGGGGCGAATTCGCCCCCTGAACGGCCGGCACAAGATCGGGTAGCCTGTGACCTCTGCCCCCAGCCGGGCTAGCTGACAGACTCCATGCTCAAGCAATCACTCGTCACCGTCTTGCTCACCGCCGCTGCCCCGCTCGCCGCGCAATGGCGGCAAGCCACCACCACTGGACAGCCCGGCACTCTGCGCTCGCCGGCAATAGCGGCCTCCAGCAACGGCGTCTCGCTGATGTTTGGCGGCGACAACGGCACATTCCCTTCGCCGTTTAGCAGTGACACGTGGAGGTTTGCTGGCGACTGGACGCTCGTGCCGGGCGCCGGTCCAACCGGCCGCTATGAAGCGCGCATGGTCTACGACTCAATGCGCTCGGTGTATGTGATGTATGGCGGCTGGAGCTCACCGTTCTCGATCGGATCCGGCATCGACGAAACGTGGGAGTTCGGGCCGCTCGGCTGGACCCAAGCAGCCCCGACGAACTCGCCCGGCGGTTTGTGGAAGCACGCAATGTGCTTCGATACCACCCGTAACGTGACCGTTCTATTTGGCGGTTCGACCAGCGGTTTGCCCGGCGCGCTCAACCAGACGTGGGAATACAACGGCACCACGTGGTCACAGGTCACGACGGCCGGCGCACCCGGCCCGCGTGAGAACGCGACGATGTGCTTCGACGAAGTTCTCAATCAGTGCGTGCTGTTCGGCGGCAACGATGTGTTCTCCGGCGCGAGCAATCAGCTGTGGATCTACAACGGCAATGCGTGGCTGCAGATACCTCCGTCGGGGACATGGCCGACTCCGCGAGCCGGCATGGAAATGGTCTACAACCCAATCCGCTCTGTCAGCACCATGACTGGCGGCGTCGACGGCATTGGCAACGCGCTCAGTGACACGTGGGAGTTCAACGGGTTGACGGCCAGCTGGACGCAAATCCCGACGGCCGGCCCGTCGGGCCACAACTTCGGCATGACGTTCAACTACTCGCAACAGCGTGTCCTGCGCTATGGCGGCTTCGGCAACACTGGCGAGACCTGGCACTACGGCGCGAGCGACATGCAGTTCGGCGTCGGCTGCCTCGGCAGCAACGGCGTGCCAGTGCTCGACGCACCCGATTCGCCGCGTCTCGGCCAGAACTACGTGCTGCAATGCGCCAACATGAACACCACCGTAGGCGCAGGCGCGTTCGTGCTCAGCTTGAACGAACTCCCGGCCACGCCGCTCGATGGCATCGGCATGATCGGCTGCACGGCCTACATGAACCCGGATCTGCTGGTCTCCGTCACTCCGAGCGGCGGCGGCGTCGCGACCTGGAGCGGCTTCATCCCCAACAACATCAACCTGCTTGGCGTCGAGATGTTCGCCCAGGGCCTGTCAATCGACCCCGGCATCAATCCTGCGTGGCTGATCTCGTCGAACGCGCACGTCGGCGTACTGGGTTTCTAGGGCGTACTGGGTTTCTAGGGCGTACTGGGTTTCTAGCTAGATGGTGGGGTTCTAGAACCGGGCGCTCCCGCCCAGGCACTTCCCCAATCCGGACGACGCCAACCCGGAGAACGCATCCCCGGACGACGTATCCCCAGTGAACGCATCAGGAGACGCATCGGGGAGAACGGATCCGGGAGCAAAGCATGGCTTTGCCCGTGGGGACCCAAGCGCCTAGCATGTTCCGCCGCAGATAGTTGGGCCGCACGATCAAGCCGGCGCACAACCCTGCCCGGAACCGCACAGCAACATGGCTAACGACACGCAGGCAAAGAAGCCCATCTTGGTCGGACCGATCCGCCACAACCTCGAAGCGTTCGGCGTCGCGATCCTTGCGGCCGTGCTGCTCAAGTGGTTCTGCATCGAGGCCTACCAGATCCCGACGTCGTCGATGCAACCGACCCTGATGGGCAGCGTCGAAGCCAACGTGCACGACCGCATCCTGGTCAACAAGTTGATCCAGACGTTCCGCGATCCGAAGCGCTGGGACATCACGGTCTTCAAGTACCCGCTGCAAAAGAACCAGAACTACGTCAAGCGCATCGTCGGCATGCCGGGCGACCGACTCTACATCAGCGGCGGCAACGTCTATCAGGTCGAAGGTGACGGCGAAAACCGCAAGTTCACCGTGCTGCGCAAGCCGGACGACCTGCAAGAGGAGACGTGGAAGAACGTCTACCCGCAGCGTCGCAACACGCGCGCCGAGACCAAGTCGTTGCCGCAAGTGTTTGGCGCATCACCAAGCCGGGCCGTGGACGAAATCGAAGGTGGCTTCACGCTCGAGACCAACGGCAAGACAGCCTTCCTGTACTTCCGAGACGAGACCGACGGCGGCATGGTTGACCGTGTCTGGGATGGCTACCCGGTCGACGTGGCGCGTCCGATGCGTGAGCAAGAAGCCGGTAACGGCTTCCTGGTCAACCAGAACCGCCCGCAAGAAATCGTGCCAGACGTTCGCCTTGGCTGCGTCGTATCGATCGAAAAGGCTCTCAAGGAGTTCTCGCTGGCCATCGAAGTCGTGCGCCCAGAACATGAAAAATACACCTACGCATTCGCCGTGCGCGGTGGCAAGGGTGTGCTCGAGGTGCGCGGCGCCGACAAGAGCATCGTGCTCGGCAAGTCCGAGGAGTTCGACGTCGCCCTGACTCCTGGCACGCCCACCCACCTGTCGTTCGCACACGTCGACGAGCAACTGATTGCGTGGCAAGACGGCGACGAGCTGCAACGCTTCGAGAGTGCCCAGTGGAGCTGCCGCGAAGGTTGCGCCATCCCGTTCAGCAACCCGTTTACCGCCCCGAGCGATCGCAAGGTCAGCCCGCAGTTCCGATGCACCGGTGGCGGCAAGGTCACGCTGACCGAAGTGCGCATCGACCGAGACCAACACTACACGCGCGAAACGGCACCCGAGATCATCGACGTGCCCGAAGGCCACTACTACATGATGGGCGACAACACGCTGCAGTCGATCGACTCGCGTGGCTGGACGGCCATCACGATCGGCGTCGACAAGGATCTCAACATCGTGCCGCTCGACAGCCCCGACTGCGTGCGCCAGATCCGTGGCAACAAGCGCGCGATGGACCTCAGCGGCGCGCCCGATCGGGACGAGACGCCAATCGCACTGCCCGACCAGAACACGATCATCATGATCGATGAGTTCGGTGAGATCCTGCGACTCAAGGGGCAGCCAGGCTCGAACTGGGGTGGCAACGACGTCACGTTCCGCAACCCCAACGCTGATCCCGGCGACCCGAACGCCGAGTGGAGCGCGCTCGACACGACCAACACCAAGGGCATCTCGTTCGTACCACGGTCCGACATTCAGGGACGCGCGTTGATGGTGTTCTACCCATCGCGCCCGTTCAGCTGGCTCACCGGCAACAACTGGCCGGACCGCTTCGGCTTCGTTCGGTAGAAGTCGTTCGGCAGGCTTGTCTCGGAGACTTCGCTCGGCAGAGTTCGCTCAGCAGGGTTCGCTCGGCAGAGTTCGCTCGGCAGGGCCAGTGCGACGGCTGCGTGAGGCAGTCGCTGACAGAGCGCCAAACGCGACAAACTTGCAGATCGCGCCCAACGCGCGTGCTGCAGCCGCGGACCACGTCACAACCGTGACGACAACGCACCGCTAGGCTAAGTCAAGGCGCCCTTCTCGGGCCGAAGCTCAGCAGCACTGTTCGAAATCTGCCAGCCGCTCTAAACCGCTCCGCACCTCCGGACGTTTACCAGGCGGAGCCGCACACGCTGCCCCCACCCCATAGCCATGATCAAGCCCAAGCAGCTAGTTGCCACCGCGCTCGCAGCAGCATTCGCAGCGATTTCTCCCGCAGTGACGCAAGCGCCTGCAACGGCACAGGAGCAAGCTCCGAGCAAGCCCGTAACAGAAGCCGGACGCCATGCGCTGCTGAAGTTGATCGGCGAGTTCGACCCGCTCGACACCAGCAAGCTGCAACTCGTCCGGGTAGACACACTCACCGACAACTGGGTTGCCCATCGCTATGGCTGGGTGATCAAGCACGCCGGCAAGCAGTACGACCTTCGCTACATCGACCTCGGTCGTGGTTCGGTTACCACGAGTCCGCGACTGCGGGTGGCCAACGTTCGCTTACGCGACGCCATCGACGCGGTGCGCGCGCAACTGCTCAAGTTGAACGATCGGAAGACACGCACGTGGTTCTTCCCATCACCTACCGACCCGATGCACCCACGCAGCCTTGCACTGGTTCTGGCGCGGGCGTGTGAACAGCGCGGCATGCACGACGCCAAGCAAGAACTACTCGGCATGATGGGCGAGCAACGCCAATTCCTGGCGCGAGACCTGGGCAGGCGCGTGGTCATGAACATGTGCGACCCTCAGATCTCCTGGCAACAGCTGTTGCAGCAGCGCCAGCTCGTAAACATGTCGTTCGCAGCGCCACGCACAGGAGCTCACCGGCACGAGCTGAGCATCTTCGAGAATGTGATCGCCGACCTCAACGACAAGCAGACCCCGGAAGCAAAGCGCTTGCTGATCGATGACCCCTGGCTCGACGGCAACGTCGCGTTCGACTCGGGACAAATGCTCTCGCCACAGCCCGAGCCACAAGGAACCGACCGACCCCTCAACGCGCTGTTCGCCAAAGGCATGGCAGCCGTGCCCGAACTGATCGCACTGCTCGGCGACCCGACGGCCACCCGAAGCTTGAACTGGACCACCAAGTTCGGCGGCATATTTTCGCCCAACGCGGTCCATGACCAAGCGCATGCCGCCCTACAACAGATCGCAGGCCATTCTCCAGAAGGCACACGATCGACCAGGACATGCAAAGCAGCGTGGCAGGTGTGGTATGCCGCTGCAAAGGACGGCGACGCGCGCAAGATGGCCAAAGACAGGCTCGAACACCTCCGCCGCGACTCGGTACGGCACTACCTGTCGCAGTGGCCGGACGGCATCACGCATGTGCTGGCGCTCGCCGAAGCGTGGCCGCACCGAATGCCACCGACCGAAGTTGCGAGCACGCTGCTAGCGGACCCGCGGTTCCAGAAACTGCCACGGGTCCAGGACCTGGCAATGCGCTGCTTCAACGGCCCGATGCACGAACCATGGCGAGCCGGGTTTGCGGCCAAGATGCTCGAAGCCGGCGTGCCCGGCGCCTTGAAAGCTGTGCGCAAGACATGGACGGACCGCCACCTGTCCCAACTGAAGCCGCCACCAACGCACTACCTCGACGAAGCATGCGTCAACCTTCGCATGCTGATGCTGCATGGCAACGCAGACGATTGGCAAACGATTCGCGCGAGCAACGAGTTCTACGAAGTCCGCCAACGCTGTGCACTCGTGCTGCTCACCCACCCGGACCTACTTGTGCAAGCCGACCTGCGCAATCCAGCCCGCAGCGAGGTACTCGTGGCAGCACAAGAAACCCTGGCGCAGATGCTGCTCGACACCACGCATCTCCTCGAGCAACGCGGCGTCCCGTCACCTTCGGGTCCATTCCAGATCCACGGCGTTGCCTGCGCGGACGCGGCAGCCACCGCGCTCTGCAACTTGCAACCTGCAGCCTTCCACTACCAGCTGTTACCGGCGCGGCACGAACGCCACCAACAGCTGGCGACGCTGCGCCAACAGATCGGTCGCTAGCCACTCGTCGCGAACCAGCTCAGAACACTTGTCCTGGCCGAGCACGCAACAGGGCGGCGCCGAGGCACGCGGACAAGCCTTTTGCGCAACAGCCATCGCCACGCAACGAGATTTGCCCGGCGTCGACACGTTCTTGCCAGCCCCGACTACACCGGGTGACACCGCACGAACCGGGCAAGTTTGGCGAACGAAGGTTCGCGTCCCACTGGGTCGGGCGTAACGTCGCGGGTGCCACGAGCACGCCTCGGCAGAATCACCGCGCGCCGACGCACCCGCCACAACCGCCAACATCGCAGTGACCGAACTCGACGCAACTCCAGACATCCTCGTGCCTGACGAGAAGCAGGCCGAAGAGATCCTCTACACCGACAGCCTGGTCAAGTCGTACCGCGGCCGCAGGGTCGTCGATCAGGTCAGCTTGAGCGTTCGCGAAGGCGAGATTGTCGGCCTGCTAGGCCCCAACGGTGCCGGCAAGACCACGACGTTCCGCATGGTGGTCGGCATGGTCACGCCCGACAGCGGCAAGGTCATGCTCAACGGTGAAGACGTCACCAAGCAGCCGATGTATCGCCGCGCACGCCGAGGCCTCGGCTACCTCGCGCAGCAGGAGTCGGTCTTCAAGAAGATGTCCGCGATCGACAACATTCGCTGCGTGCTGGAAGCGCGCGGCATGAAGCGCGCGCAACGCGAAGAAACCGCGCGCGAACTGATGCAAGACCTGCAGCTGATGCACGTCGCCGACTCGATCGCCGAGACCATGTCGGGTGGCGAGAAGCGCCGTCTGGAAATCGCTCGCGCCTTGGCAACCGAACCGAGACTGCTACTGCTCGACGAACCGTTCGCCGGCGTCGATCCAATCACCGTCGAAGAGATCCAACAAATCCTCGCGGCACTGGCACGTTCGGGCATTGCGATCTTGATCACCGAGCACAACGTCATCGCGACGCTGCGCATCACCCACCGCGCCTACATCATCAATGCCGGCAAGGTGATCGCGAACGGCGACGCACAATCGATCGTCGCGGACGAACAGGTCCGACGCGTCTACCTGGGCAGTTCGTTCGGCGAAGGCATCACCGAAGAAGAAGAGCGCGGCCTCGAACTCGACTAGTCGAGTGTGGCGCTGCCGCCTCGGATCGCGGCGAGCCACGCGACGGCCAGGCTGGCCTGCAGGGCTCGCAGTACAAGAAGACAGCCGGATCGAACCGGCTATCTCCCGCGGAGTTGCCCCCACTACTGCAAAGGAAGCGTGCTAGCCGACGGCGGCCATGACGGTGCCATCGGCGCCGGGAATGCCCGGCTGGTGTGTGCTTAGGCGGCGCGCTTGGCGCCACTCAGGCGGCGAGTTGCTGCCCTTCGCCACGGCCGGCGCGCTTGGCGCCAAACCGATTGCTTATTGCAACAGCTGCAGGGCAGCCTGCGGTTGCTGGTTGGCCTGCGACAAGATCGAAATCGACGCCTGCTGCAGGATGTTGTTTCGAGTCATTTGCGCCGTTTCATAGGCAACATCGACGTCGCGGATACGACTCTCGGCAGCAGTCAGCGATTCCGCTGCAACCCCGAGGTTTGCGATGGTCGACTGCAATCGGTTCTGCAGCGAGCCGAAGCGACCGCGAAGCTGCGCGACACTGCCAATCGCCCCGTCGATCTGCGAGATCGCCAAGCTGGTGTTGCCACCCGAGCCGACGTCAACCGTCGACAAGCCAAGCGAAGTAGACAGCGATGGCGTCAAGGAAACATTGAGCTGGTCAATGCCGGCCGTTGAGTTGATCCCGACCTGGAAGGTCACCGAGCTCGCCGAGCCGTCCAACAGGCGAACGCCATTGAACTCCGTCGACTGGGCAATCCGGTTGATCTCATTGACGAGGCTACCGAACTCTTCCGCAATTGTCTCTTTGTCAGCTGCGGACGAAGAACCATTGGCCGATTGAATGGCCAGCTCCCTCAGTCGCACCAGGATGTTGCTGACCTCGTTGAGCGCTCCTTCGCCAACCTGAACCAGCGAGATGCCGTCATTGGCATTCCGTGAGGCCTGACCCAGCGAGCGAACCTGCGAACGCAAGCGCTCGGAGATTGCGAGTCCAGCGGCGTCATCCGCCGCCGTTGCGATCCGCAAGCCCGTCGACAAGCGCTGGTAGTTGCGTGCGAGTCGCTGGGTTACTTGCGCGGTATTGCGCTGCGCATTGATCGACGCAATGTTGGTATTAACTCTGAGTCCCATAACGGTTCCTTTGCCTTATCTGTTTCGCCGTGAGGCGAGGACCGACTTCGATTTCGGCCCTATGAGATCTTCGGAAACAGTTCCCGGCGCTTGAGCAATCGAACAAAGAAACGTCCGATAGCAGCGCCGCTTGGCGGCCAATCGATCTAGCGCACCGGGTGGCGCGTCAGCACTTCCTCGCGATTGTTCGCGTGCAAGAGGGCTTCTTCTTCGGTGACGGCATGCCGGTTAAGCAGGCCGCGCAACGCAATGTCCGTCGTTTGCATTCCGAGTCCACGACAACGCCGCATGATGGTTGCGAGATCCTGAAGGCGGCCGGCGCGAAGTGCCGTTCGCACCGCCGGGCTGACGACAAGAACCTCGACAACTGGCACGCGTCCATCCTTGTGCGAGCGATGCAGAAGGCTCTGCGCAGTGACGCCACGAAGCGATTTTGCCAACCGAGTGCGCATTCGCGGCCGATTTTCAACGGCCGCCAATGAAGTCATTGCGACAAGCACTCCAACAATGGAGCCCGCTTCGACGCCAGCAAAGACCAGGCAACCAGATTCCGACGCCGTGAGCACTGCGTCCAATGTTTGGAAGTCGCGAATCTCAGATAGCACAATGACATCCGCACCGAACGCGACCGCCTGGCGAACGCCTTCTGCTGCCGAGACAACGTGCCTGCCGATCTCCCGCTGATGGAGCAGCGACGCGCTATTCTGATGCACGACTTGGATGGAGTCTTCGATCGACACGATGTGCCGCCCGCCGTCCCCGTTGCACGCATCGACGATCGCTGCGAGCGTCGTGCTTTTGCCAGCGCCGAAGAAGCCGCCAACGGCGACGAAACCCTGACGGCAACGAGTGAACGCGCCGACTTGCTCAGGCATCTCAAGGACTGCAAGCTGTGGCGACTCGGCCGGCACCGGCCGCAACACCAGCGATGTCACTCCGTTGTTGAGTGCCACGGTCGCCCGATAACGAGCACCCGAACGCGACACGTAGAGCACTTCGACGAAGCCTTGCTTCTCGAGCAGTTCGCGATGGTCCGAGAACATCATGTCACGCGTCAACTCTTCGACGTCCGCCACTTCGACGGCAGTTTCGTCGCCTTCCACGAAGCGACGCTGCACGCGCAATGACGGCGCACGGCCAGGAACGAGGTGCAGCGCCGACGCGCCTAGACGCGTCGTGGCGGCGAGTAGAGCATCGAGACGAGCGGTATCCATTAGTTCTCCTCCGTGCTGTTCGTGGCGGGGCTGGCAATAGCTGGGCTGTCGATCGTGGGGCTGGCCACGGCTAGGTTTCGGGTGCGTTCCAGCAACCAGGCCTTTTCCTCGGCGCGCGCAAACACATCGTCCATGCGCACCTGACCGCTTCCGAGCAAGTCCAACATGCTGCGATCCAGTGGATAGCCGCCGGCGCCGCCTTCGGCTCGTTGCAGCAAGCCGATGTCCTCGATCTCGCCGTTGCGAACAACTTCGCGCACGGCATCGCTAACGATCAGCAACTCCGTCGCGGGCACGGTCGTCGTGTGTTCGGCATTTGGCAGTAGTTGTCGCACCAGCACGGTGCGCAATACAGCTGCGAGAGCGGAACGCACACGCGACAGCTCATAGGAAGGGTAGAAGCTGAAGATGCGAGTGAGCGCTTGCACCGCATTCTTCGCATCGAGGTACGCGATGACCAGGCGACCACCTTCCGCGGCACGCAGCGCCAACTCGAATGTCTCCGGCGAGCCAACGTCGGCGATCACGATCGCATCAGGGTCTTCCCGCACGACGCTGCGCAGCGAGTTGGCGCGCATCTCGGGATCAATGCCAAAGCGACGCTGCACAACCAACGCGCCAGCCTTCGGCAGACTCATCGGCTCATCATCGACGACAACGACGTATTGACTTTCATCCTTCGAAGCATGGTGCGTGAGCGACGCAAGCAACTCACCGCGGCCGATGCCGCGTTCACCGACACAGAGCACGAGCCCCTTGCCGCCTTCCGTTGCCTCGATCACGGCATCAGGAATGCCAAGCTGCAACGGAGTCTCGACCGACTTGGGCGCGAACGTCAAGCGCACCGCGACGCCGTCAAACTGACGAAACGCCGTTGCCGATCCGGCCCCGATGTCATCGATGATCCACGGGCGTGACACGTAGTGGTTTTCGGCGAGCTGCTCGAGCACGTCCGAACCCATCGTCTCGCGCACGAAGTCCCAAACATCCGGACCACTGAGCACTTCGTCGGTCAGCTCCTGCCAAGTCGCGCCAACGCGAATGCGCGCCGGACGACCTTCGCTGACAACGATTTCACTGGCACCGTTCGCAATGGCCGCTGTGACCAATGACAAGGAGGCCAGGTCATCCGGAGCGACGCCCGCCGCGCACTTCTCCGTGCGCGAACGCTGCAGCTCCAACAACCGTTTCAGCGTGGCCTCGTCGAGCAGACCTTGCTCTACGAGAATGCGGCCGATCGGCCGCGAACTACCGGTGAGGGTCTGGATCGCCAAGCAGCGCTCCAGCCCAGCTTCGTCCACGACCCCGCCTTCGAGCAGGATTGCACCTAATCTGTTTTCATCCATACGCCTTTCCTTTGCGCTCTGACCATCGGTCCTATGGGCAGTTCAGCTTGAGGGCGCCGCGTCACAGTGGTTGCGGAACCACCGAGCAGGCGTAACGCGCCCAAATCTGGGGAGGCGGACAGACCGGGCGAGATGCGGCGCGATCTACCGGAGACGTTGGGTGGCGGCCTTGGCCAACTCGCCCGCGAGACCATTGGCACTGACCCGCGCCTGGGCCTCGACCTGAACCCACTTGACGAGCGCAAACTCTTTGTCGCCAGCTGCTTCCGCAGTCATCGCAAGGTGCACATTGGCCAATACGACATCCCCCATCGCCAGCCATTTCTGCTGATCGGCCGGCAACACGCGCGCCTCGCCATCGCCGAGGGTGCTCTCGAGTCGATCAAATGCGGCGCGATCCTGCAGCGAGATCGCCGCGAGCGTCCCGGCCCAGCGCTGCCGCAAGTCGCTGTCAGCACCCACTAACTCAATCACTCGCAAGAACATACGATCTCTCTCCCGCTTGTCGAGATCGCCATCAGCAAGCATCTCGATCGATCCATCGAGGTCGGGACTCGGGTGCCGGAGCACAATCGCCGTCGCAACGATGCCCAACACAACCACCAGGAAGATGACGAGCGGTGCAGTCAGGACGCGGTCAGGGGCTGGTTCGGTCATCGGGAAGTTCGTTGGCTAACCTAACTACCCACCCAACGCCAGTCGCGGGGCTTCCCGATTGCGGGGTTTCTGCTAGGATGCTCGCACCAATTCCGGCAGCCGCATCCCCCAGCCCATATCGGGCTGAACTCCCTATCGACCCCCACTGAGTTGCGTCCGAGCGCAAAACGATAGAGAGGACGGCGAGCGACTTCCACGACGTGCCCATGGCAGCGAAAACAACAACAGCATCCAGTAAGAAGGCGCCAGCCAAGAAGGCCACAGCAAAGAAGGCCGCCAAGAAGGCGACCGACTCCGCGCCCTCCCAGACGCAAACGGCAAAGAAGGCGGCCGCCAAGCCCGCCCCAGCCAAAAAGGCCATCGCCAAGAAGTCAGCCCCGAAGAAGGCTGCTGGATCCGGCACGACCGGAGGCAGCGCATCCCCGAAGCGTGCTTCCCGCGCCAAGACTCCGGCGCCGAGCACGATCTTCTTGCCGCGCGCCGTCGCCTGCGTCGACGACGACAATCCCTTGATGGCCCATGGTGGCGGCGGAGGCGGTTTCGGCCGTTGCGGCGGCCGTATGCTGTCGAACCGCCTGGAGCAACAGCTCTGCAACCGCCTCGGCATCGCCGGCGTCGTGCACAGCCACAGCCCGCGCCACTACGAGATCCGCCTCGACGAGACCAAGGTAGCCGCATACGCCCCGATGATCGTGCTCCGCGGCCGCGGCCGCGAAGGCAAGGGCGTCATCATCGAAGCCATCGAAGACGCCAAGGCATCGATCCTGACCAAGGTGATCGCGTTCCGCGAGCAGTATGGCCAGGAGTTCTATATCACGCTGGTTGCTGATGATGAGGTCCTCGATGAGGTCCCGTTGGCCGCCTACGACGAGTCGTGCTCGTCGACGAACGTGCATACGTTGATTGCTCGTTTGGCGGAGTAGCCCGGGGCGCGGCCCGGGAGCCAGCCGCGCACGTAAATCGCCCCCGCCGGGCCGCTCTCGCGGACCGGAGCCTGCCGCAAGCCCCCACCCTCGCGGGGCAGCTCTCCAGCTAACTCTGGAGCCCTCTGGTGCCACGGCAGCACCGCCCCACCATTCCCGGCCACCGCTCTAGCCAAGCCACGCCACCGCTCTGCCCCACTGCTCCCCGCACCCCGCCGTTCCCCAACACCGCTCCACACCCGCAACCCCAAACACCCCCAAAACCACCACCCCACCACAAACAACTAACACCTAACGCCCCGGAACAAGGAACCGCGCTAGCTACGACCGGCACGAACAGGTATCGTCCCCCGCCCATTTTCCGCTAGTTACGCCACCCTCGAGTCCGAAGTTGACGAACGAACTGGTCCATCTCGCTCGCTCCCATAATCTCGATGATCTCGAGACTGCCTGGTCACAGGCTGTGGGTGCTCCAAGCGCCGATTTTATCCCCCAATACGCTGACACTCTCGACCTCCTGTGCGAACAGGATATGGCGAGCAAGGCGCTGGGTATGGCCACCTCGATGATCGAGGCTTTGGTCGGCAAGGGTGACAAGCACGCCGCGATGGAACTAGGGTTCCGCGCGATGCAGCGAAGCGCCCACAACGACGCGCTCGTCAAGACTGTCATCGAACTGATCGATGACAACTACAGCGACGAGTCGTGGTTGCCCGTGCTCAAACAACGCTCCAACCTGTCGAGTGCGACAGTTGCGGCGCTGCTCGAGTTCGACAGTCTGCGCCGCTACACCCGCGGCCATGTCGTCTACCACCCGGCTGGGTGGGGCGAGGGCACGGTCGAGGAGTTCGACGGCGAGACCCAAGAGATCACGGTGCTGTTCGCAACGGGTCGGCGTTCGCCGTTCCCGCTCGACACACTGCTCGACAGCTTCAAGTCGCTCGATCATGACGATCTGCGCGCGATGAAGCTGCAGCGCATGGAGCAACTGCAGGCGGAAGCCGAGCAAGAGCCCAACGCGTTGATCCGCCGCGCCGCGATCCTGTACCGCGGCACGATCACCAGCACGCAACTCAAGAAGGAGCTCGCTGGTTCGATCATCGAACTCAAGAAGTGGCCAACCTGGTGGAAGAAGGCCAAGACGGCTGCCACCAAGGATCCATGGCTGAAGGTCGAAGGCACGCCAACGCGTCCGATCTTCGTCATGCGCAAGAAGCCGATCAGCCTCGTCGATGAGGCCGTGACGACGCTCAAGCACCAGGACAACCTGGGTGAACGCGTCGCCGTGCTGCGCGAATACCTGAAGCGCACTGAGGAAGAAGAGGTCCGCGACCAGATCCTCGACCTCGCCGGCACCACCGTCGAGAAGGCGCTCGAAGAGAAGAAGGCGAACCCCGAAGCCGAAATCTCCCACGCGCACATTCTCGACGGCATCCTTTACCTCGAAGAACACGGGCGCAAGGCGTCGATCTCGGGAGCAGAAGAACTCAACACGCTGCTTACCGAAGGCGGCGACACTCTCGATCCAAGCGCGATTGACAAGCTCGCCACCCAAGCGTCTCGCAATCACGCGGTGCAACTGCTGCCGCAAGCACTCGGTGGCGACTGGGCCCCGCGGTGCATCGAAAAGCTGACCGAGTGGCCGGCGTCCGTGGCCGAAGGCGTCGCCGACAAGCTCGTCGCGACCAAGCACGGCCCCGAAATCCTGACCATCTGGGACAAGGTTGCGCCGTACCCGCGCCGCCACCCGTTGATGACCTACTTGCTTGGCAAGTACTTCAGCGACGGCGTCTTCGAAGGCCAAGAGAAGTGCCCCGACATCGTGTCGATGGTTCGCGTGCTGTTGCAGCTCGCCCGCATCCTCAACGAGGACCGCAAGAAGAACCAACTGCACAGCCGCCTGCTCAACCGCGTGTTCAGCTTGCTGACCGGTAAGCGTGGCCTGCTCGATGCCGCCTGCGAAGGCATCTCGCGTGAAGACCTCTCGCACTACGTCGGCATCGTTGCCCGCGCCGGTGAGGACTTCCCGCCAGAGCTAGAAGCGCACCTCGACCGCACCGCGGCTCGCCTCTACCCGGACCTGCTCGCCCAACCGGAGCGCCCGTTCTGGGACAAGGAGTTCATCTACACGACGCAGGCAGGCCTCAAGCGGGTCAAGGAAGAGTACCGCGTGCTCGTCGACGTGAAGATCCCGGAGAACTCCAAGGCCATTGGTGCCGCAGCTTCGCTGGGTGACCTCAGCGAAAACAGTGAGTGGGATGCCGCCATGGAAGAGCAGCGCAACCTCACCGGTCGCGCCCAGGAGATGGACGAGCAGATCAAGAGCGCCAAGCTGATCGAGGATCAAGAGATCCCCACGGACGTGGTGGCGCCGGGTCAAACGATCACGCTGGTCGAAGAAGACGCAGAAGCCAAGAAGTCAGTCTTCCGCGTGCTTGGCCCGTGGGACATGACCGACGAGACGACCATCAACTACATGGCACCGATGGCCCAAGGCCTGCTCGGCCTGGCAGTTGGTGACGTCGGCGAGATGCCGTCGCTGACCGGACCGATCAAGGTTCGGATCGAAGCGATCGAGCTGATCGACCTGCAATAAGCCAGGTCCCGCGGTGAGCACGCAGCCGTTTCGCATCGAGCTTGCCGACGACCACCACATCGTCGGCGACTCGCACGACGGCAATGGCCCGAGCTACGTGTTCTTGCACGGGCTCGGCTCCGTGCGCACTGGCGAGAAGAGCGAGTCGCTGCGCGAACATGCGCGCGCGCGAGGCCACGGCTTCATGCGCTTCGACCTGCGCGGCCACGGGGATTCGTCGGGCAAGCTCGGGCAAATCCCGGTCTCAGAACTCATTGCGGACACCATCAAGGTGCTCGAGCACAACGGCCCAGCGATCTTGGTTGGCTCGAGCCTCGGCGGCCTGGTCGGTGCCCACGTCGCTGCGGCACGCCCGGACCTGGTGCCGCAACTCGCCCTGTTGGCGCCGGCGTTTGGCTTGATGCCAAAACTGAGCCAGCGCGTCGACGAAGACGGCTGCCTGATGACGGGCGAGGGCGTCAAGTTCTACGTCGAACCAAACGTGCTCAAGGACGCCGAACAACTCGACGAACGCAGCCTGGCGAGCCGCATCCAAGTGCCGACGCTGATCGTGCACGGCACAGCCGATGACGTGATCCCACAGATCGTCAGCGAGATGTTCTTTGCCGGCATGACCCACGAGGACAAGCAACTGTGGATCGTGCCGGACGGTGACCATCGCCTGAACATGGCCGCCCCCGAAATCTGGCAGCGCCTCGACGCGCTCAGGGCCAGGTAGACGGATGGAGTTCTCCGTCCCAGCGACACTGCAACGACTCGTCGATCAAGTCGATGGCTGGCTCGACCTGCGTTGCCCCGAACGCGCCCTCGAACTCGTGGACCCGCTGGTTGAGTCACCAGAAGGCAAGTCGATGGGCCTGGCGCTGCGCGTGCGCGCCAACTCACGGCTCGGCAACTACGCAGCGGCGCTCCAGGACCTTGGCGAACTTCGCAAGCTGCACGCGAACAACGAGTGGGTCGACCTCACCGAAGCGTGGTGTCGGCGCCGACACGACGACTTGCCAGGCGCGATCCGCTGCATCGAGCAACTGCTCGCCCGCAACCATCAACATGACCTCGCGCGCTTCAACCTGGCCTGCTACCTGGCGCTTTCGGGAGAACTCGATCGTGCCATCGATGAACTCAGCCTGGCATGCGGCCTCAACCCCGACTGCCGCACGTTCGCCATCGACGAACCGGACTTTGATGTGCTGCGAACGGATGAGCGGTTCCGCGAACTGCTGCGACCGTCCACTTAGCCGGCAGATTTCTGCATCGCTCCAGTTAGTTCAACCTGAGACCGATGCCATGGCCGGTCTGGATTCGCCGCTAACCAAGCGGGCCAGATCAGCCGAAAACCGTTCCAGGACTACCTGTGACGGCAACTACCAAGACGACCCAGCTCCGCGAGACGCGGGACCAACTGATCCGCAACCTGACCCACGTCGTCAAACTGCCGGATGCCTGCATTGAACCGCTCGTCTGCGCCCTCGTCGCTGGCGGTCATATGCTGGTCGAGGGAATCCCCGGCATCGGCAAGACCCTGCTGGCGCGCACGCTGGCGGCTTGCATCGACGGGTCGTTCCGCCGCATTCAGTTCACCAATGACTTGATGCCGAGCGATGTGATCGGCACATCGGTCTGGCAGCAGGACAGTGGCTCGTTCACGTTTGTGCCCGGTCCTCTATTCGCCAACCTCGTGCTTGCCGACGAGATCAACCGCACGAGCCCGCGCACCCTGTCTTGCCTGCTCGAAGCGATGGAGAACGGGCGGGTCTCGATCGACGGGCGCGAAGAAGAGCTCGGCCGCCCATTCACCGTGCTAGCAACTCGCAACCCGATTGAGTTCCACGGCACGTTCCCGGTTCCGGAAGCGGCGCTCGATCGCTTCCTGGTTCGCATCGAGCTCGATTATCCGACGCCCGATTTCGAACTCGCGCTCTACACCGGCAGTGACGCCGAGGCGCGGCTCACCGAGGTAGCGCCGGTCATGAACCCCGAAGACCTGCTCGCGCTGCAAGCCGAAACGGCCAAGGTTCATGTCCGCGAACCAGTCGCCGAGTATGCGCTGCGTGTCGTGCAAGCAACCCGCAACCATCCGGACGTGCAACTCGGAGCCAGTCCGCGTGCCGCGCTGGCGTGGCTGAAGGTCGCGCGAGCGCGAGCGCTGCTCGACGAACGTGACTTCGTCTTGCCCGATGACCTCAAGGCCATGGCCATGTGCACGCTGACGCACCGGATCTTCATGCAACGCGGCGACGACGCCGCCCCGTTGCTGCGGGAGATCCTGCAGAACACCCCGGTCCCGCTGTAGGGCGTCATGACGTCGCGCGTCTCGATCCGACCGAGCGCCCTCGGTTCCAAGGGTCTGCTGCTGTTCGCAGCACTCGAACTCGCGTTCCTCGCGACGAACTACAGCAATCTGTTCTTCTTGCTGCTCGCATTCAGCGCCGTGCTTGGCGTGCTCGGCGCGTGGTGGTCGTGGCGCAACCTGAAGGGCTTGCGAATCGAAACCCTTGAGATCGCAACGGCGGCAAGCGGCAGCCAACGTACGACCCAAGTACATCTCGCCGGCGATCGCCGGCCTCGGTTTGACCTCGTGCTGGAGCTGCACCTGGAACACGGCTACGACGAAGTCGGCTACGCGCCGTTGCTGGTGAAGGCGCAGGCCATCGACGCCACCGTCGCCGGCCAACCTCGCGGCGTTCGCACCATCGATCACGTTCGGGTCACGTCGAGCTTCCCGTTTGGCTTCTTCATCGCCCGCACCGCCCTGCCCGCGACCGGCGAAGTCGTGACCTATCCGACGCCAATCCCGTTCGGAGAGAACCGTTCTGACGGCAATCATGCCGGGGATCACGGCGCCCTGCACGCCGGGCGTGGCACGGCACTGGCTGGACTGCGAGCATTTCAAGCGGGCGACGGCATCTCCGATGTTCATTGGAAGGCAACCGCCCGGCGCGGCACTCCCATCATCAAGGAACGAGAACGCGAAAGTGCGCCCGCCGTCGACGTGGTCCTGGACCGGCGGTACGAGCATTCCATGCTCGAGCGCGCACTGTCGCAACTGACGACGCTCGTGCTCGCGGCGAGAACCGACACGCCATTGCACATTCACAGCCAAGGTGTGCAGCTACTCGTCGACCCGGACCGCGGCGGGGCCGAGCAGGCATTGCGCTGGCTCGCTGAAGCCGAGCCACTTGCCAGCGATGCGCCACCGCCGCCGCAGCAGCAACGCAGCGCGATGCGGCTGCCACAAACCGGGAGCCCGGCGTGAACGATCGCCTACATCCACTGCTCCTGCTGTTGACGATGCTCGACCTTGGCTTCGTGCATGCAACCGGCGCCGTCGATGCCGTGCTGCTACTACCGATGTGGCTGTTCGCCCTGCTGTCACCACGACTGCGTCGACTGCAACGATTCCCAATCTACCGCCACGCCTGGAACGCCGGCGTGCTCGTCGTGTTCTCGCTGCTCGTGCACCACGCAACCACGACCGGGCTGCTGCACATGCTCGAAGATGGGCTGGTCTTGGCCGTGCTGTGCCAGGTGCACTTGCTCAACAACATCGGCGAGAAGCAGCGGCCCGACCTGACGTTCTTCAACTCGTTCCTGATTGCCTTCGTCACCAGCTTCTTCGCGCCCGACTTCTGGTGGTCGATGCTGTTTATCGGCCACACCCTCGTGTTCGTGCCTGCACTGCAGGTCTATGTGCTGACCAGCCGCGGCCGCGACCTGACTGCCGATGTGCTGCGCTCCCTCGTCCGCGATAGCGTGCCACGAACGCTGATCATCTCGGCAGCGACAGTGCTCGTGTTTGTCATGTGGCCGCGCGATTTTGAACGCCCGGGATGGCTCAAGGACCACCTCGCGATCGGACAACAACTTCAGGTCGGGCTCGCCGAACGCATCGACCTCGACCGCGAGAGCAAGCCATACCTCAGCGACAAGATCGCGCTGCGCATCGAGATGCTCGAGGGCAACTTGAGCGCCGTGCCCTCGCATTGGCGCGCGAATGTGTTTTCCGAGTTCGACGGCCGCACGTGGTTTCCACAGGATGTCCGCCACCTGGGGTCGCGCTTTGCTAGCGACACACCCTGGAGCCAGGCCAGCGGCACCTGGCGGCGACCGACCAGAGGCGAACCGCACACCAGGATGCTGGTGCAGCTAATGAATGGTCGCAGCGAACGACTCGCCACCACGCTCACCGCCGTGCGCCTGACCATGCGCAACCTCGAAGGCCGCATGCTCAGTGCCAAGTCGTATGCAGGCTTCGCCATCATCCCGACCGCCGACGCGCCGCCGAACTCGCTGACCTACACCGTCGAACTGGCCCAGCCACAACCGACCTCCAACATCAGCGACCGCACCCATCAACACTTCGTTTCCCTGCCCGAACGTGGCGTGCCCAAGATGGCCTATGACCTTGGCCTGCAACTGCGCCGTTCGCTGCCGACAACCGCCGACCGCGTCGCACTCGCGACCGCGGCAAGCAATTGGCTACAGAGCAACCGGCGCTACGAACTACCTGGCAACCCTGGTTTCGCCAGCAACGTCGGCGAGTTCTTGCTCGGCACGGCAGCTGGCCACTGCGAGTACTTCGCGACTACCTTGGCGCTGCTACTGCGCACCCAAGGCGTGCCATGCCGCATCGTCGGTGGCTACCTCGTGCACGAACGCACCGAAGACCAGCAGGCGCTCATCGCCCGCGAACGCGATGCCCATGCGTGGGTCGAAGTGCTCGGCAAGGACGGCACGTGGCACACGTTTGATGCGACCCCAGCGGCCGATGTGCGCAGCGCCGGTCGTGACGGTGGCGGCTTCTGGCAAGACACCCGCAGTTGGCTGCAATCGCTGTGGAATGAGGTGACGAGCTTCGACAGCGAGTCGCGCAAGCGCTGGCTTTCCGGCTTGCTGACCCTGCCACAGCGCCATCCAATCGCCTGCGCAGCGGTCGTTGCCGCCGTTGTGTTCTGGTTGCGGCGACGCCGCAGGAGCCAGACTCGCGTGCCATCGATCACCAACTTCGAACGTGCACTGCAGCAGGTCAAGTTGTCGCTGCTGCCCGGTGAGACACCGCGTGAACTGATGGCTCGCGCCGCAACGCTCGACCTCGCACCCGAACATCTCGCGGCGCTCCAATCGACAGCGACCGAACACGAACGCAGCCGCTACCGGCAGTAGTCCCTGGGACTGCCGCCAGCACCGGCCCTACGACATCCAGTTCGGCTTGCGCTTGTCCAAGAACGCAGTGAAGCCTTCCTTGGCTTCATCTGTTGCACGCAGTTCCGCGATCCAATTGGAAGTAACCGGAATGGCGCCTTCGAGGGCCAAGTGCTCAACCGACCGAATCAGTTCCTTGGCGCTCGCAACGGCTGCCGGGCCAGACGCAAGCAAGTCCTTGAGAACCTTGCCGACGGCATCGTCTAATTGCTCCGTGGGAACCGCGCGATGCACGAGGCCGATGCGCTCGGCCTCCTTGCCGTCGAACCGCTCGCCCGTCAGGAACAACGTGCGCGCGCGGCCGGCGCCGATCTTCTGCATCAAGAACGGCGAGATCACTGCCGGCACGATCCCGAGCTTCACCTCGGTCATTCCGAACAAGCAATCGTCGCTACAGATCGCGATGTCGACGGCGGCAGTCAAACCGGATCCGCCGCCAAGCGCGTGGCCGTGGATGCGGCCGACGACCGGCTTCTTGCAGCGAGCAATGCGCAAAAACATGCGCGCCATGTAGTCGGCACCCTTCGTGTTCTGCTCCAACGACAAGTCTGCCTGATCCTTCATCCACCCCAGGTCCGCCCCTGCCGAGAAGCTCTTGCCGTTGCCGCTCAACACGACAACGCGCGTGGCATCATCCGCATCAACATCGGCAAAGGCTTTGTGCAAGTCGTCGACCACAACACCGTTGAAGGCATTGCGAACTTCTGGACGGTTGAGGCGGATGTGCCGAACGGCGCCGTCTTGGACGATCTCAAGGGTTTCGTAGCTGGTCATCTACGGACAGATTGTCCGCACGCGGGCCGCAATTCCAATGTCGAATCGAGCAGCACCGATCGACAACGCACGCATGCCCCAGACGCGAATTCCCGACGCGCGCTGCTGGCACGAGCGATCTCGCACGCAGCTGCGCTGTTAAGGCACAACGCGCATTCATGGCTCCGTCGTCACTGACAGCGGGACCGCCCCCACGCGTCGGCACCGCCAATCGAGCTTTGGCGGCCCGTTCTTGGTATCTATGCATTTCCCACTCAGGAGTCGTTGATGAACAAACCACGTTGGAACCACGCCGCTCGCTCGTTCGCCATTGCCCTATTGTTTGCTTCGACCGCCGTCGCGCAGGACGCGCGGGACACGGCCGCCGAAACCAAGAGCCACGCGGAGATGGTTCGCAGGCTTGGCGAAATCGCTATCGAAGCGAAGAGCATCCACAAGTACCACGGTGATCAAGCGGCCAAGCAACTCTGGGCGCAGCTCGAACAACTTGGCGACAACGCTGATTGGAAGCTGCGATTGGATGCCGCCCTCGCGCACATGCGCTTGGCCAACACCAAAGCCGCGATCGAGATCCTCCAGAAGGCGAGCGATGAGATGCGAGCGGGCCGACTCAAAGGCGGCCTCGATGAAGCGAGCTCGATCGTGTTCTACCTGGGCATGGCCTACATGCGCCAAGCGGAGACCGAAAACTGCTGCGCGCGCTCAACCGCTGAGAGCTGCATCTTGCCGCTGCGAGGCGAAGCGATCCACACCAAGACGGAGGGCGCCACCAAAGCCATTCCATGCTTCGAACTCGTAGTCGCGAACCGGCCGGCCAACGACTACTGGCACCTCAGCGCGCGGTGGCTGCTCAACATTGCGCACATGACGCTCGGCACGTGGCCCGATGGCTTGAAGGAAGAGCGCCGCATGCCGATTGATGCGCTGCAGTCGCAGTTCCCGCTGCCGCACTTCAAGAACGTCGCATCGAAGACCGGCATGGACATGTTCGCGATGCTCGGCGGCGTGATCGTTGACGACTTCGATGGCGACGACGACCTCGACGTGCTGCTGTCTCTGTGGAGCGCCGACGGAGCGATGCGCTACTTCCGCAACGACGGCGACGGCACGTTCTCCGAGCGTAGTAGAGAAGCCAACCTGACCGGCATCACCAGCGGCATCAACATGTTCCAAGCCGACTACGACAACGATGGCGACCTCGACGTCGTGATCCTGCGTGGCGCCTGGCTCTACAACAATGGCCGCCACCCCAACTCGCTGCTGAAGAACCGCGGCGACGGCTCGTTCGTCGATGCATCGCTGGCCGCCGGCTTTGGCGAGACCGCCTTCCCGTCGTCGCAAGCCGATTGGTCCGACATCGACAACGACGGTGACCTCGATCTCTATGTCGGCAACGAGTCGACACCGAAGATCCACTCGCCGTGCCATTTGTTCCGCAACGAAGGTGACGGCACGTTCGTCGACATTGCCTCCGAGGCAGGCGTCGAGAACCTCGGCTACACCAAGGGCGTTTCGTTTGGCGACTACGACGGCGACGGCCTGGCCGACCTGTTCGTCAGCAACCTCGCCAGCGAGAACCGTCTCTACCACAACCTCGGCGGCAACAAGTTCGAGAACGTCGCGCCAAAGCTGAAGATGGAGGAGCCGATCGCGAGCTTCCCGACGTGGTTCTGGGACTACGACAACGATGGCAAGCTCGACCTGTTCGTCGCGGCCTACTCAACCGGCGTCGGCCACGTCGCCGGCCACCACCTCGGCATCAAGGTCGCCGACAGCACCTACGACTACATGAAGCTGTGGCGCGGCGACGGCAAAGGTGGCTTCACCAACGTCGCCAAGGAGATGGGGCTCGACTATCCCGCACTGCCGATGGGCGCCAACTTCGGCGACCTCGACAACGACGGCTGGCTCGACTTCTACCTCGGCACCGGGGACCCCTACTACTACAACCTGATGCCGAACCTCATGTACAAGAACATGGCCGGCAAGAAGTTCGCCGACGTCAGCATGGCCGGCGGCTTCGCCCACCTGCAAAAGGGCCACGGAGTATCGTTCGCGGACTTTGACAGCGATGGCGACCTCGACGTCTATTCGGTCATGGGCGGCGCCTACGTCGGCGACCCCGCCTACAACACACTGTTCGAGAACCCGGGCTTCGACAATCACTGGCTATGCATCCAGCTAGTAGGCACCGAGAGCAACCGCTCCGGCATCGGCGCCAGGATCCACGCCGTCATCACCGAGAACGGCAAGACCCGCTCGGTCTATCGCCATGTCAACAGCGGCGGCAGCTTCGGCGCCAACCCCCTCCGCCAAACCATCGGCATGGGCAAGGCCACCAAGATCGACCGCCTCGAGATCCACTGGCCCCGCACCGGCAAAACCCAAACCTTCGAAAACGTCACCCCCGACCGCTTCGTCCGCATCACCGAATCCTCCAACAAGATCCAAACCGTCCCCCTCAAGCAAACCAAGATCGGTGGTTAGTACTGTGCCAGGCACAGTACTAACACGTTCGCTGGTACGTTAACGCGCCCGCATCGACTGCCATCGATGCGGGCGCTCTTCGGGGTCTGTTGTCGCCAGCGGTCTCTCAGCCGCCGACTCCAAGCCACTGTGTGAATGCGATAGCCTGATCGCTAGCGCTTACGGCTAGTCAAGCGCTTCTCGCTCTTGGCGATTCGGGCGGCCTCGCGGGCGTCTTTCTCACGCTGCCTGGCAAGCTCTCTACCGCGCTTGCTGTTGACGCTCTCGGCCTTCTTGAAGGTCTTGCCGCGCTCCCCACGATTGTTGTCGTAGAACGCACGGCCGTAGTCGACGAACGTTTCGAGGTCAAAGTCCTCAAGCTTCTTGAAGCGACGCGTCAGCATTCGATCGTGAATGACTTCGGGCACCGACTTCAATTGCAGTTCGCCATTGGCCAACGTGCGGAACGTGTCGCGCTCTTCGGTCTTCACGCGGTGCACTTCGGTATGACGGTCAAAGCCTTGCCATTGACCACGACGAACGGCCGCCGCACCATGGCGCCGCATGTGCGACTTGTGCAGCATCTCGTACATCTTGGCCTTCTGGTTGAAGGTCTTCTGCTCGTCGAGGTAGAGCCGGTTGATCTCGAACGCGAGTTGCAGCTCGGGGATCAGGTCTTCGGCATGCCAGAAGCCCGGCAGTGCATGCAGCACCGTCTTGTCGGCGGCCAGGATCATGAACTGCACGTTGCGCGGACCAGCGCCATTGGTCGTGCCAACAGCCGACTGAGTGTCCTTGTATCCGTGCGACATGCCCACGTGCTGCTCACTCTGAATGTTCTTGTGAACAAGAATGAAGCGGGTGCCAATGAAGTCGATGACGTCGTCGTTCGGCAGGGTCACGCCCCGCAGCGATTGCAACGCGCTTCAAGCAAAGCCGCCGATGTCCCCTAGCGTTTGCAGCATCAGGATGGGTTTGCCAGCCTTGCGCGCCTTGGTCTGCGCATCCTTGAGCCGCTTGTTCCACGGCAGCGCCTTGACCTTGGCAACCGCAGCCTTCAGGGCCTTGCCCTTCTTCTTGACACCGCTGGTCGCAGGGTCAGCTTTGACGGACTTTCTCGACGCCCGGATCTGAACATCGCGAGTCGGCTGGGTTTTGTCGCCGTTATCGAACAGCGGCTGGGCAGCCAAACCGGGTGCGCCAGCAGGCGGAGGAACGAGGGGCAGGCCAGGCAATCGCCTGAGCTGGGCAGTCAGCGAACTGGTGACAACCAGGCTGACGGCGAGAAGCGAAGAGAGGGACGCTAGCTTCAACATTGTGTGAGGTCTCCGGTGAAATGCGTCGCCGGGCAGGCGAGCACTGATTGGAGACAAACTACGCCACAGTGTCAGGCGACAATGCGCGCAGCGGCGTCACAGCCAGCGCCGAACGTCCGCGCAATAGTCGTCGTAAGCCTTTCCCATGGAGTGACGTAGGAAAGACTCCTCGAGTCGTACGAAGCGCCGATCCAGGACAAAAAACAGCATCGCCGGCACCGCCATCGGGGAAGCGCTCCCGAGGCGAATAGCCACACCGAAGGCAACGGTCACCATGCCGAGATACATCGGGTTGCGCGTCCAGCGGAACGCGCCCTCGCGGACAACGGTCGTCGCTTCGGAAAACAGGCGGATCCCGGTGCCGGCACGCTTGAACCGCATGGCGTTGCCCAAGACCAGCAGCACACCCAACGTGATGACGACGTAGCCAAGGTAGCGCCACGGATCGAAGACCCAGATCGCGAGCGGCACGGTGACGTGCAGCGCGAACATCGCGCCGATCGACACGAGCAACCAGAGCGGAGGGATGTCGCGCGGATAGCTGTCGTTGCTCATGTCTTACTCGCGCCTGGCAACCGCCACGAAACCAAGCGCACTCAGCCCTTGCCGGCTTGTGCACGCAACACGAACAACAACACGAACAAGCCCATGCAGCTCATCAATGTGACGAAACGCCAGTTCGTGCCTGGGTCGGTCTTCTTCAGAGGCGCTACTCCATTGGCAAGGTCCAACAGCGCCTTCAAGCCAGCATCCGAACGCACGTCTTCACCGCGCCCGATCGCCTCGGCCTCCGCCTTCTGGAACCTTGCCAACCATGCGTCGGCTTCGGCGCGCTTCTTGTCGTAGTCGGCTTGGGTCGGGTTGACGTGGCCCGTGTTCTTGTGCGGGCGAGCCTCGTTCCAGTGACTCTCGATCGTCTTGCGGATTCCCGCCAGGTTTTCGGCAGCTGGATGCCCACGTTCGATCGCGCGACCATAGGCCCACCATGCGAGGTTCAGATGCTCCTTGGCGAGGTAGAGCTCCCCGAGCGCTCGATACAGTTCGGCACCTTCGAGCCCCCCAAACCGCAGCATTCCGCCAAGCGCTTTGTAGGCAGCATCCCAGTCGATCTTGCGATTGCCATTCCACCCGGGCCGTTCCCGATAGGTCACGGGATCGCTACTGATCGCATTGCTCCCGACCGAGAAGGACAGGTAATAGCCTGCGTGCCGCAGACAACTGTGCAACGTCCAAACGCTCGGGTCCTGATTCGCCGCGGCCACGTATTCGATCAGCTCGATCTGGAACACCTCGCGGCCGAAGTGCGCGTCCGGGTTGATGTCAACCGCCGCACGCAACTCGCGCAACGCATCGTTGAACTTCCCTGCGTGCGCGTAGAACGTGCCGAGGTTCGCGTGGTAGCGATACTGGTGTTCTTTGTCAGGCTTCGCCACCAGCGCCTCCGCCTTGCGCGCCATCGTCTCGATCGCCTCGTCGCGCTTGCCCAAGTGCTCGTAGGCAACGGCGAGATCGTCGTAGTCCGCCAGATCTACCGGTGACTTCACCGTCAGCTTGGCAACTCGATCCTCGTAGTAGGCATCACTGTGACGATGCCACTTGCCGACGATGAGATCGAACGCTTCGGGCAGGCCGCGCAGCTCGGTATCGAGCGTGTCGCTATCCCAAAGGCACGGTGTCATCGCGGCTCCAGCGAGTGCGATCGCAAGGAGAGACTTCATGCCACCAGTGTAGCCGACATCAAACCGGATCGTCCGATAGCTATGCGTGTGAAAGCTCCACGTAAACGCCAGCGCCGCCTGATTGGCGGCATTGTCTCCGCAGTCGCCCTACTGATGACGTCAGCAGCGATCGTGCAATCCAAGACGGATTCTAGCTGGCGTGCGATGGAAGATGCGCACAAAGCCCTGCACGCCAACTGGCTCGCGCAGCCAGGCACTCGCGAACTGCTGTGGGGAACGGCCACCGAAGGGCACGCGTTCCACCACTACGAACAGGCTGCCGACATCATGAGCAGAGTCATCGAGCAAGATACTTCGCTACGTGACCTGATCGGCAAGTCGGACGAGCAAGTGGCCGAGATGGCGGGCAAGCTGCGCAAGGCGTGGCAACCGGCGCTCGCGGAGCTTGGCACGGGCGCTCACAAGAGCCACATGCGAGTCACGACCGACAAGTTTACCGATCGGCCGATGGTCAACTTCCTGAACTACCGCTGGGTCAGCAACGCCGCGGCGTTCGAAACGCGCTACCTGCGTCGTGCCGGCGAAGACCAGGCGAGCGTCCGCGTAACTCTCGATTCGCTGAGCATGGCGGCAGACATCTGCAACGAAGGATTGCTGATCAACCAGATGACAGGCGTGGCGATGGTCGCAATCGCGATCGAGCCATGGACCGATGACGCGTTGCGCGAACTCGACCCCGAAGCCGCCACGGAGCTGGCGAACGGACTCGCCAAGCTCGATGCACAACTGCCCGAAAACATGCAGACGAATCGGGAACTACTGTGGCTGACCGAGCAGTTCCAAAAGGAACTGGACCAAGAAGAATGGATCGACGGTGGCTCGTGGCGTTACGGATTCTCCGCGCGCTGGATGCTCGCCGACGCCGTGCTGAAGACCGCGGTCAACTACAACCGCATGGACAACACCGGCACAACCGATTGGAACGCGCGTCAACGCTTGTCCAACCAGATCTCCAAGGAACTGAACGAATGCGGCAATGACGTCGCCGCGATGATGTTCCCGGACCTGATCTCGTGCGAGAAGACGATCCGTCACTCACTCGGCAAGGTGCGCTTGCTGCGCATGGCACTCGACATCCGGCGCGGCGTCGAGAGCGAGCCACTGGCCGATCCGTTCGGCACTGGCCCACTGCAAATCGAAGAATCACCCGAGACCCTGACGCTCAAGAGCGTCGGCAACGCCGGGCACGAACAACTCGAGTTCGTGATGGCGCGCTAGCTACCGGCCATCCGTTGCTCAGGCTCACTTGCTCAGGCCTGCTTACTCAGCCTCATCGAGTGGCTCGCGCACCTTCTTGATGAAGCGGTGCACGCCGTAGCCAACGAGGCAAAGAAACGCCGCGGGCAGCAACAGCCGCCCCATGCCGCGAAGCCACAACAGCATCGCGAGCAGGAAGAAGATGAAGCCGAGGAAGTAGCCGCTGCCCAGCTTGTTGCCGGAAGCGCTCACGCCTCGTGCGACCCAAGGATCGGCTGCGACTCGCGGAATCCGTCGCGAACCCCTTCTTGCCACGGCCACCGCTGCTGCTTGTCGGGCCAGACTAGCTGCACAACCGGGAACTCGGTGCTGTCGTATGCCCACTGCGCGGTGCCCAGGTAGTCCGCGACCTTCTCCTTCGGCACGTCGAGGAACCGCACGCTGTAGCCAACGAACAGGTCTTTGTGATCCTCGCCGTGCTTGAAGCGCTTGCCTTCATCCGCGGCATCGGTCACCGCATTCAGCAAGTCGTCGGCGACTGGCTCAGGCATTCCGAACACGATCACTTCCGGTTGTTCGAAGTGAAACCACAGCCCGATGGTCGCCGAGAATCCCGGGCCATCCTCGCTGTGGGGAACGTGCACGATGTGCACACCTTCTTCGAGAACGTCTTGTAGGACCTTCTTCTCGGCCGGAGACAGATCGTCGGAAAACTCGCGCATTGGGCAAGGACCATAGCCGAAGCGGACGCCTGGACCGAACAGCTGCCGGCGCACCCGCAAAGTTCTCGCGCCCGAAGTTCTCGCGCCCAAACTTCTCGCGCCCGAAGTTTTCGGGCCCGCAGGCGGACCCGACAGGCCGGCCCCACACGCCGACCGGTTCGCCTACATCCGGAAGACCGGCGCCTGCCAGTCGGGGATCTCCTGGTTCAGGCTGGCCGAGAACGCCAACGCCAGCGCCGAACGGGTCTGGCGCGGATCCATGATGCCATCATCCCACAGCCGCGCCGTCGCATAGAGCGGATGGCCTTCGGTCTCATATTTCTCAAGGATCGGCGCCTTCAACGCGGCTTCATCTTCGGCGGACAAGCTCTCGCCCTTCGCCTCGAGTTGGTCCTTCTTGACCTGTGCCAACACGCCCGCGGCCTGCTCGCCGCCCATCACCGAGATGCGCGAGTTGGGCCACGTAAACAAGAAGCGCGGTTGGTAGGCGCGGCCACACATGCCGTAGTTGCCAGCGCCGAACGACCCGCCGACCAGCACCGTGATCTTCGGCACCTGCGCGGTTGCGACGGCCTGCACCATCTTGGCGCCATCCTTCGCGATGCCGCCGGTCTCGTATTTGCGACCAACCATGAAGCCAGTGATGTTCTGCAAGAACAGCAGCGGCACCTTGCGCTGGCTGCACAGCTCGACGAAGTGCGCCGCCTTCTGCGCGCTCTCTGAGAACAAGATGCCGTTGTTCGCAACGATGCCAACGGGCATGCCATGGATGTGCGCGAAGCCGGTCACCAGCGTCGCGCCGTAGCGTGACTTGAACTCGTGGAAGCGGCTGCCATCGACAAGGCGCGCGATCACTTCGCGAACGTCATATGGCGTGCGCGTATCCTTCGGGATGACACCGAGCAGTTCTTCCGGATCGTAGAGCGGGTCCTCAACCGACTGCATCGCCAGCTGTTGTGGCTTCTGCGTATTGAGATGCCGCGCGATCGAACGCGCCAACTCAAGCGCGTGCTGCTCGTCTTCGGCAAAGTGATCCGCAACGCCACTCAAGCGCGTGTGCACATCCGCACCGCCAAGATCTTCCGCCGACACCACTTCGCCGGTCGCGGCCTTCACGAGCGGCGGACCGCCGAGGAAGATCGTGCCGTTGCCTTTGACGATGATGCTCTCATCGCTCATCGCCGGCACATACGCACCGCCGGCCGTGCACGAACCGAGCACAACGGCCACCTGCGGAATGCGCGCCGCGGACATGCGTGCCTGGTTGTAGAAGATGCGACCAAAGTGATCGCGATCCGGGAACACTTCGTCCTGCAGCGGCAAGAACGCGCCGCCCGAGTCGACCAGATAGATGCACGGCAGGTTATTCTCGAGCGCAACCTCTTGCGCGCGCACATGCTTCTTCACCGTCATCGGGAAGTAGGTGCCGCCCTTCACGGTCGCATCGTTGGCGACGATCATCACCTCGCGCCCTTCGACCAGGCCAACGCCCGTCACGATCCCGGCACTCGGCGCCGCATCCTTGTAGAGCCCGTTCGCCGCCAGCGACGACAGCTCCAAGAACGGCGCCCCCGGATCCAACAAGGCATCAATGCGTTCGCGCGGCAACAGCTTGCCACGCTTGTGGTGCCGAGCACACGCCTCCTCGCCACCCCCCATCTTGGCCTTGTTCACATGCCCTTCGATCTCCTCGATCGTGCGCAGGTGGTGCTCGCGATTCTCGCGAAACTCAGTCGAACTCGGCTTGGCAGAACTATGCAGAACATCACTCATCGCCCCCGACGATAAAGAAGTGCGTACGGTGCCTGGACTAAAAAACACTTCCTCGCCTGCAAGGCGAGGAAGTGTTTTTTGTCCAGGCACCGTACGCACTTCCTCGGACTCACTGGATCTCACTGGATGTTGGTTTGGAGCAGGTTGCTGGCCGTCAGGGTCATGGTCGTGGCGTTCAGGGCGATCAGTTGCGCTAGGAAGTGCACGGGGCGGGCGGCTGGGGGCACGGGGATGGATTGGTGGATGGCGGTGCCGGGTTGCAGGGCGTGCACCAGGGCTACGACTGGCGTGATCAGCAGGCGGCAGTTGGTCGACAGGGGTAGCGGCTGGTCCGCGGCTTGGAAACCGAGGGCGAACAGGGCGAAGTGGTCGGTTGGGGCGCAGAGGCCTGCTAGTCGCACGCCTTCGTGGAGGTCGGGCTGCGAGGCCAGGGCAGGGACGGGGGCGCAGGTTTGGGGGGTGAGGGTGGTGGCGGTGGCGTGCCTGGGCACGAAGCGGATGCGGAGCTGGCCGGATGCTGTGCCGTTCCAACTCCAGGAAGTGCCCCACGGCCCTTGCATGCTGCCGGCCTGAGCGCTCGCTTCGGCGGTCACGCGGAGGATTAGCGGGTATTGGCCTGTTCCGAATACGACCGGGATCGCGGCGCTGGTCTGGGTGTCGACGTAGCCGTCGTCGTAGACGTCGATCGCGACGGTTGCCTGGCCAGTGCCGGTCGAGGCGGGCTGCCAGTCGATCAGCAGTTCGCCGGTTTGCAGGATCGGCGAAACCAATTCGTAGCGAACTTCGGCGTGGGAGACGCTGTTGCCGTTCGTGATCGCCTGAGTGCTCAGCTGCCACTGTAGTTCGATGTCGACGGTGCCGAGCTGGTGCGCCAAGGCCAACGACGAGGCATTGGCGCCACTGTTGGCCGCACGGGACAGACCGGACCAGGCATCGGTGCCGGGCACGATCGCAGCCGATGCGCTCACTCCGGCAAGGACTTGCCCGCCAACGAGCTGAGCAGATGTTGTGACCTGGGCGGACGCGAACGACGTCGACAGCAACACACAGAGCGATAGCTTGGATTTGCGCATGGTTCCCCGCGAGTAGCCTACCCCACGATTGGCGCGCAGATCGCAGAGCCAACGACGTCGGAGAGCGCACTCGGCGATGTCATCGCATGGACAACGTCGCGAGACTCCTGCATCATCCGTTCCGCGATGAGCTCCGCCCCCACCCTGTCGATCGTCATCGTCAACTGGAACACACGGGATCTGCTGCTCAAGGTGCTCGGCCAGCTGTTCGATTCGCCGCGCCTCGCCATGGAGGTTGTGGTCATCGACAACCAGAGCAGTGACGACAGCGTCGCAGCGGCGAAGAAGGCGTTTCCGACGGCGCGCGTGTTGCCGCAACCAAAGAACGGTGGCTTTGCTTATGGCGTCAACCGCGGTCTCGAAGCGGCAACCGGCAAGTGGATCCTGCTGTTCAACACCGACGCAGAACTCGACTGGGAACAACTCGAGAGCTTCATCAACGCAGCAGAAGCCGAAGCGGCAACCGGCATCTTTGGCCCGCGCATCACCGACGAACATGGAGTAACCCAGCGCAGCACCTGGCAGCGCCACTTGCCTCGCCACTACCTGCTCAACGCACTCTTCCTCGAACGCCTCCATGAGGCCCCGCAGCGCGAGGACAAGGGCGACGTCGACTGCGTCAGTGGTTGCGTGTTCTTGCTACACCGCGACGTGCTCAAGGACTCTGGCGGCTTTGATGAACGCTTCTTCATGTACTTCGAAGAAGCCGATTTCTGCGAACGGGTCCGCGAGCATGGCCACGTGGTGCGCTTCCTGCCCGAAGCCAGCTTCCTGCACGTCGGCGGCCTGAGCGCGGCGCAATCGGCAAAGAAGACGTTTGTCGCGTTCCGTGGAAGCACGCTGCTCTACCACGTGCAATGGCACGGCCGCATGTGGACCGAGTACATCCGCTTGTGCCTCGTACTCGGCCACGTGCTGCGGTTCGTAATTTGGTGCGCGCTGTGGCTCGCCGGCAAGCGCGGTCGTGTCAGCCTGTATGCAGCCGCGCTTGCACACCTTCTCAATCCGTTCTACGTCGGCCAACTAGCTCGCCGAGAACGCCAAGTGCCCCCGCTGTAGAACCAGATCCATACGGTAAGGTTCGAGAATGCGTCACTGGTTCTTCGGGATCTCGGCTGTAGTGCTTTGCCTGGTTGCGATTGCTGGATGGCTTTGGGCTCCCGCATGGCTGGCCCTGCTCGTGGTTGTGCCAGTCATCGTGCTTGGCGTGCGCGACTCGCTGCAGACGCGACGGGCCGTGCTGCGGAACTTTCCGATCATCGGGCACTTCCGCTACCTGCTCGAGATGATCCGACCGGAGATCAACCAGTATTTCGTCGAGTCGAACACCGATGGCATGCCGTTCAGTCGCAACATGCGCTCGGTGGCCTACCAGCGGGCCAAGCGCGAACTCGAGACGATCCCGTTCGGCACGCAATACGACGTCTACGAAGTTGGCTACGAGTGGTTCAACCACTCCATCCTGGCGATCAACGCAGTTGAGAACCCGCGCATCCGGATCGGCGAGGGGCGCGCCCGCATGCCGTACGACGCGTCCGTCTACAACATCTCGGCGATGAGCTTTGGGTCACTTTCCGCGAACGCAATCCTCGCATTGAACGGTGGCGCCAAGATCGGCGGCTTCTTCCACAACACCGGTGAAGGCGCGATTAGCGACCACCACCTCGAACACGGCGGCGACCTCGTCTGGCAAATCGGCACGGGCTACTTCGGCTGCCGCAATCGTGACGGCACCTTCAACGAAGAAGAGTTCGTCAAGAATGCGGCGCGGCCCACCGTGCGCATGATCGAAATCAAACTCTCACAAGGCGCAAAACCCGGCCACGGGGGCATCCTGCCGAGCAAGAAGGTGACCGCCGAGATTGCCAGGATTCGCGGTGTCGATATGGGCCAGGACGTGTTGTCACCACCCTGCCACTCGGCGTTCCGTACGCCGCGAGAACTGCTGACCTTCGTGGACAAGTTGCGCGAACTGTCGGGCAAGCCCGTCGGGTTCAAACTCTGTGTCGGCCACCGTGCAGAGTTTCTCGGCATCTGCAAGGCGATGGTCGCAACCGGCATCATTCCAGACTTCATCAGCGTCGACGGCGGCGAAGGCGGCACGGGAGCTGCACCGATCGAGTTCTCCAACTCCGTCGGCTCGCCGCTATCCGACGGACTCGTCGTCGTGCACAACGCCCTCGAAGGCTTCGGACTGCGGGAGAAGACCAAGATCATCGCATCGGGCAAGATCATCACCGGTTTCCAGATCGCGAAACGCATCGCGGCCGGGGCCGACCTGTGCAACTCGGCGCGCGGATTCATGTTCTCGCTCGGGTGCATCCAGGCACTGCGATGCAATGCCAATGACTGCCCGGTCGGCGTCGCCACCCAGAACAAGCGCCTGACCAAGGGACTAGTCGTGTCGCAAAAGACGCAGCGCGTCGCCAACTACCACAACGCAACCGTACATGCGTTCTTGGAAACACTCGGCGCCGCGGGGATCACCCACCCAGACTGGCTGCGACCTTGGCATATCCGCCGTCGCGTTTCCGAAACGGAAACGAAAACGTATGCGGAGATCTACAGCTACCTGAACCGCGGCGACCTGCTCGGCGACAAGATTCCGGAAGCGTGGCGACGCTCGATGTCGCTGTCGTCCGCGGATTCGTTTCGACCGCAGGCAGAGAAGGCAGACAGCGACGGAACGTCGGCGATCAAATCAGCGGCCAGTTAGTGTGATGCGTCGAAAGTTCGTGGCATAAGTCGGCGAGTCATGAGCGTTGCTCGCAAGGCGCG